>JAEEGJ010023019.1_pt1 | contig 13139 bp, 7 predicted proteins | sample 8958761 | NCBI WGS metagenome assembly JAEEGJ01 (sample SAMN16246546, study PRJNA631951) | gut metagenome | biome: gut microbiome; feature: rumen; material: RS-attached | host: Bos | place: Iran: Karaj | collected 2018-10
ACTGCATACCGTCGTCGGTTTTTTTGGGGGCGGCTTTTTCAACATCCTCGCTGGGGTGCGCTTTCTCCAAAACGCTGAGCAAGGCCGTAGCGCGCTCAATGACCTTGCGGGGCATCCCTGCCATTTCGGCCACATGGATACCGAAGCTATGGGCGCTGCCGCCGCGTTTCAACTTGCGCAGAAAGATCACCTTGTTGCCGACTTCTTTCACCGAAACATGGTAGTTCTTGATGCGGGCAAAAGAGTCCTCCATTTCGTTCAGTTCGTGATAGTGCGTGGCAAACATTACCTTGGCGCGACTTACAGGATGGTCATGCAGGAATTCGGTAATGGCCCAAGCAATGCTGATACCGTCGTAGGTGCTGGTGCCGCGTCCGATTTCGTCCAACAGCACGAGGCTTCGCGACGACACATTATTTAATATACTCGCCGTTTCGTTCATCTCCACCATAAAGGTCGACTCGCCCGACGAGATGTTGTCGGACGCACCCACGCGGGTGAAAATCTTATCGACCAAACCGATACGCGCCGAAACCGCTGGAACAAAACAACCCATCTGTGCCAACAACACTATCAACGCGGTTTGACGTAGCAAAGCCGACTTACCCGACATGTTGGGTCCTGTGATGATGATGATCTGTTGCTTGTCGCGGTCAAGGTAAACGTCGTTGGCGATGTAACTCTCGCCCACGGGCATCATTTGCTCAATGACAGGGTGACGGCCTTCCTTGATGTCGAGGACAAACGAGTCGTCGATGACGGGCTGTACATAATTGTTTTTCAAGGAGATATCGGCAAAACTCACCAAGCAATCGATACGGGCCACGATGGAAGCATCCACCTGAATCGGCTCCACGAACTCTGTCACGGCAGTAACTAGTTCATTATAAACTCGTTGCTCGATGACGCTGATTTTTTCCTCGGCACCAAGAATCTTCTGTTCGTATTCCTTCAATTCTTCGGTGATGTAACGTTCAGCGTTGGTCAGAGTCTGTTTGCGAATCCACTCGGCTGGTACCTTATCTTTGTGAGAATTAGTCACTTCGAGATAGTAGCCGAATACGTTGTTGTAACCAACCTTCAACGAGGTGATGCCTGTGCGCTCCAACTCGCGGTGTTGAATGCCCATCAAGTATTCCTTGCCGGAGCGCGAAAGGTTGCGCAAATCATCGAGCTCGGCATCCACACCGTCGGCAATGTAGTTGCCCTTGGAAAGCAAAGCTGGCGCATCAGGGTTCAGCTCCTTTTTGATGCGTTCACGAATGGAGGCACAAGGATTGAATTGTTCGGCAAAACGCTGCAAGGCAGGGTGTTGGCTTTCAATGCATGCTTTTTGCAAGACTTCAATTTGGTCCAAGGCGCGACTAACCTGAAGTAACTCTCGGGGATTCACCCGCGACAGTGACACCTTGGAAATCAAACGCTCCAAATCACCCACTTGTCGGACGGCATCTTGGAATTTCTGTATGGTTTCACGGTGCTCCACGAAATAGCGCACCACTGCGTAACGTGCCTCAATCTGTTCTTTGTTTTTCAATGGTAGGCTCAACCAACGGCGCATCAATCGGCCACCCATCGGCGAAACAGTCTTGTCGATGACGTCAATCAAAGTTTTGGCATTCAAGTTGGTCGTATGCAGCAGCTCCAAATTCCGGATGGTGAACTTGTCGAGCCACACATACTGTCCTTGGTCGATGCGCGATAGGGAAGTGATGTGACCCAACTTGTCGTGTTGAGTTTCAATGAGATAATGAATCGCAGCGCCAGCCGCAATGATGCCTTTCGGGAAGTCATCCACACCAAAACCTTTCAACGAAACCGTGTGGAATTGTTTGTTAAGTGTCTCGTTGGCGTAGTCGTTGGTAAAGACCCAATCATCGAAAACAGTGAGGTAATACTTTCCCCCGAAAAGGTCGATGAAGTCCTTGCGCTTGTTGCGTTGTACCAAAACCTCCGATGGGTTGAAACTCTGCAACAACTTGTCAATGTATTCGTTGGAGCCTTGCGTGAGCAGAAACTCGCCTGTAGAGACATCTAAAAACGCCACGCCAGAGACTTCTTTTTCCAAATGTATCGAGGCTAGAAAGTTGTTCTCTTTCTGTTCGAGGACGCTGTCGTTGTACGTTACGCCTGGGGTAACCATCTCCACCACGCCGCGTTTGACCAGTTTTTTGGCTAATTTCGGGTCCTCCAGCTGCTCACAGACAGCCACTTTCAGTCCAGCACGTACTAGTTTTGGCAGATAGGTGTCCAAGGCATGATGAGGGAACCCGGCCAACTCCACATCCGCAGATGCGCCGTTGGAGCGTTTAGTTAGCACGATGCCTAGGATTTTCGACGATTTCACTGCGTCCTCGCCATAGGTTTCGTAAAAGTCGCCCACGCGGAAGAGCAGCATGGCGTCGGGATATTTCGCCTTGAAGGAGAAATACTGTTTCATCAATGGGGTTTCGGTTGATTTGTCTGCCATAACGGGTCCGGATTTTAGGGTACAAAAGTAGCGTTTTGTTTGGAAAGTAAGGCTGTCTTGGATGGAAAAAAAACGGATAGGCCCTGCATAATGGAATTTTTGCTTACTTTGCCGCAAATTTTTGATACTATGCGCAAGTTAAGAAACGATGAGCTGAACCGCATTACAAAGGCCGAATTCGAGGCCGCTGAAAAGACACCTATTATAATAGTGCTTGACAATATCCGCTCATTGAACAACGTGGGCGCTTTCTTCCGTACTGCTGATGCCTTCCGTATCGAAGAGCTATTGCTTTGCGGCATCACGGCTTGTCCGCCCCATCGCGAGATTCATAAGACCGCCCTTGGAGCCGACGAAACCGTCAGTTGGCGATATTTCGCAACCACCGAAGAGGCTTGCAAATGCCTGAAAGATAAGAATTACCCTATCTATGCCGTTGAGCAAGTGGAAGGAAGTGTGGCTTTGCAGGATTTCCGTTTTGAACCACAAACCGCCTACATTTTGGGTAATGAAGTGGATGGGGTAGGTGAGGAGGCTTTGGCTTATTGCGACGGTGCGTTGGAATTACCGCAGGAAGGCACAAAACATTCACTCAACGTGTCGGTCTGTGCTGGCATTGTCATGTGGGAGGCATTTAAGGGGCTTCGTTTGGGTGGGTAAAACCATCTGGTTTTAGGGCGTTTGGGAGAAATAATTGCGAAAAAAAGTGAAAAAAAATCGCTTTTTTGCGTTGACAATCAAAATATTTCCTATTTTTGTTCGCTAAATAGAAGTAGAATAAAATTCGACAAAATACGAGAATTATACATAATTAAATGATAATCAACTAATTAAAACAAATTACAAATCTAAACTTTTAACGTTATGAAGAAAAATTTGACGTTTGCGAAGCTCGTGATGCTTGTCGTCATGGCAGTCCTTCCGTTGAGCATGATGGCTCAAGAAGGCAAGAAAGTTTCGAAACCCGCCGAGAAGTACTGGTACATTCAGGCTGACGGAGGTCTCTCCATCTACCACGGTGACTTGGCCAACTACAACGGTGGCGTTTGGGATGATTTCAGCCATTTCAAGTTGATTCCCCAGAACTTTACGAAAAACTGGAATGCCCATTTCGGCATTGGTTACCAATTCGGTAAGGTTGTTGGTATGAACCTCAAGGGTGGTTATGGTCTCTTGTCGGGTCACAAACACCTCATCGACAACAAGGCTCCAGAGAAAGGCTCCCAACCCCTCGGTTTCTTCGATGGTCCTGCTGGTATTTACAATGACCTCGGCTTTGAAGGAACTAGTTACATTGAAGGCAACTTGAACTTGACCTTCAACCTTTTCAACATGTTTAACTACAACCCGAGAAGAGTCATCAACCTCGTGCCTCATCTCGGTATTGGTGGCATTTACTACAAAGCTGGTGCTGTCAGTCAACTCGACGGAAGCGACAATCCTCAGACCCCGGCTTTGAAAGATGAAATGGCCAAACGCGAACTTGCTTTAGCCGTTCCCGCTGGTATGGAGTTTACCTTCAACCTCGCTCCCAAGTTTGACATTTTCATTGACTACACTTACATCTTCACCAACACCGACAAGCTCGACCAGGTGAGTAAGCAGCAGTATAAGTTAATTGAGAATGCTCCCTATTATGTTGAAGAAAACCGTCACATCAACAACATGGACATGTACAGCCAGTTAAATCTGGGTCTGCGCTACAAGTTCAACAATCCTTGCGACATCGAGAGAATGGCCCGCGAGTCGAAGAAGATCACCTACGAAGTGAACCCCAACCCGCTGACGGCTGACGAAAACGGTCAAGTGTGCTTCGACGTCATCACTCACATTCCTGCCGAGTACTTCGAGAAGCAGGCTGTCATGAACTTGCAACCCTATCTGGCCTACAATGGTGGCCAAATCGACATCGAACCCATCACTTTCGTCGGTGAGAAGGTCAAGGGCGAAGGTGACTTCCGCGTCAACTACAAGCAAGGTGGCGACTTCACCAAGCACTACTGCATGCCTTACCAACCCGAAATGGAGAACTGCGAGCTAATGGGCGACCCGATGTTCTATGTCTACAATGGCACCATCTATCCCACACAGGATGAGATTGTGAAGAACGAGTACTTCACCCAAGGCGCCACCGAGAAACTCGCCGACGGCGTGCTTGCTCCCAAAGAGCCGGATGCTCCTGTGTATGTTGACGACACCATCGTTACCAATACGGCTGTGGTACGTCTCGTCTACTTCTTCGACAAGGATCAATCCGTCATCAAGAACAAGAAGGCCAACCGCGAAGCCGATGCCGCTTTCAACGAGATCTTGAAAGCTGGTGTTGAGAAGAAGTTCGAAATCAAGGGATGGGCTTCACCTGAAGGCGACCTCAACCACAACGAGAACCTCGCTGACGACCGTGCCGATGCTGCCAACCAGCAAATGATGAAACTCGCCAAGAAAGCCAAGGTGAAAGACATCGAGCTTACTGGCAAGGGCTATGGTCCTGACTGGAACACCTTCATCGAACTCGTCAAGAATTCCAACCTGAAGGATAAGGACGCTATCGTGAACAACATCAACAGCTCGAGCAACAAGGAGAGAACCATCCGCGAGATGATTGACATCTATCAGCAACTCGAGAATGACATTCTCCCGCTGATCCGTCGCGCTGAAGTTATCTCTTATGAGGAAACCATCCAAATCGTGAAGAAGCGTGTGAACTAATCACAAACCTTCAGTAACAAAAAAGCCGCTCAATCGAGCGGCTTTTTTGTTGTGCTTTTCTCACAAGGCTATGCGATGTATTCCGATTTCGTAAGGCTGGTCGATGGCATCAATGATTTTTTGGTAATCCGTTTCACAGGCCACGAAGTCAAGGCGGTTGGTGTCGAGGATGAGGATACGCATGTTGCCTTGCTGCTCGCGGATGAAGTCGAGGTAGCCCTGCTGGATGTCGCCCAAATAGGCATCGCTGATGTCCTGCTCGTAGCTGCGACCACGCTTGCGGATGTTGGCTTGCAGACGGCTCACGTCGGAATAGAGGTAGACCAACAATTCGGGTTTGGGCATGTCGGAGAAAATGATGTTGAAGAAGCGTGAGAACAATTGGTATTCATCTTCTTGCAGGTTGTTGCGCGAGAAAATCAACGATTTGGCCACATAATAATCCGAGATGATGAAATCGTGGAATAGGTCCAAGGCACCGAGCTTGTCCTTCAGTTGCTGGTAACGCAGCGCGAGAAAAGTCATCTCCACTTGGAAGGAATACTTGTCGGGTTCCTTGTAAAACTTGGGCAGAAACGGGTTCTTGTCGGCCTCAAACTCTTCAAGAACCAACTTCCCGTTGAAGTCATGGGCGATGCGCGAGGCCAAAGTGGTCTTGCCCGCCCCAAGGGTGCCTTCGATGGCTATGTAGTTGTAATTCATTGCGTTTCAGTTTGTTCTGTTTCCATTTTTCTCACGATGAGCGGGTCGGGGCAACGCTCCAAAAGCTCGGTTTGCGTTAGGCCAAAGATAGGATGCTTCAAGTCTGGGACAATTTCACACAAGGGCAGCAAGGCGAAACGACGCAGATGCAGGCGTGGATGTGGTGCTATGACCCATTGGGTGTCGATGACTTGATTGCCAAAATAAAGGATGTCCAAGTCGATGGGACGCGAGGTGTATCCTTCTGTTTCGGGATGCCTTGTTCGACCCAATTCCGCCTCAATGTCAAGCAGTTGACGCATCAACTCATCGGGAGAGAGTTCGGTTTCAATGACGATAAGCCTATTCAGAAACCATTCCTCGGCCTCGAAGCCCCACGGTTCCGACTCGTAGGCGGCAGAGGTTTGCACAATCTGACCACACCTATTATTAATTAAAAGGCAGGCTTGTTCAAAAAGCGTCATTTTGTTGCCCATGTTGGATCCGAAAAGGAGGTAGGCCGTTTCCATCGTGTAGAATTTTTGCAAATATAGGGTTTTGCGTCGAACCCTAAACAAGAAAGTGTTATTTTTGCGCTCAAATACATCTAAAAACAACACATCATGAAATTTTACAAAGTCGTTCTCGCTGCCTTCATTGGCACACTCATCGCATTGGTGATTAACTTCTTCATCAAAGTAGGCGTGGTTTCATCCATGATTTCGAACCTGTCGAAAGACACGGAAACATCGACCACCGTGAAGCCCAATTCGGTGCTATACATGAAATTGGACTACTCCATTCCTGACCGCACTTCCGAAAACTCATTCGCTAACATCGATTTCAACACGATGGAATCGAAGGATGCGACTGGTATGAACGAGATTCTGCGCAACATCGAACATGCCAAAACCGACAACAATATTAAAGGCATCTACTTGGAATTGAGCAGTATACCCACATCAACGGCTACCTTGCAGGAAATTCGCGACAAGCTCGTGGAGTTCAAACAATCGGGCAAGTTCGTCCTCGCATACGGTGAGAGCTACAGCCAAAGTGCCTACTACTTGGCCTCTGTCGCCGACAAGATTATCCTCAACCCTGAAGGCATGCTCGACCTTCACGGTATGGCCACTCAAATCATGTTCTACAAGCACCTTTTAGAGAAACTTGATGTTGAAATGCAGATTGTGCGTGGCCCGAACAACAAGTTCAAAAGTGCCGTGGAGCCTTATTTCCTCGACAAGATGAGCGAGGCCAACCGTGAACAGATGGACAAGTTGTTGGGTACCGTTTGGGGACAGATTCTGGAGGGTATCAGCCAAAACCGCAACATCAGCGTGGAGCAACTGAACCAGATTGCCGACAATTTGGAGACCATGTTCAACGCGGACAAAGCCCTTGAGTACGGATTGGTCGACAACCTGTATTACAAAGACCAAGTGCTTGACGAACTGAAAGGCCTGACGGGCAGCAACAAGAGCATCAATGCTGTCGGCAACACCAACTATGCCAAATCCTATAAAGACAAGAACGCGAGCAAGAACGAGGTGGCTATCATTTACGCTTCAGGCCAGATTTTTGACGGCAAGGGTAGCGAAGAAATGGGCATCTACTCCGAAGACCTCTCCAAGACCATCCGCAAAGCGCGTGAGGACGACAACGTGAAGGCCATTGTGTTGCGTGTCAATTCGCCTGGCGGCAGTGCTGTGGCTTCCGCCATCATCGGTCGCGAGTTGGATTTGACCAAGGAAGTGAAACCCGTTATTGTTTCGATGGGCAACTATGCAGCTTCGGGCGGTTACTGGATTTCGGCCAAGGGAGACTACATCTTCGCCGACCCAACAACCCTTACAGGTTCCATTGGCGTGTTCGGCACCTTCCCGAACATGCAAGGCTTGTTGAACAACAAAATCGGTCTGACCTTTGATGTGGCCAAGACCAATGAGAACGCCGACTTCGGCAGTGTCGCCCAACCGCTCACCGAGTTCCAGTATAAAAAGCTGCAGGAGATGGTGGTGAAGACTTACGACGACTTCACCAAGCGCGTGGCCGAGGGTCGTGGTTTGACTCAGACATACGTCGACAGCATTGGTCAAGGCCGTGTGTGGGCTGGTGCCGATGCCATTGGTTTGGGCCTTGTCGACCAGCTTGGCGACATGGAAGATGCCATCGCTTATGCCGCCGAGAAGGCTAACCTGGGTAGCGACTACAAAGTGACCGAATGGCCGAAGCAGAAAGACTTCTTCACCCGTATCATGGAGTCGATGAACGGCAACGACAACAAACTTGACGCCGCCATGCGCAGCAAGCTGGGTGTCTATTATGATTACCTGCAAGGGCTTGAGAATCTGCAAAAGAACACGGGCATTCAGGCTCGCTTGCCGTTTGACATGGTGATTGAATAATCCAAGTCACAATAGAGTATTTCCCTACCTTGGACTCCATGAAATTCGTACCCATCCGTAGCGAAGCTGCCAAATTCAGACTCGAAAACATCCGTAGAATCCGTGAAATCTGTAGTTAAATAAAATCTTAAATCTTGAAATATGAAAAAGCCATCAGCCATCAGCAGTCAGCAGTCAGCCTTGCCACCAGCGAGCTGAAATACGAAGTATTCAACGAAGTTAAAGCTGATTGCTGACAGCTGACAGCCAATCTTTGAATCTTAAATCTTGAATCTTAAATCTTTAAATTTTAAATCTCTAAAAATTAAATCATTATGAAGCACATTTCGATTAAAACCTTGATGGTGGCACTCCTTTTCGTGGTTGCAGTGCCTTGTGTGAACGCCCAAGTCGCCCATATCGGCGACATCCTCTGCGAGGGCAACTATGTGGTTAGCCCCGCCAATTTCAACGCCTCCTCTGACAGCCCCATTGGTGTCGTCTTCTATGTCGATAATGTCGGTAAGCATGGCTGGGCCATCGACTTGCAGGACGCATCGGCATCATGCTCATGGGGTCCTTCCTCGGATCAAATTTTGACCAACTATTCCACTACAAGATTGGCCATATATGACCTTGACGGCTACCGTAATACGGAGATTATTCATGCCAGTTGTAATGACAGCATTTATAATACGGATTTTCAGGCATTCAGTGCCGTCGATTTCGAGAACGGTTGGTATCTGCCAGCCATCGGGCAACTCAATTACCTCTATGGTAACCTTATCGAGGTGAACGCTGGCATTTACGCTGCAGGAGGAACCCCATTTGAAACGGGTAGCAGTTGGATCTATTGGTCATCTACCGAGAATTCCTCCACTAATGCATGGATTTTGGAATCTTCTGGTACATTGACCCCCCATCAGAAGTGGTGGACTTCCCGTCGTGTTCGCGCAGCCCGCAATTTTTCCATTGGCCAATAAAACCTGTGCGTCATGAGAGCAAGAGACAAAATCAAGAAGTGGCTGTTGCTGTGCATCTCGTTGGTGGTGGGCTGCGGAATGGCCCATGCCGCCGAGTGGCTTCCCGATGGTCCAACGCCGCCTGACACATGCCATATCCTCGTCAGTTGCAATCCAGAGGCGGGTGGCACCATTTCGGGCGATGTTTCAGGTGATTATCATATAGGTTCCCGATTGACCTTCACGGCCGAGGCCAACCCGGGCTATTACTTCAGCAATTGGACCAATGGCTTTGGTGAGGTGGTGAGTGTTTCCAAGACGTATTCCTTTGTCGTCACCTACCATTGCGTCTTGTTTGCGAATTTCACCACCCAACCCGGCATCGGCAGCCTTGTCACCAATGCTGATGGCAGCCAAGGCGTGTTGTTCCACATCAATGCTGCAGGTACCGAAGGCTGGATGGTGGCCTTGGATGATGCCTCACCGAGCGTGTGCCAGTGGGGCGACGACTCCAATGTATTGGCCTTGCATGAGATGCCTTTCCAACTTCCCATCGCTTTGGAAGACCAGTCGGGCTATCTCAACACGAGTATCCTGCGAGGCTTGCAAAACCCCGCAAGCGGCTATGCGGCTACTTTGGTGGATTTCGACGACGGTTGGTATCTGCCTTCCGTGGGTCAGTTGCGCAAACTTTATTCCGCTTTGCCTTTCATTGAGACAGCCATTACGGATGCGGGGGGAACCACATTAAGCGACGGTGATTATTGGAGCAGTTCAGAGTATTCGACTGGCCAAGCTTTCAGCCCTGCGTTTACCTTGAGTGCATCCAATAAAGGATATGGTTGTCGTGTCAGGGCCATCCGCAACTACGTCATTGCAGGCAGCAATGTCGTGGTTGTGGCCTCCAACAACAGCAGTTTTGGAACGGCCGCGGTGTCGGGCAATGGCACCTTTACCAATGGGCAGCAAGTGACGGTGACGGCCACACCCAATGCGGGTTACGCCTTCGACCACTGGTCGGAAGATGGTGCAGCGGTTTCGTATGATGCCACTTACCAATTCCCCTTTGAACGTAGCCGCTCGTTGGTGGCCAATTTTGTCCTGATGGGCAGTGTGGGCAGCATCATCTCCAACCCCGATGGCAGCAAGGGTGTGGTGTTCTGGCAAAGTCCAGATGGTACCGAAGGCCTTATGGTCGCTTTGCAGGATGCCTCCGACGTTTGCAATTGGAGCCCCAATACCAACGCACTTACTTTGGTTGACAAACCCTATACGCTTCCCATTGCCTTGGAGGATGTGTCGGGCAACACCAACACGCGCTGCATACGGAAGCATTTGGACACGCTGTCTGGCAGTTTTGCAGCCAATATAGTCGATTTCGAGCACGGCTGGTATCTGCCTTCGGCGGGCGAATTGCGCAAGCTCTATGCCGCCTTGCCGTTGATTGAGAACGCATTGGCCGTGGCGGGTGGTGTCACCCTTACCAACAGCACCTATTGGAGCAGCACGGAATACAACTCCGGCCAAGCCGCTACGGCAACCTTTAGCATGAGCGGTAAGAATAAAATGGATACAGGTCCCGTGAGAGCCATCAGGCATTTCTCGACTTTGGGAGCAAACGCCATCTCCGTCAAGGCTGATGATGCTGCTTTGGGTACAGTGAGCGGAGGCTCAAGCAACTTTACCTACGGCCAACCGGTCACGGTGACGGCCACACCCAACGAAGGCTACACATTCAACTATTGGACAGAGAACGGGATGATTGTTTCGTACAATGCGGATTATCAGTTCCCCTTCTCGCGCAGCCGCTCCTTGGTGGCGCATTTCGTGATGCCAGGCAGCGTGGGCAGCGTGGTCAACAATGCCGATGGTAGCCGTAGCGTGGTGTTCTGGCAAAGTCCCGACGGCACCGAGGGCTTGATGGTCGCCTTGGAAGATGCCTCTCCCGAAGCTTGTGCATGGGGTGAGAATGTCAACGCGCTCACCTTAATTAATAGGCCATACGAACTTCCCATCGCCTTGGAAGATGTGTCGGGCAACACCAACACGCGCTGCATCAGGAACCATCAGGGCACCGATAATGAATTTGCCGCTACTATTGTTGATTTCGACAACGGCTGGTATCTGCCTTCGGTGGGCGAGTTGCGCAAACTCTATGCGGCCCTACCGCAGATTGAGCCTGTGCTTCTCAATGCGGGTGGTGTGATGCTGACCAACGACACCTATTGGAGCAGCACAGAATACGGCGATGGCCAAGCTGCCACTGCGACCTTCAGCATGGGCAATAAGAACAAAGGAGACGCCGGCCGTGTGAGAGCCATCAGGCATTTCTCGGCCTCGGGTCCGAACGCCATAGTGGTCAGGGCCAACGATGCCACCATAGGCACCGTGAGCGGCTCGGGCAACTACAGCAGTAACCAAACTGTCACCGTGACGGCTACGCCTAACGCGGGTTATGCCTTCAACTACTGGACGGAGAACGGCATGATTGTCTCGTTTGACGCGGAATATGCGTTCACCTTCACGCGCAGCCGTTCCTTGGTGGCCAACTTCGTTTTGGAAAACAGCGTCGGTAGTGTCATCACCAATGCTGACGGCAGTCGTGGCGTGGTGTTCTGGCAAAGTCCTGACGGCGATGAGTTTTTGATGGTGGCTTTGGAGGATGTTTCGGAGGGCTGTACTTGGGGCCCCAATCAGGATACACCCTTGGAGAACTGGCCTTCGGAAACGCCGGAGTTGCTCAACGACATGGACGGACAGAGCAACACGCAAATCCTCCGTGAGTGGTTTGAGAACAACCCCGATTATGCCGCCTGCAAGACCGACTTTGCCAATGGCTGGTATCTGCCTTCTGCAGGTCAGTCGCGCAAGCTCTACGCCGCCCTGCCCAAAGTGGAGCCTATCATCATCAATGCTGGTGGCAGGCTCATGACGGAAGACAGCTACTGGAGCAGCACGGAGCGGACGTCTGGCGCCGCTTGGTCACCCTCGTTTGCAATGGCCTCTAACAACAAAGGATACAGTTGTCGGGTGAGGGCGATTTACGGTGTGAAGCATGTGCAGATGGTCACTCAAACTATTGCGCTCAGTCAAGGCACAAACTGGTTCTCCACCTGCGTTGACATCACCCTGGCCGACCTCAAGACGGCTCTCGTGGCATCTCTTGGTACCAATGCAACCATCACGATTAAGTCGAAGGATAAAAACATAAAATACCAACGCGGCAGATGGGCTGGACAGCTGACGGAAGCGGATTGGAATCTTGCCAAGATGTACCAGATTGAAGCCTCTACCAGTGGTGAACTCGTACTGGAAGGCACGCCTATCGATCCCACCACGCTCACGCTTAACATTGTCGAAGGTACCAACTGGATTGCATTCCCATACACTGAATCCACTACGGTGGCCAACTTCTTCGCTGGGTTCGCAATCAACAACGACCAGGTCAAGTCGAAGGATTTTAACAGCAAGTACAATCGTGGCAGATGGGCTGGACGGTTGACCACGCTTGAACCAGGTCAGGGCTACTGGTATATCTCGGTAGATACGAATAACAGGATATTTACCTTCCCTTCGGGCGCAAAATAATGTAACAAGGTTCCCCTGCCATTCCCCGCAGGGGAACCTGCTTATGTGGGCCATGCCCCGAAAGGGCATCACTTCAGTGACCGCGGGTCGCGACCCGCGGCAGCACCCCAGCAGGCAAATACAATAGTAATGATGAACTAATCCAGTGTGATCACTTCGTCCATCCGAATGTCGAAAGGCTCGGTGGGGATGGCATCAACCAGTTGGAAATCAAAGCAAATGCCGATGCACTTCACTTCAAGGTGCTGGCATAGGAAACGGTCGTAGTAACCCTTGCCGCGTCCGAGGCGGTTGCCGTTGCGGTCAAAGGCTACACCAGGGACAATGATCAGGTCAAAGTCA
>JAEEGJ010023020.1_pt1 | contig 13139 bp, 9 predicted proteins | sample 8958761 | NCBI WGS metagenome assembly JAEEGJ01 (sample SAMN16246546, study PRJNA631951) | gut metagenome | biome: gut microbiome; feature: rumen; material: RS-attached | host: Bos | place: Iran: Karaj | collected 2018-10
AGAGCGGCGGGTGGACGTCGCCATCTACAACTACGGCGGCATCCGGACCGACATGCCCCAGGGTCCCATCACCGTGGATGACATCATGAGCATGTTCCCGTTCCGCAATACGCTCTGCTACGTCGCGCTGAAAGGCGCAGACCTGCGCGCCATCTTCGAGTACCTGGCCCAGACGCAGATGCAGGCCGTCAGCGGCGTGCAGCTTGTGGTCCGTGACCAGAAACTCGAGAGCGTCAAGGTCGGCGGCGAGCCCCTGGACGACAAAAAGACCTACGGCGTCGCGACGATCAACTTCCTGCTGACGGGCGGCGACGGGCTCTTCATCGCCAAGAACGCCCTCGAACTGATCGACAGCGGCGTCTATGTCAAGGACGCCCTGATCCCCTACATCCAGCGCCTGACGCGGGAGAGCACCGCCATCGAGGGCAAGCTGGACGACCGTGTCGTCATCATCGAATCGGAGAAGGAGGCCGAGCCTGCACAATGAGAAAGCATCTTTTAGCCCTTTCGGCCGCGGCCCTCTGCCTGGCCGCTTGCTCGGCTCCCGGGAGCCGGCTCGTCATCCTCCACGCCAACGACACCCACAGCCATTTCGACCCCCTGCGGGACGGGAACGGCGGCATCATCGAGCGCGCTGCCTACATGGACAACGTCCGCGCCAAGCGGGGCGCGGGCAACGTCCTGCTGCTGCACGCCGGCGACTTCAGCCAGGGGACGTCCTACTTCACCATCCTGAACGGCGACCTGGAAATCGACGTCCTCAATGCGATGGGTTACGACTGCGTCTGCCTGGGCAACCATGAGTTCGACAACGGCCTGGAGGAACTGGGCCGCCGCCTGTCCGCCCTGCAGTGCCCGGTCGTCTGCGCCAACTATGATTTCACGCCCTTCGAGGCGGGAAAGTACATCGCGCCCTATACGATCGTGCGCAAGGCCGGGATCAACATCGGCATCATCGGCCTCCTCTGCGACATCAGCTCCTGCGTGAGCCGGGAGACCGCGGACCGTATCCCTTACCTGGGCCCGGACGACGAGGTGGCCAACAAATGGGCGAAATACCTCAAGGAAGAGGCCCTTTGCGACAAGGTGATCCTGCTGACCCACATCGGCTATGAGGAAGATGTGGCCCTGGCCCCGAAACTCCACGGCGTGGACTTGATCGTGGGCGGGCATTCGCACACCTTCCTCGACGCCCCGACGATATGCCGGGACGCCGACGGCAAGCCCCTGCCGGTCGTGACCGACGGCTGCTGGGGCCTGCAGATGGGTGAGCTTTCCTTCTGATCCTTACAGACTATGAAGATGAAAAAATGGCTTTTCCTGGCAGCGCTGCTGCCCCTGGCCTGGGCGTGCGGCACGTCCGAGGCCCCCGCGCCCTGCGGCGCCGTTCCCAGTCCCTATCAGTGGGAATGGCAGAAAATGGAGACCAACCTCTTCCTGCATTTCGGACCCAACACCTTCACCAGCAAGGAGTGGGGTAACGGCCAGGAGAGCGAGGACGTGTTCCAGCCGACGGCGCTGGACTGCCGCCAGTGGGTGGCGGTCGCCAAGGCGGCCGGCTTCAAGGGCGTGATCATCACGGCCAAGCACCACGACGGATTCTGCCTCTGGCCCAATCCCGAAAGCACGCATACCGTCGCCCAGAGTAGCTGGCGCGACGGGAAAGGCGATGTCCTGCGCGAACTCTCGGACGCCTGCCGCGAGGCGGGCCTGAAGTTCGGCGTCTATGTCTCGCCCTGGGACCGGAACCACCCGAGCTACGGCACGCCGGAATACAACCAGGTCTTCGTCCGCACCCTGGAGCACATCTACGCCAACTACGGCGAGATCTTCGAGCAATGGTTCGACGGAGCCTGCGGCGAAGGCCCGAACGGCAAGCGCCAGGTCTATGACTGGCCGCTCTTCAACGGGACGGTCTTCCGCGAGCAGCCCCAGGCCATCATCTTCAGCGACGCCGGACCGGGCTGCCGCTGGGTGGGCAACGAAGAAGGCCACGCCGGCCGGACCAACTGGAGCACCGTCAACGTCGGGGAGTTATTCCCCGGCATTCCGAATATGAATGCGTTCCTGAACGAGGGCCTCAAGGGCGGCAAGGACTGGGCCGCGGCCGAGACGGACGTGTCGATCCGCCCGGGCTGGTTCTGGCGTCCTTCCGAGACCCCGCAGGTTAAGTCCGTGGAGAAACTCCTGCAGATTTGGTACGAAAGCGTCGGCCGCAACTCGCTGATGCTGTTGAATATACCGCCGGACAACCGGGGACTCATCGATCCCGTGGACTCGGCGCGCGTGATTGAATTCCGCGAAGCGTTGGACCAGATCCTGGCCACGGACCTCGCGGCCGGCGCCAGGGTCAAGGCCTCGGCGACCCGCGGCCGCGCCTTCAGCGCTGCGAAGATGCTGGACGGGGATGAGAATACCTACTGGGCGACGCCCGACGGCGTGACGGCCGCGTCCTTTGTCGTGACTCTGCCGGAGGAAAGGACCTTCAACCGCGTGATGCTCCAGGAATACATCCCGCTGGGCCAGCGCGTCGAAAGCTTCTGCATCGACGTGCCGGACGGCGACGGTTGGAAGGAGATTGCGGCGGAGACGACGATAGGCTACAAGCGCATCGTTCCCATCCCGGAGACCACGGCCTCCCGCATCCGGATACGCATCGAGGGCGCGCTCGCGTGCCCGACGGTCAGCGCGTTCGCCCTCTATATGGATCCAATCTTGAAACTGGACTAGAGGATATTCATACTCTGCTCGCGGATCTTCTCGAGCTCGTCTTTCATGCGGACCACGCACTTCTGGATGGAGGCGTGGTTCGCTTTGCTTCCGGTCGTGTTGATCTCGCGGCCCATCTCCTGGATGATGAAGCCGAGCTTCTTGCCGGGCTCGGACTCGCCGTCGATGGTGTCCATGAAGTATTGGCAGTGCTGGCGCAGGCGGACCTTCTCCTCGTTGATGTCCAACTTCTCCAGATAATAGATCATTTCCTGCTCGAAGCGCTCGGGGTCCAGCTTGACCCGGGTCTCTTCGGCGGCCTTGCGGATGCGCTCCTTGACGATGTCCAGGCGCTCGGCGGCGTACTGTTCCACTTCGTCGTAGAGGGCCAGGATGGTCTGCACGCGGCCGGTCACGTCCTTGTACAGGACGGCGCCTTCGGTGGTGCGGAAGGCGTCCAACATCGCCAGGGCGTCGTCGATGGCCTTTTCCACGAGGGGCCATTCCCCTTCGCCGATGACGTCGGCTTTCTTGGTGGCATCGACCACGTCGGGCAGCTGGAGGATGGCGGTGAGGATGTCGTTCATCTCTTCCCGGTTGGGGTAGGGGGTCCCGGGGAGCTCCCGGCGGATGCGGATGACCTGGTCGTAGTAGGCCTTGACGGCATCCGCGTTGAGGGGACGGGCCGCTTCGCCGGCGGCGGGCTCCCAGGTGATGTAGAGGTCGATGGTGCCGCGGCGAAGGCGCTCTGCGATCTTCCTGCGGACGTCCAGTTCCTTTTCCTTGGGGATCAGGGAGGTCTTGAGGTTGATGTCCGCGTTCTTCCCGTTGAGGGAGCGGATCTCTATCGTCATCTTGCCTCCGGAGAGGAGGGCCTCGCCGCGGCCGTAGCCGGTCATCGATTGAATCATACGCTTTGCCTGTTTTCGGAATACAAAAGTACGGAATTATTATTATTTTTGCATTTCAATATACCCGATTCAAGATTCATTATTTTATGGAAGAGCCCAAGAAACTCAATTTTCTGGAAGAGATCATCGAAGAAGACCTTCGGAGCGGCAAGTACGAGAGCATCCTGACCCGTTTCCCTCCGGAGCCCAACGGCTACCTGCACCTGGGGCACGCCAAGAGCCTGTGCATCAACTTCGGGCTCGCCCAGAAATACGGCGGCAAGACCAACCTCCGCTACGACGACACCAACCCCACCAAGGAGGATACCGAGTATGTCGACGCCATCAAGGAGGATATCAAGTGGCTGGGCTTCCAGTGGGAGAAGGAGTGCTACGCTTCCGACTATTTCGACCAGCTCTACGAGTGGGCGGAGGATCTGATCCGGCGCGGCCTGGCCTATGTGGACGACCAGACCGTGGAGGAGATGCGCGAGAACCGCGGCACCGTCGAGACCCCCGGCAAGGACAGCCCCTGGCGCAACCGCAGCGTCGAGGAGAACCTGCTGCTTTTCCGTGAAATGAAAGCCGGCAAATACGCCGACGGGGAGAAGGTGCTGCGCGCCAAGATCGACATGGCGCATCCGAACATGATGTTCCGCGATCCCATCCTGTACCGCATCAAGCACGCGTCCCACCACCGCACGGGCGACAAGTGGTGCATCTATCCGATGTACGACTACACGCACGGGCAGTGCGACTCGATCGAGCATATCACGCATTCGATCTGCACCCTGGAGTTCGACGTGCACCGGCCGCTGTACGACTGGTTCATCGAGACCCTGGGCATCTTCCCTTCGCATCAGTATGAATTCGCGCGCCTCAACCTGACCTATACGCTGATGAGCAAGCGCAAGCTGCTCGAACTGGTCCAGAAGGGCCTGGTGGCGGGTTGGGACGATCCCCGCATGCCCACGCTCTGCGGCGTGCGACGGCGCGGCTACACCGCCGAGGCGCTCAAGATGTTCTGCGACAAGATCGGCGTCTCGAAGCGCGACCAGCTGATGGACATCCAGCTGCTGGAGTGGTGCGTGCGCCAGGACCTGAACGCCCGGGCGAACCGCTACATGGTCGTGGGCGAGGACCCGATCAAGGTGACGCTGACCAACTGGGAGCCGGGCAAGGTCGAGTGGTTCGACTGCCCGCTCAATCCGGCCGAGCCGGAGGGCGCGACCCGCAAGGTGCCCTTCACGGGCGAACTCTGGATCGACCGCGCCGACTTCATGGAGGACGCCCCGAAGAAGTTCTTCCGCCTCAAGCCGGACGGCGAGGTGCGCCTGAAGTACACCTATATCGTGAAGTGCGAGGAAGTCGTTAAGGATGAGGACGGTAAGGTCGTCGAGCTGAAGTGCTCCGTGGACCACAGCACCCGTCCCGGCGGGGGAGAGTGGCGCAGCGTCAAGGGCACGATCCACTGGGTTTCCTGCGAGTATGCCAAGGAGATCGTGACGAACCTGTACGACCGTCTCTTCACGCTCCCCGACATGAGCCAGGTGCCCGAGGACAAGGACTACAAGGACTTTCTCAATCCGGAGTCGCTCGTGGTCTCCAAGGGCTATGCGGAGCCGGCGCTGCTCAATGACAACAGCGGCATCGCCGTCCAGTTCGAGCGTGTGGGCTACTTCTACCGGGATCCCGACTCCACGGCGAACCATCCGGTCTTCAACAAGACCGTTTCCCTGAAGGATTCCTACAAGGTGGAATAAGGCCTAGAACAGGCCGAGGTATTTGCTGCGGGCGATCAGGCAGTTGCCGATCGAGGCCGCGCGGCGTCCCAGTGACGAATAGACGATCTTCGTATCCGAGTTGACCCGGTTGAGCGAGTATTTGTTGACCGCGGTCTTGATCGGGTACATCAGGTATTTCTTGCCGACGATGAGGCGGCCGCCGATGATGACGAGGCCCGGGTTGAAGATGTTGATCAGACCCGCGATGCCGCGCCCGAGGGTTTCGCCGATCTTGCCGATGCAGTCGATGGCCAGGACGTCTTCTTCCTCGACGGCTTTCAGGATGTCGTCCAGGGTGATCTTCTCCCCGGCCGTGTATTTCTTGGAAAGGGTGGAAGGACGTCCTTCTGCGAGCTTCTCCAGGATCATCTCGTGCAGGGCGGAGCCGGAAGCGCCGGTCTCCAGGCAGCCGACCTTGCCGCAGCGGCACATCTTTTCGTTGTCCAGGAGCGGCACGTGGCCGATTTCGCCGGAGAATCCGGACTTGCCGTAGTACAGCCGCCCGTCCAGGATCATGCCCATGCCCAGGCCCCAGCTGAGGTTGACGGCCAGCATGTTCTTGGCGTCGACGGGATGGTCGCCGGCCAGGTATTCGCCGTAGGTCATCGCCCGCGAGTCGTTCTCGATCGAGACGGGGACGTTGAAGTCCTTCTCGAAGATGGCGTTGAGCGGCAGGTCGTCGCTCATGAAATAACTCATCGAATAGCCTTCTTCCGGGTTGACGCGGCCGCTGAGGCTCACGCCGACGCTGAGCACTTTTTCCCAGGGGATGCCGGCCGCCGCCACGGTCTCCTTGACCAGGCGGCAGAGGGCCTTGAAGGAGTCTGCCCGGGCCTCGAGGATGAACTCGATGTCGGGGATGAAGTGGACGGTGTCGCCTTTGAAGTCCGTGATACAGAGGTGGAAATGCTGGCGGGCGATGTCGACGCCGATGAAATAGCCGGCTGCGGCGTTGAGGCCGAAAATGCTGGGCCGGCGGCCGCCGGACGTGCCCACTTTGCCCATATCCATCATATAGCCCTCGTCGATCAGCTCGCCGATGATCTTGGTGACCGTCGGTACGCTGGTGTTGATCTCGCGGGAGAGATCGGCGATGGAATAACTGTCGTTGAGGATGCACAGGCGCAGGATCTGCCGCTTGATGTCGGCATTTTTGCTGCTGTCGGTAAGAAGGGTTTTAGTACTCATTTCGAATCTGTGTCAAGTTCGTATCGCAATGTTACAAATTAATTCTCTAATAACAAAGAATTTTATAAACTAATTTTTGATTGTTTTTATCTTTTGCGCTTCCGACGCCGGAAATTTTGGGAATGGCCGCAATATTGTTATATTTGTATCTTGTATCATACGCGAAAGAAATGTCGGCCAAACTGAGAAACCCGTTCAAGAACCCGATCCGGCTGTCGCTGAAGCAGAAGATGATCCTGAGCCTGAGTGCCATCGCGGTCATCCTCCTGACTTCCAGCATCATATCCGTGATCGAATACAAGATCATGAGCACCTACGTGTCCGACCAGATCGCGGACAACATCCATAGCATCAACATGGCCCAGGAGCTGGCGGAGTCGAGCAACGACTACAACCTCGACATCCTGGCCGTGATCGGCGACGACAACCTCAACAGCCTGCCGGATTTCAACCAGCGGGAGTTCGTGTCCCACTGCGATTCGCTCCGCAATTCCTTCGCCGACGTGCGCAAGGTCCGGCTGGCGGATTCGGTCCTTTATGCCTATTCGGCCTATATGCTGACTTCCCTGGAGCTGCCGGAGGTCCTGAAGTCCGACTTCATCGACTCGCGTACCTGGTACTTCGACCGCCTCCAGCCCCGCTACAACCGCCTCAACGCGGCCATCGACCGGATGAGCTCCGAGATCTACAGCGACCTGAAGAAGAATTCGTCCAACTTCGACAGCGGCTTCTACCGCAGCATCGTGCCGGGCATCGTCGCGGTCGGCGTCGGCCTGCTTCTCGTGCTGATGCTGCTCTTCTTCATCCTGTCCTACTATGTCAATCCCATCTGCAAGATGGTGGACGGGCTGAACAACTACCGCTCTTACAACAAGCGCTATAGCTATACCTTCGACGGGGACGACCAGCTCGCCGAGCTCAACAAGGGCATCTCCGAGATCACGGAGGAGAACAGCCAGCTGCGCAAGCGCCTGATCAACCTGCGCAACGCCCGCCAGGCCGACGACAAAACGGAATAAGCGATGAACCTGAAGACTATCAGCCGCAACGTGGGATACGCACTGCTCGTCAGCGCGCTCTTCATGCTGCTGTCCGTCCTGGTCTCCCTCCTTTATCACGACGGGGCGCTGGTGGCGCTGCTGATCAGCTTCATCATCACCTTCACCATCGGCATTTTCCCCTTCATCTTCGTCAAGAAGACGGAGGAGATCACGATGAAGGACGGCTATATGATCATCGTCCTGTCGTGGTTCCTGTCGTTTGTCGTGGGAATGCTGCCCTACGCCCTCTGGGGCGGGCCTTTCTCCGTGCAGAACGCCTGGTTCGAGAGCGTGTCCGGCTTTACGACGACCGGCGCCACGATCCTGGACGACATCGAGGCGATCCCTCGGAGCCTGCTGTTCTGGCGGAGCTCGACCCATTTCATCGGCGGCTTGGGAGTCGTCGTGTTCCTGCTGCTGATCATCCCGAATTCCAGCCCGGTGCGCCTGCGGCTGGCCAATATGGAGCTCTCGTCCCTTTCCAAGGGCGGGTACAACACGCGCACCAACAACGTCGTCTTCATCTTCATCTATATCTATCTCGGCCTCGTCGTAGTGTCGTTCCTGTCCTACTGGGCGGCCGGGATGTCTCCTTTCGATGCGATCAACCACGCCTTCAGCGTCAGCGCGACGGGCGGATTCAGCACGCGCAACCTGTCCATCGGGGCCTATCATTCCCGCTGGATCGAGGGGCTGACGATGCTGTTCATGCTCATTTCCTCGCTGCACTTCGGCCTGACATTTTATGCCATCGTGCGGCGCTCGCTGCGCCCGTACAACAACCCGGTCGTGAAGTTCTACCTGGGCAATCTGATTTTCTTCACCCTGTATCTGGGCTTCACGCTGAAGCGGCTGGGCTTCGAGCCGACGATGGGACAGGCGCTCTGGGACGGCGCTTTCCAGACAATCTGCATCGCCACGACGTCGGGCTTCGCCATCGTGGACAATGCGTCCTGGACGATGTTGCCCAACATGGTCCTGATCTTCCTGGGGTCGATGTGCGCCTGCGCGGGATCGACCTCCGGCGGCATCAAGGCCGACCGCATGCTGATCATGTTCAAGTCCATCATCACGCAGGTGCGGCGCGCCCTGTATCCTTCCGCCGTGGCGCAGGTCAAGATAGGCGGGCGTTTCCTGCGGGATGAGGATGTCTCCCCGCATCTGATCTACATCGCCCTGTACGTCCTGCTGCTCTGCATCTCGTCGGGCCTGCTGCTGATCTTCGGGCAGACGGATATCGACGCCCTGGCCTGCTCGGTCGCGTCCCTGGGCAACGTGGGCCCCGCCATCCACCAGTACGGCACCTACGGCAGTTACAACCTGATGCCGGAGGCGGGCAAGCTCGTGATGACGTTCAACATGTTCCTCGGCCGCGTGGAGATCTATCCGGTGCTGGCCGTGCTGGCCACGATCATCCCCAAGCCGGCCCGTTCGTAATGGACAGAGCCTCTTTCCTCTATAAGGATTTCCTCCGGCACCTGGACGTCGAACCGACGTCCTGCCAGGACGCGATGCTACGTCAAGTGGCTTCTTTCGTGACGGGGGACGATGCCGACATCATGGTCGTGAACGGTTATGCCGGCACGGGCAAGACCACGGCGGTCGCCGCGGTGATCGATTCCCTGACGGATCTGAAGGTCCCTTGCGTGCTGCTGGCTCCGACCGGGCGCTCCGCCAAGGTGCTGTCCGGCTATGCCCGCCGGCCCGCGCACACGATCCACAAGGGCATTTACCGCCAGAAATCGGTGGGGGACGACGGCTTCGGCCAGTTCTCCCTGATGCCCAACAAGGCCCGCAGCACGCTGTTCGTCGTGGACGAGGTGTCGCTGATCGGCATCGAAGGCGGGCCGCAGGGGAGCGGGGGCGCGCATTTCGGCTCAGGCAACCTGCTGGAGGACCTGATTGCCTTCGTCCGGAACGGCATGGACTGCCGCCTGATCCTGATCGGGGATTCGGCGCAGCTGCCGCCGGTCGGGATGGAGGAGAGCCCGGCCCTTTCGCCGGAATACATGGAGGGCTTCGGCGGCGTCGTGTACGCGACCTTGAAGACGGTGGTCCGCCAGGCCCGGGAGTCCGGCATCCTGCACAACGCCACGCGCTTGCGGGAGCTGATCCGGAGCGCGGATCCCTGCGAGACCTTCGATGAGGTGAAGCTGTCGCTGGAGGGCTTCGACGACGTCGTGCGGGTCGGGGGCGGGGAGCTGATCGAGACGATTTCGGACGCATATGCGAAGTACGGGGAGGATGAGACCATCGTCCTGTGCCGCTCCAACAAGCGGGCGATCCGCTACAACCTGGGCATACGCTCGCAGGTGCAGTTCAAGGAGGACCGACTGGTGCGGGGCGACGCGCTGATGATCGTGAAGAATTGCTATCAGTTCCTGGAGGACGTCGAGGAGATGGATTACATCGCCAATGGCGACACGGCCAAGCTTCTGCGCATCAGCAAGTACGTGGACCGCTACGGGCTGCATTTCGCGGACGCGCGGCTCTGCTTCCCGGATTACGACGAACTGGAGATCACGGCGAAGGTCCTGCTCGACACGCTGGAGTCGGAGTCGGCTTCGCTGACGGTGGAGCAGCAGAACGCCCTGTACAACGGGGTGAACGCTGATTATGAGCACATTGCCTCCAAGAAGAAACGCTACGAGGCGGTGCGGGAGGATCCCTTCTACAACGCCTTGCAGTTGAAATATGCCAATGCCATCACTTGCCACAAGTCCCAGGGCGGACAGTGGAAGTGCGTCTTCATCGACAACCCGTTCTGGCAGGACGAGCAGACGGTGGACGACCTGAAGTGGCTCTATACCGCGATGACACGCGCGGTGGAAAAAGTGTATCTCGTGAATTTCAAAGACCGGTTTTTCGAATGAAGAAGTATTTGCTCGCGTTGGTTTTGAGCGGGATTTGCGTCCTGGCCGCGGCGCAGGAAATGAAACGCACGCCCGTAGCTTGGAAGTGGGTTTCCGACACGCTGGCGGTGTTCAGCTATGACGGATCTTTTGACGACGGCGACGCATTCGGCGTGGATGCGCGGAGCCTGCACGTCCAGCCGGGCGTCAAGGCGCCCGAGCGCTTCGCGGATTTCCCCTACAAGCCCGAGGACGCCGTCAACCTGACCTGGTCGCCGGACTCGTCGATGATTGCGTTTACCCGTGCGAACGACCTGTATGTCTATGACTTGGCGGCGGGCCGGGAAAAGCGGCTGACCTTCGACGGGTCGGACGTGATCCTGAACGGGTATGCTTCCTGGGTGTATTACGAGGAGATTTTCGGGCGTCCGTCGCGCTACCGGGCCTTCTGGTGGTCGCCGGATTCCCGGCGCATCGGCTTCTACCGCTTCGACAATTCCGAGGTGCCGATGTTCCCCATTTATTCGCCTTTCGGGCAGGACGGATCGCTGAACCGCACACGCTATCCCAAGGCGGGGGAGAAGAATCCCGAGGTGCGCATCGGTATGATCGACGTGCGCGCGCTGCCATTCGGAGCTTCGGAGCGGAAAGTGGCCCGCAAGACGGTCTGGGCCGATTTCGACCCGGCGGAGGACCAGTATTTCGGCACGCCTTTCTGGGGGCCGGACGGCGCTTCTTTCTATGTGTCACGGGAGCCGCGCATCCAGAATACGCTGGACTTGTATCGGGTGAGCGCGCTGGACGGGTCCAAGGAACTGATTTACCACGAGACGTACAAGACCTGGCTGGAGTGGATCGAAAATGTGTTGTTTACGGACAAGGGCCTGTATATGGCGCGGGCCTTCGAGACCGGCTGGGAGCAGATTTATTTCCTTTCCTATGACGGGAAGGAGTTTCGGCGGCTGACGGACGGGCCGAACTGGCGGATTTCTTTGCTGCGGGTCGATGGGGGGTCTGTGTATTTTACGGCTAATCGCGACGCCACGATGCGGGCCACGCTGTATCGGGCGGATCCTGGCGGACAGGTCACGGCGCTGACGGATCCGCGTCTGGCGGTGTCCGGCGTGCGTTTCAGTCCGGACGGTCGTTATTTCGTCGCTTCGCTTTCCAATTATACGACACCCACGCAGGTCTGGTTGTATGAGACGCGGATGGCGCCGATGGCTTGGAAGAACCGGCGGCTGCTGGACCACGCGTCGAAGGGCATGCACGTGGATGACCGGGCGGCACGCAGCTGCCTGAAGGTGGCCGACGCCGCGGGGCCGGACTTCGATCCTTCCCGTTACGCGCTGCCGCAGATCGTGACGATCCCGGCGGAGGACGGACTGATGATGCCGGCGGCGGTGACGTATCCGGTCGGGTTCGATCCGTCCCTTAAGTATCCGGTGCATTTCGAGATTTACGGCGGGCCGAATACGGCCTATGTCCGGGATTCCTGGCGCCGGCCCGCTCCGCTCAACCAGTGGTGGAGCGAGCAGGGGATCATCCACGTCGTGGCGGACTGCCGGGCTTCGGGCCACAACGGCCGGGCGGGTACCGACCTGGTTTACCGCAACCTGACGGATGTCCCGGTGCGGGATTTCCTGACCTGGGCGGAGTATTTCAAGTCTTTGCCTTACGTGGACGGCGAGCGGATCGGCGTCGAAGGCTTTTCCTTCGGGGGAACGATGACCGCGATGCTGCTCCTGCGGCATTCGGACGTGTTCCGCTGCGGGATCGCAGGCGGCGGCGTGTATGACTGGTCCCTGTACGACAGCCATTACACGGAACGCTTCATGGAGACCCCGCAGACCAATCCGGAAGGATACGAGGCGTCTTGTGTGTTGAAGTACGCCGGGGAGTACCCGGTGAAAATCGGCGCGGTCTCCGCCGCGGTGGCAGACACTTCCGACTCCGCAGCCGCCGGCGTGATGCTGAAACTGACGCATGGCACCGGCGACGACAACGTCCACTTCCAGAACACCCTCCAACTCGTGGATGTCCTCCAAAAAGCCGGGAAAGACTTCCAACTGATGATCTACCCCGACGGTATGCACGGCTACCGCGGCGCCCAAGCCCTCCACTCCTGGGCCACCGACCACGACTTCTGGCTCAAATACCTGAAGCAGTAACCCTTAATATCCAACTTGAGGTCCCCCATAAGCTATCGATTGTTTGATGGGGGAACGATTCCTTTTTATTGAAGGGGGTCAGGACCATTAAAAAGGATTGTCGCTTCTTTGTAAAGGGCCGGTTTTTGTAAGTGACTGATTATCAATAAAACAGAAAATCAGGGTCTTAATTATTATGACCCTGATTTTGTAAGTTGCTGATAGTGAAATGTTTGCGAAAAACTGGGGGGGCGACAAGTCCCGGATAATCGCTGTTGTAATCAATAGTTGTCCCCTAACGTTCCCGGAACGAACGATTCTCCAGGTTTCCGTACTTTTCAAACACAGAGATGTTCCCGAAGCGTACGTTTTTCCTGGTTTTCGTACGTTTCAAACACAACGATAATTCTGGAACGAACGAAATACGGGGTTTCTGTACTATTCGGCGACAGTTATCCTCGGCCTGGGGAACAACGGTCGCAATCGTTAGGGTGGCCATGCAGTTATCCTCGGCCGGGGCGAGGAA
>JAEEGJ010023026.1_pt1 | contig 13136 bp, 12 predicted proteins | sample 8958761 | NCBI WGS metagenome assembly JAEEGJ01 (sample SAMN16246546, study PRJNA631951) | gut metagenome | biome: gut microbiome; feature: rumen; material: RS-attached | host: Bos | place: Iran: Karaj | collected 2018-10
GAGAATAGCGTTTCCGAACGGAGACATGTAAGAGATGATGTTGTTGTCCGGATCAGATTCCCAAGGTCCAAGAATTGTGTAAACTTCGTCTGAGTTTCCAATGTTGTCGTGCAATGTAACTTCTGTTGCGAAAGAAACAACTGCTGTTGTGCTTGTTGTTGGGTCAAAGATAACGGCGCGGTTGAGTTCTTCCTGAAGTTTAGAAAGTGTGTGCTCGAGGCGCTGTTTTTCTTCCTTAGCAGCCTGGTATTCAGCGTTTTCTTTAAGGTCTCCCTTAGCCTTAGCATCAGCAAGAGCAATCTTGTTGTTTTCAAGTTTAACATTCTTGATGTCATCAATTTCAGCTTTCTTTTCAGCAAGCTTCTTTGAAGTAACAATCATACCCTTTGGCTGTGTGAGCTTTTCTTCAGATACACGGAACTTGAAGTCTGGGTACTTCTCAAGAATCTTATTGCGGGCTGTTGATTTGTATGATGGATCAATGTCTGCAATATCATCAATGAGAGTGTACATCTTCTTAACTGTGTTTTCGTCGTTAGAGAACATGTAGTTGAAGATTGTATCGTTTTCAAACAGAAGTTCAGTAGCTTTCTTGTTGATCTTCTTGTTTTCTGTTGTATTTACGTGGTTGTTGATTTCACGGAATGTAAGTTCAATTACATTGATAAGAGTAATGAGCTGCTTTTCGTAAGAAATACCAGCGTTCTTGAACCATTCAAAGTCCTGACACTTCTCGAAGAAGAAGAGAACTGTTTCGCGGAAATCTTTGTATGCTTCAAAGCTTGTCTTAGCGAGCTTCTGTACATCTGCTGTAAAGCCTGCGTTGATGAGCTCGTTGATAAGCTTCATATCAAGTACAGTAGGGAAGAGGCGGATGTACTGTGCGTTCCAGTCTGGAAGCATCTTAATGCATTCAAGGAAGTCTGCCTTAAGGTGAGTGTTCTTAGAATCTTTGAGTTCCTTGTAAAGTTCGCGTGGATCTTCAATGCGTCCATAGATTTCTGCAAAAGTTTCTTTTACAGGGTAGAGGAAGCGTGAATCCTGAGCACTTACATAGCGTGCGATGAGGTAAGAAGCAAGAACCTGCTCTGTAATCTTTGAAATGTTCTTGAGGAAGCCTGTGAAGTAAGCATACATTTCTGCAAAGTTGTCGTTTGAGCGGTCCATATCTTCATCATTGAAGAACTTCATGAAGATATCTACACGTGCGAAGAACTGCTTCTGAGCCTTGAACTCGTTTGCAAGCTTTTCAACTGGAGTAATGCTTCCTTCGCGAACTGTGTACATATTGATATCGTTAGGATTTACACCGAATACTGGGTTTGTTTCAAGAATCTTTTTAGCAGCTGCGTTCCAAGATGTCCATTCGCCAGATGTAAGAATACCAAGTTCTTTCTTTGTCTTCCCATCTTTTTCTGTAACAGTGCGTACAAGTTCATTTTTGATTGTCTTAAGATCACAGTTGTTGTCATAGCTCTTGATGATAGTCTTAAGAGTCCATTCCTTGTCTTTCTTGATTTTTTCAGCGAGAGGAACTTTGTTTCCGCCTTCTTTTACGTAGTTAAGGGCTTTAAGAACCCAGATATGATCTTTTGCAAGTGGTTTAAGGGCTGTAACTGCCATAGAAAGTTTGATTTCGTGGATTCCGGCAGCTTTACCAAAGTTGATTGTAAGAGTGTCGTTATCAAGGCTAGCGATTTTACCTACACCCCAGTTTCTGTGGAATACGAATCCGCCCTTATCAAAAGCAATGTGTTTTTCAAAGTCGTTGATAGCTTCAAATACGTTTCTGTAGCTTGCAGAAAGGTTTGAAGAACGAATGTAGTCGTCAAGATGGCTGTGAGCAGCATATTTACCGCGGAAGCAGTCTGTAATTTCTTTTCTAGCCCAAGTATCTTTTGGGTCTACTTCAAGATTCTGCTTGAGGATAGTGATTGCGATGTCCCACTTCTTGTTGTCTTTATAATAATCATAAAGTTCCTGCATGAGAGTTGTAGTCTTCTGATCTCCCATCTGCTTAGAAATCTTTCTTCTGAGGTTCTGGAAGAAGTCGAACTCTTCTGGCATAAGCTGAACGAGTTTTGTCCATACTTCTTTGCAGGCATTGTAGTTATTTGCATTGATGTAGCGGAGAATTGCTTTCTTGTAGAAGCTGATTGCGCTGTCTGAATCGCCAGCTGTTTCGTAGTGCTCACCAAGGAGTTTTGCAAGGTCTGCTTCTTCAAAGTCAATGCGTACGAGCTTCTCATAAAGGTCCCAAACTTTGTCGCTGCCTTCTGCAAGGTAGCTGTCTGCGAGTGTTCTGAGAGCAAATTTATTGTTTTCGTCATCAGCAAGAATGCTTTCACAAAGATAAGTTACGATGTTTTCCTTGTGGTTCTTCTGGAAGATGTCTACAAGAGTAACAAGGGCAGAGTTATCAAGAGAGCCGTTCTGCAGGTCAAGTATACCACAGATGTAAAGAGCGATGATGCTGTCTTTTGAGTGAGAGAGATGTTCCTGACAAACTTCATGAACCTCTTTAATAATACCTTCGCTCTTAGCCTTTTCTACGAGGTCTGCGAGCTCCTTGAGATTGTTCTGAGTGTAGTTACTGATAGTTGCACGTGTCCAAGTCTCTTCCTTCAGCATGTCCTGAATTGACTGCATTAATTCTGCCATTTTAATCTCCTTGTCTGGCTGCTGTGCTATTTAATGTACATCTCGTACACAGCAGAATCCAGAAGTTTAATTCGTAATAACACTTCATTAATCTTGGCCTGAGTCTCATTTGCCAAGTCATAATGATCCATAAGCCAGAAATAACAATTGAGCAAACGCGGAACAAGAATCTCGCTGTTGCAAGATGGATCTTTAATCTCGTTTTCCATCGCGTAAATGTCTTTTTTAAGTCTGGCAACTTCCTGAGAAGTCAGCTCTCTCTTAATGTTGAATACTCCGCCAAGAACTCCGTATACCGGAATCCAATACTGGAGTGCTTTTCCTGAATAGCCTTTACTCTTTGTCTTTTCAATAAGACATTTAATGAGCTCTGAATCAAGAAAATCCAGGTCGATGCTGTCCGGGTCTGCAAAAAATGCTTCTCTGTACAGTACCTTTCCGAACTTATCCTCACCACAAAGGGAGAAGCAGTCTGCCAGCTCCGCAAGTACCGAAGAAAGGTTCGGGTAAATATTGTTTGCTTCTGTCAGAAACGCCCGCGCGTTTTCAAAATCTCCAAGCTTTTTATAGCAAATGCCGGTTTTCTTGTAGATTTCGGCTTTCTGGAGCGGGTCTTTTTCCTCCAGCATTTTTTTATACTCTTCCAATGCGTTCTTAAAGAAACCCTGCTGAACCGCAAAAAGGGCTGGCTCATAAGGATTGCTTTCGCGCGAAATATAATCCTGGAAGTTTTTCCATTCCAGAAGAATGTTTTCGCTGCGTTCAAAGGAATCATCAATACTTTTCAGACGCTTTATGGAATCTATCCAGAAGATACAGCACTTGTTTGTATATACAAGTTCTATGCTTTCCAGGTCATGCTCGAAGAGAGAACTTATGATTTTTTGTGCCTCTAAAGGATTTCCCTGCTGCAAGTAGCCCAGGGCAACCTTAAGTTCAGTTTCTGTCTGAAAGTCCATAGTGTCTATTTTTAATTCTATACAAGAACGGGGATTTTAGTCAATAAAAAATATGAATTTTTATGAAAATTGGGATAAGATTTATACAGCGAAAGTATTAATCTGTCAAGCAAAAATTTTCAACTATTGTATAAATTTTTAGTCGCATTGCATTTTTATTATGATTATATAGAAAATATTGATGATTGTGGAAATATCTGTTAAAATAATTACCAAATGAAAAATCAGATTTTAGCACCGTCGCTTCTTTCTGCTGATTTTGCAGACTTGGGAAACGAGATTAAAAAAATAGAAAATAATCAGGGTGGAGCAGTTCATATTGATGTTATGGACGGGTCTTTTGTTCCGGAAATCACTTATGGTGAACCTGTAATCAGATCAATCAGAAAACTTACAAAGCTGCCTTTTGATGTACACCTTATGGTGGATAAGCCGGAGCTTCATGTTGATTCGTTTGCCCTTGCCGGTGCAGACTGGATTACTTTTCATTTTGAAGCCACTTCTCATGCTCACCGCGTAATTCAGATGATTCATGAAAAGGGTAAAAAAGCTGGTGTTTCTCTTTGCCCGGGCACATCAGTTGCTGCACTGTCGGAAATCCTGCCTTGTGCCGATATTATATTAGTGATGACTGTCAATCCCGGCTGGGGCGGACAGAAGCTTATTCCTTCCTGTGTGGAGAAAGTTGCTGAACTGAAAAAATACAGAGAAGAGCATGGATTAAACTATAAGATTTCTGTGGACGGCGGAGTAAACAATGAGACTCTTGGTTCTGTAATTGACGCCGGTGCCGATATAGTTGTTTCAGGTTCCTGCTTTTTCAACGGCAGCCTTAAATGGAGTTGAGAAGATTGTTGAGAGATTTTAAGAAGTTCACTGCAGCGGCAGTGATTTGTGCATCTGTTTTTATGTATGCTGCGGCATCTGAATCCGCATCCTCTGCTTTTGTGGAAGCCTGTAAGTCTTATTCAAGAGGTGAGTGGGCTGATGCAAAATTTCAGCTTAAGAAGGCTGTCTCATATAAAGAGAATCTGAATCCGGATACATACTTTATGCTGATTATGGCAGAAGTGTATGATGGTGATAATAAGAGCGCACTTGATGACTGTAATTTCTATCTTGAGAACTTTTCAGACTCAATGTATTATTCACGCGTTTATTATCAGAAAGGTAAGCTCCTTTATTCTCTTGGAGAGTATGAAAAGTCTATCGTAGTGCTTAGTGATTTCTGTCATCGTTATGAAAAAGATGAATTATATTCTTATGCACTTTTCTATATCGGAGAATCGCTTTTTGCAGGCTATAAGTATGATGAAGCGGGTTCTGTTTACGAACGCATTGTAACAGAGTTCCCTGAGTCTCCAAAAACTCCTGCTGCACAGTACAGACTTGAAACTATTTTGCAGCGCGGAAGAGAAGAAAAGCTTTTGTATCTTCTTAAGCAGACTGGAGAAGAATATCTTTCTGCAAAAGAGGAATATGAACGCCAGCTCAGACTTTATAATTCTGAAGCAATGGATTCTACAAGACAAAAGCTTGCTGCGGCTCAGGCTCGTAATGAAACCCTTGAAAAACAGGTTGCAGAACTTGAACTTCAGATTGCCGCTTTGAAAAACAATCAGGCAGAGGCAGACCGTATAATTCAGGAATTAAAAGAGGCCGGTGAAAAGGATATTCCAGCTCCAGAGCCGTTTGATGAAAAGAAATATCAGTTAAAGCTTCTTAAGGAAAAAGCTCTGGAAGCTCAGAAAATGCTTGATGAAAAGAATGCAGAGTCTACAACGGAGGGGAAATGAAAAAGATAATTTATGCTGCAGCTGTTGTTTGTTTACTTTTTGCTGTAGTTTCCTGTAAATCTACAAAAGCCGGAAAAAAGGCTTCTGATAAAGATAAGGCTCCGGTAGAGACTGAAGCAAAGGCAGAAGAAGCTTCAGAGACAACTGCTTCTGAAGAAAAAGCTTCTGATGAAGCCGCTGAGAAAAAAGATAGTGAAGCTCTGGCACGCTCTGTTTCTGAGACTGCTTCAAAGGATTTTACCGGCTGGATTAAATCTTCCAAGAAAAACTTAAATGAACGCTATGGAAAAATTCAGATTAAGACAAAATCTGGAATTGGTTCATATACACTCGCTGTTCTTAATGAAAAAGACAAGCCTATTCCTGTTGTATCTACAGCAAATGAATATGTAACAAATGCATTTTTCCTTAAGACTTCTAAAAAGATTTATAACCTTGTAACAGACAGTTCTGTCCGCTCGGCTGCAAGAAGGACAACCGGCGGCGCTATGATAATGTATGAGGTTCCTTCAGTTGCACAGATTTCTGTAGACCTTTCATGTTTTTCTTCAGACAAGAAAAAAGAGTCTGATATGATTAAGGTAACTACTACAATCAAAAATATCAGCGACAGAAATGAGGATTTTACTTTTAAGGCAATTCTTGACACAGTACTTGGTGAAGCAGCTGCTTTCCATTTTTATACCTGGGAAGATATTCCTGTAAAGAGTGAAGTGCTTTACAGAACTCTGCAGAATCAGAAATGGTTTGTATCAAAAAATATGAATGCTGCAATGCAGTTGTTCTTCAGCGGTGCAGACTGTACAGCTCCGGAACTTGTTGCTCTTGCCAATTATTCAACTCTGGAAAAGAACAGCTGGGAACCTGATATGCTCAGCTACAGAGTTTTTGATACAGTTCTTTCATATAATAACTCTGCTGTATGTGCAATCTGGAAGCCAATGAAGCTTGCTCCAATGGAAGCCGGAAAACTTGTTTTCTATATTGCACTTTCCGGCGACGGTACTCCTGCTACAGGCGAAAAGTTTGTTTACAGCAAGGAATTTGAAAAGGCAGAAGAGTCTAAAGAGGATGCAGAAGATAAAAAGAATTCTGCAAACGGACTCAAGGTTATAACTCCATATTCTGTTGATGATGAAGTAGAAAATATTTCAGAAACTTCAAATGTAACTGAAATTGACTCACTGGAAACACCGGCAGAGATTCCAACTGTAGATTTTTATATCAAGAATATGCAGAAGGAGCATTTGACTCCTGAATATATACAGTCTCTGCTTGACCGCATTGAGGCTCTGGAAGAAGATTCTCCTTCTTTGAACAGACAGGAACTTCTTCAGTTGAATGCTGAGCTGGATGCTATTCTAACTTATCTGAGGCAGTAGTTTTTTATGGCAAAAGATGCACTGAGCCTTGCCTGGCTTGATATGCGCAGACGCAGATTTGCTACTGCAATCAAGCGGCTTGAGGCAAAAAAAGATATTTATGATGAAAACTTTGAATATTACCTTACACTCGGAATTGCATGTCTTTATGTAGGTGATATTGGTGCGTCTTCATCATATTTTCAGCTTGCCCGCAGAATCAAACTTACTGATACAAGACTTCTTCTCGGTCAGGCTGCAATCTTTTTGCGCCGCGGTGATACAGCCCGAGCCCTTCAGTACTATCTTGAAATAAAGGAAAACGACCCGCTCAATAAAACTGCAGACAGTGCCATGGAGTTTATCCGTGTGCACGGAAATTATGATACAATCTGCCGCTGGGTAGATACCGGCCGTATTGAACAGTTCTATCCGCCGCTTGGATCAAACCCGGACCGTATTGCTGCTTTTGGAATTGCCGGCGCGGCTTTTTTACTTGGCGTAGTTTTTACATTTATCTTTTTCCCTCGCGACAAAAATTACTCAGGTCCTCGTGCAGACCTTACAAGACTTGAGCTTTCTTCAGAAGAAAAATCAGATGCAAAAGAAAAAGACCTTTCAACACAGTCTTATGCTTTTGTACTTTCAAATAAAGAAATCAATAAACGCTATAACAATGCGCTTCAGTATTTTCAGACTCATAGAGATAACGCCGCTCAGGTTGAAGTTAATATGATTTTGAATTCAGATGCTTCTGTATCTGTAAAGAAAAAGGCGCGGCTGTTAATGGGCTATTTTGAAATTCCGGATTTTGATACAATAACTGATGTCCCGTCTTATGCAGATGTTGCGGCAAACCCTTTACTGTATCTTGACTGCTGGGTAAACTGGGGCGGAAAAATTTCCAACGCAGTTACTTATGAAGACGGTTCTTATTCCTGTGACTTCCTTGTTGGTGACGAAAATCTTTCTAAGTATGAAGGAACTGTAAGAGTTCGCTTTAATGCAGATCCTGGTGTTGATGTGAGCAAGGCTGTAAAGATTCTTGGAAAGATAGTTCTTGAAGACGGTTCGGTTTCCCTTGCAGGCCGTGCTGTCTATAAAAGTGTTTACAATTAGTAAAACATATAAAATGCAGATTTTTTGAAAATAATTCAAAAATTTTTCTGAAAAACTGCACAAAATCGTTAGGTTTAGCCCATATTATATGTGGGAGGAAGGTGGCTAAATGGCAGCAAATGCAAATGTAACTCCGATGGATCAGTCGGAGAAAATGAAGGCTCTGGAGGCGGCTCGTCTCCAGATTGAAAAGCAGTTTGGTCAGGGCGCTATTATGAAGCTCGGTGACAAGGCTAATGCTGCGGGAATCGAAGTAATTCCATCGGGTTCTATTCTTCTTGATGAGGCTCTTGGAATTGGTGGTTATCCGCGCGGTCGTGTAATCGAGATGTATGGTCCTGAAAGCTCTGGTAAAACAACTCTTGCGCTCCATGCAATTGCCGAAGCTCAGAAGCTTGGTGGAGTAGCAGCATTCGTAGATGCAGAACATGCACTTGATCCTGTTTATGCAAAGAACCTTGGAGTAAATATTGATGAACTCTGGGTTTCTCAGCCGGATACAGGTGAGCAGGCTCTTGAAATTACAGAGAACCTTGTACGTAGTGGTGCAGTAGATGTTGTAGTAGTAGACTCTGTAGCTGCTCTTACACCTGAAAAAGAAATTGAAGGTGAAATGGGTGATGCTGTAATGGGTATGCAGGCTCGTCTTATGAGCCAGGCTTTGCGTAAGCTTACTGCAATTATTGGTAAATCAAATTGTATCGTAATCTTCATCAACCAGATTCGTATGAAGATTGGCGTTATGTTCGGAAATCCTGAAACCACTACTGGTGGACAGGCACTTAAGTTCTATTCTTCTGTTCGTCTTGAAATCCGCCGTACAGAAACTATTGACGGAAAGGGCGATGAGGATGCAATCGGAAACCGCGTACGCGTAAAGATTGTAAAGAACAAGGTTGCGCCTCCATTCAGAAAGTGTGAACTTGATATTTACTTTGGAAAGGGAATTAATGCAAGTGCTTCACTTCTTGATTCAGCAGTAAAGCATGGAATTATTGATAAGCGTGGTGCATGGTATACAATGGGCGAAGAAAAAATCGGCCAGGGTAAGGAAAATGCAGTTTCGTTTATTGAACAGAATCCTGAAATTGCGGCTAACATCGAAGCTAAGGTTCGCGAGATTGTATTCCCGGGCCAGGTTATTGAGAAGAAAGACGAAAAGAAAAAGAAGTCTTCAACAAAAGCTGAAGCTGCTTCTGCTGCTGGAGAATCAAGTCTTTTCGACGAAGGTAAATAGACGGATTGTTGTAGAAAGATGAAACGTGTCTTGCTTGGACTTGGTTCCAATAAGTCATTTAATGGTCTTACTCCAATGGAGCTCCTTTCTCATGCGGGAGAGGAGCTCTCTCGTCTTATGAAAGACGTACATTTCAGTTCCGTTTACAGAACTAAGGCAATGTATGTAGAAGATCAGGAAGACTTTTATAATGCCGCAGCACTTGGCTGGGTCAGCGATGATGAAGATGCGTTTGACTTTCTGCATAAGATAAATGAAATAGAAGCAAAATATGGCCGTGACCGCAGCCGAGAGGTTCGGTTTGGCCCACGTTCCCTCGATATTGATATTGAGTTATTTGGGGACGAGCGGATTGAAACACCTGAGCTTCAGGTTCCGCACATCAGAATGGAAGAAAGAGCATTTGTTTTGATTCCTTCTGTTGAAGTTTTAAAATATTCTGCCGATGAAATAGTTAGGGAAAAATATATAAATTGTCTTGCCGCACTGGAAAAAACGGGTGGGGCAGATGGAATCATAAAATTACAGGCTTTCCCTAAGGCGGTAGAAAATGGAACAGACAGAGAATTCAGGTAACACAGAGGTTGCTGTAAAGCATGCTTATAAGGCAGGTGAGTTTGAAGGACCTCTTGACCTGTTGTGGACTCTTATTCGCGAGAGCAAGGTAAATATTTACGATATTCCAATTGCTCAGATTACCGAACAGTATCTTGAATATCTTGATTACGCAGTACAGACAGACCTTGGAGACCTTTCCGAGTTCTACAGCTGGGCTGCAAAACTTATCTATATTAAAAGCCGTATGCTTTTGCCTGTAGAGGTTGCCTACGATGATGAGGATGAAGAAGATCCACGTCAGGAACTCGTAGACAAGCTTATTGAATACCAGAAATTTAAGAAGCTCTCTGCCCTTATGGAAGACCAGGAAGATGATTCTGAATGGAACTTTGAACGCAAGAAGATTCAGCGTGTTCTTCCTTTTGATGAGTCTGAAGAAATGTGGGAAGAAGTAGATACCTGGGAACTCCTCCAGCAGATGCAGGATATCTTCAAATCAATCATGAAGCAGTATTCAAATGAAAAGATTTTGAATATGTACGAAGAGATTTCTGTAAATGAAAAAATCACTCTTATGAATGAACTTCTTGAAGATAAAAAAGAATGTCTGTTTACTGACCTGCTTACTCGCCCGGGAAATGAAATGGACGTTATCTGTGCCTTCATGGCAATTCTTGAAGCTGTAAAATTTAAAATGATTACCATCTTCCAAAATAAGCTGTTTGGTGATATAAAAATATGCGCGAGGGAAGATAATTCAGGTTATGTTCCAAGCGAAGAAGAACTTACAAGCAATTAGGTTGGATAATGGATTTTAACAAAGAGACCGCTCTGGTCGAGACTATTTTATTTTTGGAAAGCGAACCTCTTACCGCTAAGGTGCTTTCCAATAAGGCACAGCTTTCAGAGGAAGTAGTAGAAAAGTGCCTTGAAAAATTAAAAGAAAAATATGAAGCAGAGGATTCGGGCATTGAGCTTGCCATGATTACAGGCGGCTGGTGCCTTGCTCCGAAAAAAGAATATTGGGAAGTTCTTAAAGAGTTTTACGGTTCAAAACGTGAGGGCCGTCTTTCTAAATCTGCAATGGAAACTCTTGCAATTATTGCCTATTCCCAGCCAATTACCCGTGCAGAAATTGAACAGATTCGCGGTGTCGGTGTAGATAATATGATTCGTCTTTTAATAGACCGCAATCTTATTAAGGAAGTCGGAAAAAAAGAAGCTCCTGGCCGTCCTACACTTTTTGGTACAACAAAAGAATTCTTAAAACTGTTCCGTCTTAATTCTATCGCAGAACTGCCAAAGCTCGACGAAGACGAGCAGGAGAGATTCGAACTTGCCCGCTAGTGATTTTATCAAAAAAGAAAAAGAAGAAGTCAGATTACAGGCTTTTCTTGCACACTGCGGAGTTGCCAGCCGCCGTGCATCGGAACAGATTATTCTTGATGGCCGTGTAGCTGTAAATGGCGTTATTGTTACAGAGCTTGGTACTAAGGTTAAAGAAGGTGATAAGGTTACAGTAGACGGAAAACCCGTTCATCTTGAAGCAAGAAAGTGCTATGTACTTTTGAATAAACCTGCAGGCTTTGTCTGTTCTGCCAGTGATGAAAAGGGCAGGCAGGTAGCAGCAGATCTCCTTAAAGATTCCTATAAAGAACGTCTCTATAATGTCGGCCGCCTGGATATGTATTCCAAGGGCATGATTTTGTTTACTAATGATGGTGATTTTGCTGCAAAACTCAGCCATCCTTCAAGTCAGATTGAAAAAGAATATATAGTTGAAACAAGTCAGGACGTAACAGAAGAAACTGCAAAACTTCTGGAAAAAGGTGTTCGTGTAGACAACGTATTCTATAAGTGTGTTCGATGTCAGGTTCTTAAGCCTCGCAAAATCAAAATCATTTTGATTGAAGGAAAGAACCGCGAAATCCGAAAAATGCTTGAAAGCCAGAATATCGGAACCCGCTCCCTTGTTCGTGTAAGAATTGGTAATGTAAATCTTGATGATTTAAAACCTGGAGAACACAGGGATCTTACACCAAGAGAAGTAAAAGGTTTACTCGAAATGTGCAAAGGTGAATAATATGAATAAAAAAACTCTTTTTAAATACATCGCAGTTTTTGTTTTTGGAGCTGCGTTAATGTGTACTGCCTCTCTGGCAAAAAAATATAGAAAAGCAATTGAATGGGATGGAACAGCTTATAACCTCGAAAATGTAAATCCTGTGGATGCAAAGCTGGCACAGCCATATAACAAATCTCTCGACAAAACTGGAGATGCTTTTGTTGGTCTTATGGGATTGATCTGTTGTGGTGTAATTGCATTTGCTTTTTTTACTTCTGATGATAAAAAGAAAGCTTTTAATAATGCTGTTATTGATGTGTATACCTTTATGGTTTGCGGTTTTTATGCAAATGGTATTTACAGAGTCTTGAAAACAATTGTTGGAAGAATCCGCCCGTATATGTATTTTGCTAATCCAAGTTCAGAAGGAATTGCAGAGGGGGATTTTTTCCGTTCATGGCCAAGTGGACATACTTCAAATGTTTTTCTTGTACTTGGCTTTCTAGTTGCATGGTTTACCTTCCGTGATGCAGAATCAAAACTGAAAAAGCCTGTTCTTACAGTTTCATTACTTGTGTGCCTTACAACAATGGTTTTGAGACTTTTGAGTGGAAATCACTTTCTGACAGATGTTCTTTCGGGAGCTGTTATCGGATTTGGAATAAGCTACGGAATGGCGTGTTTATGTAATAAGATAAATGATTATTCAGGAGAAAAATAAGATGATTATTGCAATTGATGGACCAGCAGGAACTGGTAAAAGTACTATTGCTAAAATGCTTGCAGAAAAACTAAATATTACCTTTTTAAACAGCGGCGGATTTTACCGAACTCTTACAATGGCTGTTCTTGATGCAGGAGTTGATTATAAAGATGAAAAAGCAACTCTTGAATTCTGCAAAAAACAGAAAATTGAATATACAAAAGAAGGTCATTTTATTCTGAATGGAACTGATGTTACTTCACATCTTCATGATGACAGAATTACAGCAAACACTTCGCAGGTAAGTGCAATTGTAGAAATCCGTCATCTTGTTAATGACCTTATGCGCGAGATTACAAAATCTCTCAGCATTGTCTGCGAAGGCCGCGATATGACAACAGTTGTATTCCCTAATGCAGAAGTTAAAGTTTATCTTGATGCTTCTGCCGAAGTTCGTGCACAGCGCCGTTTTGATCAGGGGGTAAGTGACATGACTTTTGAAGAGATTAAGGCTGCAATCGAAAAACGCGACGAAATGGACAAAAATAAGAAGGAAGGTTCGTTAAAGATAGCAAAAGATGCGCTATATATAGATACTTCTAACTTGACGATAGACAATGTTTGTGCGATAATAGAAAAACAAATTTCATAAAAATAAAGGTTTTAGAATGGAAGAA
>JAEEGJ010023029.1_pt1 | contig 13135 bp, 8 predicted proteins | sample 8958761 | NCBI WGS metagenome assembly JAEEGJ01 (sample SAMN16246546, study PRJNA631951) | gut metagenome | biome: gut microbiome; feature: rumen; material: RS-attached | host: Bos | place: Iran: Karaj | collected 2018-10
AAACGCGAGATCAGGTTGACCACGGTGCTCTTTCCGGCACCGGTGGGTCCTACGAGCGCCACGCTCATGCCGGGCTCGACGGTAAACGATACATTGTGCAGGACTTCCTTGCTCTCATCGTAAGAAAAGCTTACGTTCTCAAACTCTACCTTGCCCTTGATCGGGGGCATCTCCACAGCGTCGGGAGCGTCGTCGACCTCGACCTTCTCGTTCATCGTCTCAAAGATACGCTCGAGATACGCCATGTTGTTTACAACGTTGTTGAATATATTTCCGAGGTTCATGATCGGCTGCCAGAAACGCGCCGCATAACTCGAGATCGCGATGATCACGCCGACCGTCTTGCCGCCGGACGCGAATACGACCATACCGAAAATGAATATCGCAGCCCTGATGAATACGGATATCGTATCGATTCCGGGCCAGATCGCGTTGTTGTAGCTGACCGCCTTCATCCAGGTCCTGCGGCAGTCGCCGGCAAGTCCGGAGAAGATCTCCGCATTTTCGTTCTCACGCGCAAAAATCTGCGTAATGCGTGCTCCGACGATATTTTCCTGCAGATACGCGTTCAGGTTCGAGTTCTTGTTCGAGACCATGCGCCATGCCTTGCGCTGCTTGTTCTTCATAACGAGCATGAACACCGCGAGCACAGGGACGCCGCACAGTACAACGAGCGACATCTGAACATCCGTGATGAACATGAAAACAACGATAAATACCAGGTTCAGTATTTCCAGTATGACGTTGATCAGTCCGTTCGAGAGCATATCCGAAACCGAGTTGACGTAGTTAACGACGCGGATCAGGATCTTGCCGTGCGGGCGGTCATCGTAATACTTGAAGCTGAGCTTCTGCAGGTGCGCGAACAGGTCCTTACGGATGTCGTAAATGATGTACTGTGACACCTTGACCATTATGCGGGACCGCAGCAGCGCGAATATGATGCTGAGTACGTATGCAACGGCGGTGAGTATTACCAGTACGATCAGATAACGCACGTTTTTCTGCGGGATGGCTTCATCCAGCGCTTTCTGCACGAGCATCGGCGCGAAGAGCACCATTACGCCCGCGATGCCGCTGAAGAGGATCGCCAGTCCCATCTTTTTGATGTATTTTTTGATATATGAGGATGCCAGGAGCAGGTGTCTTATATTAAACGGCTCGTCCAGCTGTTCATCCTTGCGGTATGTATTTCTCTCAGCCATTTACGACACCTCCTTCCTGTGTCTTTGCGCTTTTCTCCGAAAGGATCTCGGTCGCCTCGGCAATGTCGCCGACCTGGAGCTTAACCAGTTCGCTGTAGTAGCCGCCCTTCTTTACGAGCTCCTCGTGATTGCCCTCCTCGATGATGCTGCCGTCCTTCAGTACCAGTATGTTGTCGGCAAATTTCGTGGTCGAGATACGCTGCGCGATGATGATCTTCGTACAGTCGAAATCGAGGTCGCGCAGGCTGTGCTGGATATGCTTCTCGGTCTCCATATCAACCGCCGATGTGGTATCGTCGAGTATCAGGATCGAAGGCTCTATAGCCAGCGCGCGTGCCAGCGAGATACGCTGCTTCTGTCCGCCGGAAAGTCCGACGCCGCGCTCACCTACTATGGTGTCGTAGCCTTCGGGCATCTTCAGGATGAACTCCTCGGCCGCCGAAGCCCTCGCGAATTTAACAACCTCATTCGCGGTCAGATGCGATACGCCGTAAGCGATATTGCCCTCGATGGTATCCGAATAGAGCAGAACATCCTGCGTCGCAAGTCCGATATTTTTGCGCAGATCCTCGAGCTTGTAGCGGTTGACGTTTACGCCGTCCACTGTGATCGTGCCGGAATTGGGCTCGTAGAAACGGGGGATCATCTGGATCAGCGAGGTCTTGCCGCAGCCGGTCTCGCCGATGATCGCCACGGTCTCGCCGGGATGCGCTGTAAACGAGATATCCTTGAGTACCGGCAGGTTGCCGTCCTCGTATTTGAAGCTTACATGATCGAATACGATCTCACCCTTGAAACGTCCGGGATGAGAGAGCGCGTCGGGAGCGTCCACGATCTCGGCCTCGGAGTAATAGATCTCCATGACCTTGGTCGAAGCTGCCGAGAAACGCTGGAACTCGTTCATGATATTGCCCATCTGGCGCATCGGGTTGCAGATGGCCCAGATAAGGCCCGAGAACGATACATATTCACCCATTGTGATCTGCCCGTTGATGATGAACAGACCGCCTACGAGCAGCAGTATCAGAGGCAGGATATCGGCTACGGATTCCACGTAGGGGAAATAGTGCAGCCAGGTGTAATGTGTATCGATGCTGGTGTCCCTGAAATCGGTGTTCGCGGTGTCAAACTTCGCGATCTCGTAGTCCTCGCGCGCAAATGCCTTTACCACGCGGTTTCCGGAGATATTCTCCTGTGCGTAGGTGTTCATGCCCGCGAGCTTTTCCCTGAGGGCCCTGTGCTTGGGCGTGACCGTTTTCTTAAATCTGAAAACGATGAAGAATATCAAGGGTGAAACGATCAGGATCGCGAGCGCCAGCTTCCAGTCCATGATCACAAAATATACCGCGGCCGCCGTAAAAAGCGTTATCGATTCAATGATCGAACGCACTACCCATGCGACATTATGTCTTACGGCATCCAGATCGCCCGTAACTCGCGTCATCAGATCGCCCGTGCGGTAGGTCGAGTAGAATTTCATGTCCTGGCGCTGTATCTTGTCATAGAGGAAATTCCTGATCCTGAACAGCGCGTACTGCGAAACCGACTCGTACGCCATACAGTCCAGATAGACCACCGTCACACGGAACAGTGTCAGCGCGATCATGATGATGATCAGGCGGTAGAACTCATTGCTGTGAGCAGCGACCGTATCGCCCGTGTCGTGGATCTCGTTGAACAGGTCAACGATCTTTCCCGAAAAATAAGGCACGACGAGCTGCAATGTGTTATAGACCACGGTGCCGAGCATCGCGATCACATACAGTCCACGTCTGCCTTTCATGTTCTCCCAAAGCCACGCCACGCGCGATTTTGGGAATTTCTTTTCATTACTTTCCATACATTCTCCGTCCGCGGGATAAAACCGCGGATAATCATCCTGCTAATATTCTGCCTATGCAGACACGGGGACGGTTCTTTTGTCTGCCGGGTTCGCAGACAAAAGAACCGTCCCCATGTCTGCTGTGCGGGTTGATGCTACGTGTCCCATACTAGCAAAAACGATTTTACGTAACAATGTACTATTCTGCTTCATTGATGGACGAAATTGGAAACCGCGGCTTTAAGTACAAGAATCTGCGATTTTCCGTCGGGGATTTCATTATTCATGACCATTTCGGCCGCTTTTTTGACAGGTATCTTTTCTACCTCTATCGCCTCATCCTCGTCGAGGTCCAGTTCGCCGAGCTCCCTCTCGACGCGGCATATCCACAGCCTGATGATCTCGTTGGTATAGCCGGGTGAAGGATACATGTTCCCGCAGAATACCCAGTCCTTACCGATGCAGCCGGTCTCCTCGCGCAGCTCACGCTGTACCGCCTCGAACGGATCCTCTCCGGGCTCGAGTTTGCCTGCGGGGAGCTCTAAGCAGACCTCGTGATACGGGTATCTGTACTGTCTGACAAACAGCAGCTCGTCATTGTCCGTAAGCGCCGCGACGCAGACTCCGCCCGGATGGTCGACGACTTCGCGTTTGCAGGGCTTGCCGTCCGCTGTTTCCGCATCGTCGACATGTACCCTGAGTATCCTGCCGTTATATATGTCAGTGCGTTTGATCGTGGTTTCTTTGAGTTCCATAGCTGTTGATACGTTCCGTCCTTTCGCTGTTTTAACGATGATACAAAATTTTTTCTGCTGTCGTTTTAGGGCTTCGCAGAAGAATAACAGGTCCTCAGTGCTTATTCACGCGATACCGTGAATGAACAGGTGACCCGCCCCTTCCGGGTCTCGTCCGTGACCTTCCATACGATCCTCTTCACCGTCTGCGGCATACCTGCGTGATCCATGAAACTCTCTTCGACGATACGTATGCCGGGGAAGCCGCTTTCCGACTTTATTCTACATGCGTAGTCTATTTCGGTTGCAGACTCTGTTTCTTCCTGTCTTTCCCGATGTTTTACTGCAGTTCCGCTGCTGTCTTCGACCGCCGCGCTCCGGATCAGTATCTCGTCTCCGCTTATCCGCACATCCCCCTGTGTGACCAGGTTCTCCTCGATCAGGCAGCCTTCGCTTTCAAAGCGGTCCTCAACCCTGAGGGTCTCTGCTGACAGATCGTAGTGCAGTTCCCTTACCAGGCTTTTCAGTGCGTCATCACCGTAAGCTCCTGCAAATGAGAGCCGGACACCGCAGTTTTCCTGCCGGGTTTCACATACAAACTCTCCGCACGCAAACTCCCGTCCCGCCTGCTGCCCGTGTCCGTTTATCACGGGTACGCTGTGCCCCAATGAGCTGCAGACGATATATCCGTATCGGGTCTCGTCCTTAAAATACTGCGCGGTATACTCGCCGGCTCCCAGGTCGGTGAGCAGCGGCCGGTCTCCGAGCACGTAGATAAAACTGCCTATATCGTTATGGTTATGCGGTTCCGCATTGTGCCCGCCTTTGACCGCAAATCCTCCGCCGGACGCTCCGCGGCAGACCGCCCACTGTGCAGAGGGCAGGACATAGACCGGCAGGTCCTCCGTTATACCTCCGGCACTTATCGCCGTCCCGTCCTCCATAAACTCCGGAACAGCTTCATCTGCTGCCGCTGCCTTCTCCACAGCCGGATCACCGGCAGACATCCGTACTCCGGCTTTATCATCATCGATGCATCTCAGGTATTCCCCACTCCAGCTTATATCTCTCGATGCCATCAGGAATCTGCAGCAGGGGTCGGCGTCAAACCCGGCCGCGCAGGAACTATCCGGGATCTCCACAGTATCATACAGCCCCGCCAGCCTGCAGGTCAGGCCGATGCGGTATTTTTCGTGCATAGAGCCGTCCGAAAAACTCAGCGAAAGCCCCGACGAGAAATAGCATTTCTGCTGGAACTCCGCTATTTTGCGGCATTTCTCCGGCAGGATCGATCCGAGCAGCCGGTCTTTGATCGGATACGCTATGCCGTCCGCCGTCCCTTCATTCAGCAGCTCCCTCAACGCTGCGCTCTGCCCCGCTTTTCTTGCCAGCAGGTCCATAAAACCCATGTAATAATAGAACCCATAGGTAAAATACCCGATCCCTTCGAGGCATGCTCCGTCATCCGCAAATCCGTCCAGGAAAAAGCCCAGATTCTCACGAACGCGGCGTACCAGTCTTTCCTGCAGTTCCAGCTCATCATCGAGCAGATCGAGCGCCGCCATGCCGATGCTGCCGTTGCAGACCGCGTTCCAGTTCATATCGGCCCGTTCCCACCAGGTATAGGGCTGTTTCGCGGCAAACGGACCTATCACGCGCCGCATGATCTCGGCCCGCATCCTGCTCCTTAATTCCTCCGGAAGGACTGTTTTCAGCCCCGCATACAGCTCCGCCAGCGCCTGCGCGGTTTCCGACGCAAACAGATCAACGGTTATCCGCCAGTCCGGATCGTTTTTTCTGTTCACATGCGCGGGCAGCGCCCAGCATTCCTCATCGCAGACGGAAGCTATGATGCGCTCGAGCTTATCCGCATATTTTTCTGTTTTCCCATCGGTTATCGAAAGCAGCGCCGCACAGCCGAAAACCGTCAGGAATCTTCGCCGTTCAAAGTAATCGTGCTCATATTCCAGACGGTTTCCCACAGTTTCAAAAAGCGCAAAATTCTCCTCGCTCAGCTCCGGCATATCCGCCTCATAAAGCGCCGCCGCAGCGTCGTAAATCTGTCCGATGTATTTATCTCTCAGATCCTCAGTCATTTGTTCCGGCCCTCTTGCCATTTCAGCCTCATCTCTTCGCAGTCCTCTCCGAAGATGGTTACCTGATCCGCCCCGCTCTGCGAGACATCGATGATATTTCCGCTAAGTTCATCCAGCAGGAACGGCTGCATCGGGGACTGGGGGTTTTGTTTGTAAACGACATAGCTCCTGCCGTCGGTGCCGAGCACTCTCGATCCGGTGGGGTATAATATCAGGCTCTTTAAGAACGCGACAAAGTAATCTCTGTTAAAACCGCCGATCATACCCATCATAATGTTCACCGCGCGGGCCGAACTCATGCCGGGCTTGTATACACGCTTACTGGTCAATGCGTCATATACGTCCGCGATAGCCAGTATCTGGGCGATCCTGCTGATGCCGGAGCCTTTTAATCCTCGCGGATATCCGGTGCCGTCCAGCTTTTCATGATGCTCGTAGGCTCCTGCTTTAGCCGCCTCCGAGATACCCCTGATCAGGTGCAGATCCTCCTCGGCAAACACCGGATGGAGCTTCATGATCTGAAATTCTTCGTCTGTCAGTTTGCCCGGTTTGTTTAATATCTCCGGCGGCACCCTGCGCTTGCCTATATCGTGCAGTACGCCTGCCTGCGCGGCCTCGCTGATCCACTTGGGCGGCATGCCGAGAGATTTGGCCAGCTGAGCGGCCAATACGCCCACATCCACACTGTGCTGATACGTATATTCGTCGGTCACCCTCAGGTCCTGGATGCACAAACGCGCGTCACTGCCTGCCAGAATGATGTTATTCGCGATATCGTTGGAAATGGAGACCGCCGTCTCGCTGACTTCCCGTATGTTCGCATCGGCAGCAAAGAGCTGCCTGGCTGCTTCTACGGCATCATGCTTGAGTTTATCCGAAAAAACAATGCTTTCATCCTGCTGCGCTGCGGGTTCATTGTCGGTTTGAGGCGCGGCCATACCCGCAACCTGACTCACAACACCCTCTCGTTCTACGATAATATCTATACTGTTAAAATCACAGTCAAACCGCTCAAGCCCGTATAGAAGGGGCTGTGTGATAACTGTGCCTTTTTTGAGCAGCAGGACTTTGCCGGCGGTAAAAACGTCGTCCTGTATGATATCTCCTATTCTCAGTACCTGATTGACATTATTCATGCAGCTTGCTCCTTATCGATCGGCCGGATGATAATATTATAAAATGATAAGAGGTGCCTGTCACCATAAAAATCATGGTGACAGGCACCTCTTGTTCTCTTATTTCCGGTTGTGATATTTCAGAAGGTACCCCAGCAGGTCTTCGGGCGATTCCTCACAGTCGCGGTCGACCCAGTGCCGGAGCATGGCCGTCATCCCAAACAGGAAAAATTCTTTATGATACTCCATCTCTGTTTGGCTCTGATATCCGAAATGCTCATAGGACAATCCCTTCAGTCTGTCCTGCAGAAGATCCCATGAGACATCGATCACCCCGGCCTGACGGAAGGAGCCGAAATACAGCCTGTAGAACTCCCTGTGCTTCTTAACATATTCAAAGAGCGAAAGAAAACCCGATTCAAGATCCCCGCCGGAATCCAGCTTTTGCAGGAAGCTTTTCGTCAAACCGTTTGCCATGGTCCTCTCCACCTTTTCAACGACATCATATACATCCCGGTAATGGGCATAGAATGTCGAGCGGTTGATCCCGGTTTTCTCACAGATTTCCCGGACAGTGATCCGTTCCACAGGCTTATTCTCATTAACCATGGTTTCAAACACTGCCCGTATGATTTTTTCACAAGTTGTTTTTGCGCGCCGGTTATCCTTAGTATTCATTGCATCTCCATTAATCCAACACTTGTCCTGTTATTGATGGTTGTCTTTGTAACCGCCTGAAATTATACTATATATACATTAACCGGACAAGTGTTGTTTTAATACAAAAGGAGTAAACATGAGTAATGAGAAAATATTAGAAGAAGGTTCCGTCGGAAAACTGCTGATCACTCTCAGCCTGCCGGTCATTTTGGTAATGCTGGTGACCGTGATATACAATATGGCAGATGTTTTCTTTCTGGGGCAGGCGGGAGATTCGCTGCAGGTCGCCGCGGTTTCTCTGGCCGGACCGCTTTTTGGCGTGATCTCCTCTTTCAATACGCTTCTCGGATTCGGTGCCTGCACCGCCACAAGTATCGCGCTCGGAGAAGGCGCCGGCCGGGGTATTCGCCGCTACAGCAGCTTCTGTCTGTATACGTCTGTTTTACTTGGGGTAATGATCGCAGTCCTGATGCTGATCTTTACGAACCCCATACTTTCCCTGCTTGGAGCCAATGAAGAAACTGCCGGCTATGCCTCGTCCTATCTGCGTATCCTGGCTGTCGGTGCCCCGTTCATGATCGCCGCCGGATCCCTCGGGAATCTGTACCGGGCCGACGGAGAATGCAAAGGAGCCCTCATCAGTTCTCTTGCGGGAACCGGAATCAACATCGTCCTGGACCCTGTTTTCATCTCACTTTTCAAGTGGGGCGTAAAAGGTGCCGCCTGGGCTACCGTTGTCGGGAACATCTGCAGTTTTTTTCTCATTTTGGCAGCTGTCCGGAAGAAAAAAGGGTTTTCTCTCTCCCTTCGGGATTATTCCCTAAAAAAAGAAGTCTCGATAAGGATCCTTTCGCTTGGGATCCCCATGGCCGCCGGCACTCTGCTGATGAGCTTTTCGGGTATCTTCGCAAACCGTCTGCTGGTCCTGCACGGAAACACCGCTGTAGCAGCTAACGCTGTCGCAGGAAAAGCAGGTATGCTGGTCGGAATGCTTATCATGGGGATCTGCATGGGCATTCAGCCCGCTGTCAGCTATGCTTACGGCAAAAAAAATATTAAGCGGTTACACATGGTCGTTCGCGGAACTGCGCTCACAGCCGCGGTCATCGGCTGTCTGCTCGCCGGACTGTTCATCCTGGTACGTGAACGGTTTATCCTGGCCTTTCTTGAGGATCCGGCAATTCTGGCCATGGCAAAGCTCATGCTGATAGGAGGCGTTGTTTCCGCGCCTGTTTCCGCAGTCTATCAGATGTGCCAGACCTTTCTCCAGAGCACGGGAAAGGTAAAATACGCTATGCTGTCCGCACTGCTTCAAAAGGGTATCATATATGTGCCCGTGCTCTTCGGAATGCATATGCTGTTCGGACTGAACGGCTTTATATGGTCGGGATTGGTCACGGATATCCTCTCCGCTGCGGCAGGGCTCTGTCTCAGCGTCAATTGGGACAGAGAAATCGAACAGTGCCGATTAAAGGGGTGCCTGTCACCATAATCTTTGTCACCAAAAAAATCAGACAGGGGGACGGTTCTTCTGTCCGATGTCCCATCAGGACAGAAGAACCGTCCCCCTGTCTTTGTTTTACGCTGTGATCGAATTACCTGTATAGAGCTGATAGTACTTGCCCTTCTGCTCGAGCAGCTCGTCATGCGTACCGCGCTCGATTATGCGGCCCTGTTCGAGGACCATGATGCAGTCCGAGTTGCGGACCGTTGAGAGCCTGTGCGCGATAACGAAGGTCGTGCGGCCTTTCATGAGCTTGTCCATGCCGTCCTGAACGATCTTCTCTGTACGGGTATCGATCGAGGAAGTCGCCTCGTCAAGGATCAGTACCGGAGGATCGGCGATAGCCGCGCGGGCGATCGCGAGCAGCTGTCTCTGACCCTGCGACAGGTTCGCGCCGTCGCCGGTCAGCTTTGTATTGTAACCGTCGGGCAGACGCTTGATAAAGCTGTGCGCGTTCGCGAGCTTCGCTGCCTTGATTACCTCTTCATCGGTCGCGTCGAGCTTGCCGTAACGGATATTCTCCATAACGGTTCCGGTGAACAGATGCGTCTCCTGGAGAACTATGCCGAGTGACCGTCTGAGATCCGCCTTCTTGATCTTATTTACATTGATCGCATCGTAGCGGATCTTGCCGTCCTGGATATCGTAGAAACGGTTGATCAGGTTCGTGATAGTGGTCTTGCCGGCGCCGGTTGAGCCTACAAAGGCGATCTTCTGTCCGGGCTTCGCAAAGAGCTTGATGTCATGCAGCACCATCTTTTCGTCGGTGTAGCCGAAGTCTACGCCGTCAAATACCACATCTCCCTTTAATTCTACATATGTAGTCGTATCGTCCGCCTTGTGATAATGCTTCCATGCCCAGAGACCTGTGTGTTCCCCGGTCTCCACCACGGTATATTCGCCCTTGTCGTCGCTGTACCAGTTCGCGTATTCCGGGATCGAAGCTGCTTCTGCCGAGCCCTTATCCACACGTCTGGCATTGACCAGAGTCACATATCCCTCGTCAGTCTCGGGTTTTTCGTCCATGAGCTTAAAGATACGGTCTCCACCCGCCAGTGCCATGATGATCGAATTGATCTGCATGCTTATCTGGTTGATGGGCATATTCAGCTGGCGGTTGAAGGTCAGATAGCTGATGAGCGCTCCGAGGCCGAGACCGCCTACTCCGTTGATCGCCATCATACCGCCGACGATAGCCAGGACAACATAGCTGACATTGCCGAGCTGCGCATTGATGGGCATGATGATATTGGCAAAACGGTTTGCGTTATATGCGCTGTCAAACAGTTCTTCGTTCAGTTTGTCAAAATCACGGATATTCTCGTCTTCGTGGCAGAATACCTTTACAACCTTCTGCCCGGACATCATTTCCTCAACGAAACCGTTCAAAGCGCCGACAGCCTTCTGTTGCTTTACAAAGTACTTACCGCTCTGTCCGGATATCTTTTTGGTGGTATAGAGCATGATCGCGATCATGGCCACCGAAACCAGCATCAGCTGCCAGCTCAGTAGTATCATGCTGATCGTTACGCTGACGATGGTAATGATACTGTTCAGGAACTGCGGGATACTCTGGGATATCATCTGTCTCATCGTATCAACGTCATTCGTATAGAGCGACATGATGTCACCGTGCGAATGGGTGTCGAAATACTTGATGGGCAGCGACTCCATATGTTCGAACATATCATCCCTGAGCTTTCTCTGGAAGCCCTGAGTGATCCTGACCATGATCCTCGCCTGTATGAAGCTCGCGAGAATACCTGTAAGGATGAAGCACGCCGTTACGAATATCTCGTGCGCCAGATCCGTAAATGTCAGCTCCCCGTTCCTGATCCCGGGGATATAAATGTCTATCAGCGTTCTGGTAAACAGAGTTCCCTTGACGGTCATGCAGTAAACGGTGATGCCGATACATGCCGCTACACATATCCACAGGAACAGATTATCCAGGATCATGTACTTGATCAGCCTCTTAAAGATCTTTCCCGGATCCTTAACCGTCGGCTTCATTCCTCTGGGCATAGGCCCACGTCCCGGTCCCGGCATTATCGCTCACCTCCTTCATCAAAGTCTCCGTTGCCGCCTGTCTGAGATTCATAAACGTCACGGTAGATCGGGTTATTCTTCAGCAGTTCTTCATGTGCGGCGAATCCGTTGATCTTTCCGTCTTCCATGACAATGATCCTGTCGGCGTTCATTACGCTGGAGATACGCTGCGCGATAATAAGCTTGGTAGTACCCGGTATCTCTTCGGCAAATGCCTTACGGATCTTTGCGTCGGTTGCTGTATCGACCGCGCTTGTACTGTCATCCAGGATAAGTATCTTGGGCTTCTTGACAAGAGCTCTCGCGATACAGAGTCTCTGCTTCTGGCCGCCGGATACGTTCGTTCCGCCCTGTTCGATGTAAGTATTGTATTTATCGGGCATCTTCTCGATGAACTCATCCGCGCAGGCAAGCCGGCAGGCCTTTTTGCACTCGGCTTCTATCGCGGCTGTTTCTTCGGGTGTCTCGGGCTTGTCATTCTGAGCGCATTTCTTTCTAACGCCCCAGCGCAGGTTCTCCATAACGGTTCCGGAGAAAAGGACATTTTTCTGAAGAACAACGCTTACCTCATCACGGAGCACCTCAAGGTCGTAGTTTCTCACATCCTCACCGCCGACCAGGACGGCACCGTCATTGACGTCATACAGACGGCTGATCAGGTTGACGAGCGTGGACTTCGCGCTTCCCGTACCGCCTATGATGCCGATCGTTTCTCCGGCTTTGATCTTCAGATTGATATCGCTTAATACGTTTTCCTTGCCGTCCTTGTTATAACGGAAATTCACGTTTCTGAACTCGATGCTTCCGTCTTTTACTTCCATGATCGGATTCTCGGGGTTGGTTATATCGGGCTCTTCGGTCAGCACCTCATTGATACGTCTGACGCTCGCCGCGCTCATCGTAAGCATGATGAATATCATCGAAAGCATCATCAGGCTGAACAGGATGCTCATGCAGTATTGAAGCAGCGCCGTAAGATCACCAAGCTGAAGTTCGGTTTCCATCGAGTTTACGATCATCTTTGCGCCGAACCAGCTGATAAGCATCGTGCAGGTATACACGGTTATGCTCATCGCAGGGCCGTTAAAGGTTGTAAGCTTCTCCGCCGTGGAGAAGATCTTATAAATATTGTTGCTCGCGGTCTTGAACTTCTTTTTCTCGTAATCCTCACGGACATAAGCCTTGACCACGCGGATGGCATTGACATTTTCCTGGACGCTCGCATTCAGTTCGTCATACTTCGGAAATGCCTGTTCGAAGGCTTTCATCGCATGAGAGATAATGAATGCCAGGATAGCTGCCAGAATAATGATCGCGATCAGGAAGATCATCGAGATACGCGTACTGATCCTGAATGACATGATCATCGCGATTATAAGCGTTGCCGGTGCTCTCATGCACATTCTGAGGATCGTCTGGTAAGCGTTCTGTACATTGGAGACATCTGTAGTAAGACGGGTAACAAGTCCCGCAGTGCTGAATTTATCTATATTTGCAAATGAAAAGGTCTGGATCCTGTCGAACATTCCCTTACGCAGGTTTTTCGCAAAGCCCGTGGAAGCCTTTGCACCGTATTTACCGCCTAATATACCGCCGAACAGACCGATCACCGCAGCAAGGATCATCAGCCCGCCGATCTTCAGGATATGGCTCATATCACCCTTATCGATACCGTTATCGACAAGGGATGCCATCATCAGCGGCACGATCATTTCCATGATAACCTCGATGATCATAAAGAAAGGGGTCGCGATCGATGCTGCTTTGTACTCCTTTACATATGACAACAACCGTTTTAACACCTTTATTTACACCTCCCTGATATGTAGCAGTCTTGCCCTGAAATCACCGTGGTAATTGCCGGCCGCTTTTATCCCGGCATACATCAGCGCATCTCCCTTAAGCTGCAGGTATTCCTCATCTTCACCTGCTTTTTCGATATTGTAATAT
>JAEEGJ010023030.1_pt1 | contig 13134 bp, 18 predicted proteins | sample 8958761 | NCBI WGS metagenome assembly JAEEGJ01 (sample SAMN16246546, study PRJNA631951) | gut metagenome | biome: gut microbiome; feature: rumen; material: RS-attached | host: Bos | place: Iran: Karaj | collected 2018-10
GCTTTACGGGAGACAACGGTTGATCTGATATCCCATGAATGCGGGATCTCATCCCTGACAAATTCATAGGCTTTAACTATATAATCTATCGCTGTTACCGTATCCGCCTTAAGTTCGGATACCTTTTTCTGTATTACGGGATCGCCATAGTTTATTGTTTTTGTTTCCGAAAGATAATCTTTATTCATTTCTCTGTTCCTTATAAGCACGTGAAATCCATAGTCTGTTTTCCTGGAAGTTAATCTGTTTAGAAAAACCAAAATTTTATAAGTTATATTGCTATGTCCTGATATCCAATCTTAATAACTTCCTCGTTATTTAATTGTACACCAACTCCATTTTCTTCGTCCCAGGTACAATCAAAACATAATCCTATGCTTCTTCCACCATAAATATCTGCAAAAGGGACCTTTATACCGGTAAAATCAATATGCCCAAGCAACTGACTAACATCCTCTATTTCTGGGTATTCTTCACAAGGCTCATCATCATATCCTAGTTCTTTACGCTTTTTAAGATAATATTCTAGGATCTTTTCGGCTATCTTATCTTGTATAAAAGGCCACTTAGCTATAAATTCTTTATAAGCCTCATATTGCCCGTTTTCAAATTCTCCATCATCATCTCCAGCAATCATTAAAGCGATTTGGCTTTCTTTACCGCAGAATGATAATGAACAATATTTGCTCCAAGAAAGGTTATATTCTATTTCACCAAATACAGAATCATTCATATTTTTCCTCTATTTAGAAATACTGTAATTTTTTATACTGTTATTTCTCGTTATTTATTTTATCTAATGTATCTTCCAGTATTGCTTTCCTTAATTCAGTTAGCCAACTTGAAAATTCAACAGTATTAAATGCATAAGTCTTGTTTAATTCGTATTCATTTTCAGACCATGTGTCTATCGGCGATTCGTTGTGCTGAATAAGTGCTTCCAACTTATCAAGAGCTTTAAAAATATTAGCCTCAACAGTTTTTTGTGCTTCCATTTCAGAATAAAGATCCAGCATTTCTTTTGATACTTCATCCGGAAGTGATTTTACCCAATTATTCAATAATGAGTTTTCTACGTCCCTATCACTATCTGTTTTGATAAATGTCGGAATATCCCCTGTAAAGCACTCGCCCAGATCGTGAATCAAACACATGCAGATTACTTTATCAATGTCAGCTTCAGGAAACTCATTTCTCAAAAGAAAAGCCATTAATGATATTCGCCAGCTGTGTTCAGCAACACTTTCTGTTCTTCCTTTTGATGTTGTACAATGCCTGGGCGTATCTTTTAGTCTCTCTGCAACATGCAATATATTCAAGTATTCTCGAACATCCATAATTCATTCCTTGCTTTATCTATTTCTTTATTCGAAGAAAAAAGTGTTCATCATCCTCTCCGGATACATAAGCACCGTTTTTTAACATTACTTTCTGTGAAGCAATATTATCTTTATTAACTCGTAAATATATCTCTTCTTCAGGTATTATTTTCTTTGCTTCATCGATTGTAAGTTTCAATCCTATAGTTCCATAGCCTTTGCCACGACAACCTTTACGAACACTATACCCTATATGCCCCGATCCTTTTCGAAGAGCATCCGTAAGGTAATGCCTTATCCTAAACTCTCCAACAATTTGATCATCATCCCACAAATAATAGTATGTTTCGGGTACAAACCAATCCGGCATATTTACCGGATTTTCATACGATATCAATTCAGGTAGTGCCTTTCCCTGATAATCTTCAAATGTTATACCGTGATATTGATTGGTTAATCCATTTTCATCTTCGGGCAATTCTGTAGTATATTGCCATTGTTTAAAAGCATCTGCTTTATTTATCTTTCTTAATTCCATTTTGCTTCCTTAGAAAAACTGTAAGTTTGTTTTGTATTGTTACCAGTGTACAAACTCTCCACCTATAACGTCTTTTACATTAGTATCGGATAAAATCGAATATTTTTCGGGATGCCTAAACTTATCTCCCATAATATCTTCACTTCTGTGTGTACGAAGCATATCCAAATCAAGTTCTGCAACATATACTCCCGGTTTTCTATCAGCTTCAAATACGCACATATCTCTTAAACCAGTTTCCCGAAGCCACGGAACACCGTCAAACAATGTTGAACGGCCGTTACAATCAGGCTGTCCTTCGGGATAATTACATGTAGCAACAGCAACCATGTTCTCATACGCTCTGGTTCTTAATGCAGATAACCTGTTTATCTCCATTGGACAAGCATTAGGTGCAAGAATTAATTCAGCACCCTTAAGCATCAATATTCTTGCACTTTCAGGGAACTCTCTGTCAAAGCAAATCATAGATCCGATTTTGACAGTACCTCTACCGAAATCAAGATCTGCTACATAGAAATCTTTTCCTTCTGACAACACCTTTTCATCGTCAAAAGCACAAGTATGCAACTTCGAATAGTGAAGTATTTCGTTACCTTTTCTGTCAAAAAAGATAACAGAATTTAAAGGTTTTTCTTTACTGGACTCAAGAAACGTTATGCCAATAGCCATTTGCAATTCGATAGCTAACTTACGGAATTCATTGGCAAAATCACCGTCTTTTTCAACTGAAAGTTTGCTCAACTCCTTTTCGTCCTGCGGTAAGTAGTAACCATCACTCCACATTTCAGGAAACAAGGCTATATCTGCACCTTTTTCTTTGGCTTTCAAACAGGCTCTCTTTCCTATCTCAAGATTTTCTTTAATACTTTTGCCAGGTAACTCCTGTATAAATCCAATTTTAATAATCATATTCTACTCTCTGTTATTTAACAAAACTGAAATTTACTTAAAGTTCGAAACTGTTATTTTCACATCTTATCAGCATTTTTCCAAGCTATCTTTATCCATTAAGAAATCATATATGCTCATTGTAATTATTCCTTTATCATCTCTGGAATTCTTTACAACATCTCGAACAAGAACTATTTTTTTGAAGGAATCACCTATACTATTTAAAGATTCCTTCTCTTGTCTTTCCTTCTCCTTATCAGGAATCTGAAACGCAGACTGAATATAATATCTTCGGCTTCCCATATTTGCGACAAAGTCTATTTCCAGTTTTCTCTTCTCCTGTTTGCCGTCTTGATTACGCTTCCTTGTTTCAACAACACCTACATCAACCGCATATCCTCTTGAAAGCAATTCGTTATAAACCACATTTTCCATCAGATGAGTTTCTTCCATCTGGCGAAATCCCAGTCTGGCATTTCTTAGTCCAATATCCTCATAATAGTATTTAAGTGGTGTTCCTATATACTTTCTGCCTTTTACATCATATCTGTTAGCTTCATTGACGATAAATGCATCCTTCAGATATCCTATATACTGCACAATCGTGTTTCTTGAAATTGATGAATTTAAAACACTCTTAAAAGTTGCTTCTATCTTCGTAGGATTCGTAAGGGAACCTATTGCCGATGCAAGCACATTTAAAAGCGTTTCCAACTCTTCCGTCTTCTCTATGCTATTGTGTTCAATAATATCGCTAATATATGTTTTCTCAAAAAGATCTGTCAAATACTTAATCTTTTGCTGATCTGTACGCATTCCCCAAATAAGCGGAAGCCCTCCGTAGGTGACATATTCTGCCCATCCATGATAAATGTCCCCTTTGTAATTCTGCATAGCCTCTTGAAAGGTCAGCGGATAAACATGAACTTCGTCTCCACGGCCTCTGAACTCTGTAAGAATATCACTGGATAAGAACTTTGAATTACTTCCGGTTACATATATATCAATATTCTTTATATGTAGCAGAGAGTTAAGAACCTCTTCAAAATCTTCAAGCATTTGCACTTCATCCAAAAGAACAAAGTAATCATCTATATCCTTAATATGATCATTCACAAAACTAAGAAGATCATCGGGATTTCGATATTTTGCATTCTCTTTCTTGTCAAACTCCATCTCGATAATGTGCTTTTCATCCACGCCCTGTTTTATCAAATAATCTTTAAAAATCGAAAAAATAAGGTACGATTTTCCACATCTTCTGATCCCGGTAATAACCTTAATCATACCATTATGCATTCGATCTTTTAAATCTTCCAAATATTTATCTCGTTTTATTTCCATTTGCACCTCTGATAATTTTGGTCTCATGAGACCTTTTTTGTCATTATAACATATAATGACACTTTGACAAGATTGTATTTGAGCTAAATCCGACGTATTTTTTTGATTCAATCAAACTAACTGAGATATTTCTTATGAGATATTTTCACATTGCTTTGTTTAACCATGGCATATCCCAACGTTGTATCCATCTTTTCATGTCCAAGAAGAGTTTGTACTTGTTCAATCGGCATTCCTTTATCTATCGCGGATGTTGCTAAGGTTCTTCTAAACTTATGGGGATGAACATGATATACATCGCTGTTATTTCCAACTTTTTTCAACATTGCCTCAATTCCGCCTGTATGAATTCTATGATACGGTTTCCTTATAGTTACAAAAAGAGCTGGGTTATTATCCGTTCTCGACGACAAATACTTTTGTAAATGGAGCTTGGTTTTTGCATCAAAATATACAACTCTCTCCTTATCTCCTTTTCCTAATACAACGCATTCTCTTTCTTCAAAATCTACATCTTTAATATCAAGATTAATTAGTTCTCCGATACGAATGCCTGTTGAATTAAGCATTTCAATAATGGCTAAGTTTCTCAGCTCCTCGCAATTATCCCTAAGTTTTTCTAAATCCTCATCAGCATATGTTTCTTTTACGGATATTGTCGTTCTTATCTTATGTATTCTACGTACCGGACTCTTGAAAATGTATTCTTCATCCTCAAGCCATTTAAAAAAACTCGATAAATATCTCCTTTTGTTATCAATTGATGCTTTGCTTATAACACTTTCCTTTTGATAATAAGAAAGAAAATCACGAATATCATCCGTATTCATAACACAAACATTTTTATTGTTTCTATCTAATAATTTTTGAATGTTATAACGGTATAATAAAAGCGTCTTTTCGGATCTTCCTTCAAGACGCTTCGTTGCAAGAAACATTTCCAATAATTCTTGTGAGCTTTTTTCAAGAATGCTGTCGTCAGATTGCCTAATACTTTCTTGTAACACTTCCTTGAGTTTAACCATTTGTCGGTTATCTAAATATTTGCTCATGTTTTGTAAAATATAGCTTTCTGTTTCATGATTCATAATAATGCACCTCCCCTATAAGTACATTATAATCATCTTCAAATATTTAGAAAAACTGTAATTCTCTTAACTATAATTCTTTTATTATGCTAAACAATTCATTGCCGTTTTCGTCCAATTCTCTTTCTTCTACACTATCTGCTTCGGAACGATGAGCTATTTCACCATCTTTTAAATAAGTTTGAATTAGACGAACTCCTCCATGTTCGAAATTGCCTTCTTGGATATTAATTTCAGGATCTGAATTGTTCTTTCTTTCTTCAGCCTCTTTCTTCTTCAATTCGGAAGCAATTTCATCTATGCGTAATTCTTTACGAAAATCCATTTGCTTATCTCGATTATCTTTTTTATCGTAATTCGAGATATCGTCGTACAGAGTGATTTTGGTAACATCATTATCAAGTACTATGTTTTCATAACAAGGAAAGTTTCTTAACGCATCCTTATCTAATATCTCATAAGCGCCTTTTCCAAACCACATACGATAAAAAGCACCTAACTCATACCCGTACGATATAAATCTGTATCCGGGATAGTTTTGAAAATCGCTCGAAATTGGTTCTACCTTATAACCAATAATCCTTCCGCCATTAGGATTTTCTGTTTCTTGGCCATTCTCTAAAATGTAAATTGATTTCGAATTTTGTTTTATTTCATCCTTATAATCGCTTTCAGAAGCCATAATTGCTTCATCAAGAATAAACTTTTCGATTTTTTTAAATAGTTCCTCCGGTAGATTATATTGGAGTGCAAATATAATTCGAATGCATTTATCCAATCTTTCTTTTTTTATAAGAAAATGAAACTCATCCCCATCAAGAGTAAAGCGTATCCTTTTATTTGATTCACTCATCTCTTCTTCAAAAGCTTCGGATAATCTTTTAGGATAATATCTGTATTTTTTACCGGACTTATATTGATAAGCTTGTATTTTCTTAGGTGTAACATGCTCTACCAGAGCAGTTATTAATTCATACAATCTTTTCCTATCAATCGACTCATTTACAGATATGTTATATTCTTTTCTGTTATCATATTTATTCTCTTGCTTGTTATCTTCAATAAGTTCAGGTTGAGGACTAGAGACAATATCGCTACCGCTTGTATTTGTCGGTTTACACTCACTTTTCTTTTTAAATAAATCAAACAATCCCATTTTTATCCTCAACGTAAGTCAACTATTCAGAAAAACTGTAATTTTCTTACTTTACTTTATCTTTAACCGTTGCTTTTATAGCACCTAAACTGTGAATTCGTACAACACGGTTTGGGTCTGTTTCTGATATTTGTCTCAGCTGCTCCAAAAAAGGTCTGACATATTCCGGTCTTCTTTTTCCAACAACCCTGAAAATTTCCGGAGATTCCATACGAACCTTCTCATCTGGATCACTCAACAGTTTTTCAAAAAAACACATACTGTTCTCATATAAATCCGGAGTATTTGTAGCTATATTCTCTGAAGCCCAGATAAAACTCAACCTGACATTCGCTTCTTCATCCGATGCAAAGCGAAATAAATCATTCCAATACGGTTTTATTACATTTATATCTCCTCGTCCAATTCTACCAAGGGCATTTATTGCCCGTTCACGCAAAAGAGATTCATTACTGTCGAGAAATGAAACAATTTGCGGAACAGTGTCCTTTACCAATGAAGGATATTCAAGTCCAATCTCTGCCAGAAGCCATAGTGCCTTCGCCTGAATTTTAATTGATTCATTTGAAAGAAGTGACGATACATACGGAATGTTTTCTTTCCATCTACCTTTATCTTTTGTTAATAAACCAAGTTCTTTATAAAGTTTAGATTCATTTAATTCCATAGTTAATGTTTTATTCCTATAGTTTTCCCTGTTGATTCAGCTACAAAATATGTATCAAAGGCAACAGACATCACGTCATCCCAACATTCGTTTATATTTTTTCCCGAACACAAAACTATCGGAAGCATTGCTTCATCCCATACAATATAGTATTGTTCTTCATCATCCAATGTTATACTATCGTCATGTGAATGCATTTCTGCATCCGAAGAAGATGCAAGAGATTCAATATGTTTAATCTCATTCTTGTCTTCAACAATGCTATACGAACTTAACGCTTCCATGCATTCCTGTAACAATTCATTCTTCTTTAAGTTCTGCTTTTGTTCATTATTTTTTGCCTGTGCCTTTAATAGCTCCAGTTTTTTCTTTTGTTCTGAATCCATTTCTCTTATATCTACTCGTAATTTTTCCCTGTATAAAATACTTCTGCCATCTTTTTGAAATCAATTTGTTCAAGTGATCTGTTTTATAATATCTTCATAAGAGGTTGCTCTTATCACACGAAAATTCTTCTCAATTTCCTTCGTCCATAAATCAATTTCACCTTCAATATCAGAAATCTCCGGCAAAATAAAACCCCATATTGTACAACCTGTTTTCTTAAGTTCCGGAAGAAAGAAAGAAAAACCCCATTCGACATCTTCTTTCACATCCTCAAATCCATTTCGGGCATCTACAATAAAAACACTGTTTTTATGTTCTCTCAACATTTCTAAGGATGCTTCTACCGGCTTTCTATAGTCATCAAAATGTGCTTCCTTTTTCCAAGTGTGGAAAACAACATTGTCTTTTTCGATATATTCACTTTTAGCAAAATCACTGTCATACATTCTCTTTATCCTCTATTTAGAAATACTGTAATATTCTTAGTTTATTATAACATAACAGGCAGCGGGAATGTAACGCTGCCTGTTAATCGTCAAATTAATAATCCATATTATTCTTTAATCTAAAATCTTTCCATCTCTTGTGATTGTTGTAACCTGCCATGGAATAAACTTACCACTATTACGAAGGGCGGTCTCTGCTGCTCTTTGCAAGCCACCGCAACAAGGCACTTCCATACGTACGATTGTAACGCTTTTTATATCATTATATGATATAATCTCAGTAAGTTTTTCTGAATAATCTATATCATCAAGTTTTGGACATCCAATCAATGTAATCTTTCCCTTCATAAAATCCTCATGCATATTGGCATAAGCATATGCCGTACAATCCGCTGCAATAAGGAGTTTTGCCCCATCATAAAAAGGCGCCTGGGTCGGAAGAAGTTTAATCTGACACGGCCACTGTCCAAGTCTTGATACCGGTTTTAATGTGTTCATTGGGGTCTGGCTTTGTCCTTCCTCGTCGTTTGCATTTTTAAGTTGCATAAATCTTGATCCCGGACAACCATGTCCTGCAGCATGAGTTTCCATTTCCTTCATAATTTCTTTTTCATGATCGTTCATATTATTTATTCTCTCTTTCATTTCTTGAGCTGCTTTTACCGCTGCCTCATCATATAAAGGCGCCTCCCTTTCCTCAAATGTAATAGCACCTGTAGGACACGAGGGAAGACAGTCACCAAATCCATCGCAAAAGTTTTCTCTTACGAGTTTTGCTTTACCATCTATAATATCTATTGCACCCTCATGACAAGCATTTGCACATATTCCACATCCGTTACATTTTTCTTCGTCAATCTTTATGATTTTTCGTATCATTACAGTTCCTCCTATATACATTTTCGTTGCCTTCACATTGTCATTATAGTATATTAAAAATATAAAATATGTGGTTATAACCACATTTTTTAAATATATGAGGAATAAAAATATGACATATAATCTGGAAAATTTAAGAAATACAATGCTTTTTAACGGGATGTCAGACAACGAAATCTATTTGGCAGTCCAGTCCCTTTCAGCAAAAGAAAAAACATATAAGAAAAATGATACGATAATGTTATCCGGTACTATTACAGACAAACTGGGCCTAGTCATCTCCGGAAGTGTCCGAATAGAGAGTAACGATATGTGGGGTAACCGTACAATTCTCGGAAACGTTGGCGCCGGACAGTATTTTGCCGAAACATACGCTCTTCTTGATTACGAACCGCTTCTTGTAGACGTCAGTGCAAATGAAAACTGCCGTATCCTCTTTTTCAAGGTCGGCAGTTTGAAAAAACTCAAATCCTATACGGATCCATGGTGTATAAAATTGGTATCTAATCTGTTGATGATTTCAGTACAAAAAAATTTACATTTGTCTAATCGCAGTTTTCACACCTCGCCCAAAACTATTCGCGAAAGAGTTATGGCATATCTTAACTCTGTATATCTTCGCAAAGGTAACCGAGAGTTTGATATCCCTTTTGACCGTCAGCAATTGGCAGATTATCTGAATCTGGATCGCAGTGCATTGTCAAAAGAACTTGGGAAAATGAGAAAAGAAGGAATTATACAGACTCATAAAAACCATTTTGCACTTCCATCATAATCGATTATAAAACACATCTATTTAGAAATACTGTAATTTCAAATTATTATATACTCTCATTATAAAATATTAAGAAAACATTAATACAAAACAAATAAACGGAAGAAAAATACACATAAATAAAATATAGAAAAGCGGAATAATAAACAGACCCAAAATGGAGTTTATTTCTTTGCTTTCTCTCGGATACTTAATTTCCTTCAGTTTCTCAATATTTTTCTTAATATAATTACCAACTGTTAATTCTTTATACGCTTTTTTGTGAATCAGTGTCCATATAAAACAATACGATGCTAATCCAAAAGAAAAAAGGCCTAATATAAATATTGGCAAGTTATATACATTGACAATAAATAATACCGTCGACAATATGAAATTGACGCAAAACAAACATCCCCAAATTAAATCATAAATCCACAATTTCATACCAAATATATCTCCCGGATATTTCCGCCATTCTATTTAGTAAAACTGTAATTTTCCAAATGTATATACATTATATGATTTGAGCAGAATAGCCCTTGTTCTTTTTCCCTTTTTCGATGTATTCCTTATATCCATCTATATAGTATTTTAGGTCATCCTCAGAACCATTTTCCATATACTTCTTTACCTTATCCCATGCTTTGATAGAAACTGAATAGTCCGGTTCACCTGCAATCAATATTGGTTGTTGTTCACTTTCTATCCAGTAGTATTTTCCTCCGAAATTTCGTTTCGCCACTTCGAAGACATATGCTCCTGCCATAGTCATAATATCGTTTTTCCTGTCTTCATCTTCTACGAAATCGTTTACTTCATCTAAAAGCTCATTTACTTTTGATAAACTATTGCAGGAAAAATCAAGATCAAACCTGTTGCTGAAATGTTTTGAAAAGTTCTCAGCCGTCTCTCTTAAATCATTATCTAATTTCGATGTTTTGGGTTCGATTGCCGAAGCTCTACTTTCAGCTCCATCTTTATTATTATCTTTTTTTAAGAAACCAAATAATCCCATTTTCAATCCTCTTATTTAGAAATACTGAAATTTTGAATCATAATAATTCAATTTCGAATACCATTTCTTCAAACTCCGATTCTAAAGTCGCATTATTGCATCTATACCTATAGATATTATCCTTCTTTTCAAGAATCATGCCACTGTAATCCATTTGAGAATATTTTTCTTTTCTTCCTGTCCAGCTTTGTTTTTCAAAAATATTATAAACACTCAAAAAACCTTCATCCGAAAAACATTCTATCTCTGTCTCGTACGGGCATTCGTCTTTCCATAATTCAAAACATTTTCCAGATAATCCATTTATAGTTAGTTTTCCTTCCCCTGCATCTATAGCAAGACGGATTCCTTGGCGATTATCTGAATTGACACTTATAAATCTTACTTTTATAAGTTGTTTTGACTTAATAGTTAAAACTTCCCACTTAATTACTTCATCTTTGCGACCAACAAAGAAGGTATTCATTATTCTCTTCTTCCCAACCCAATCTGGAATAGCCTGCATGTAATCTCCTTAGTGCGGAAAACCAAAATACGCATTAATAAATGCTAACAATTATACCTTTATTCGAATTTATCATTTCTTGATAGAATTCTATTAGTGAATTATATTCTTTTATCAAACAATTTTTTAGTTCTTCCTTTTCTTCTTCTCTCCAAATAGTAGGATAAATACCGTTTCTTGCCAGTTCTCTTGGAGAAAAATCCGAGAGTTTTTCCTGCATATCAAAATTCTTTAGTGCATTAATTATTTCGACTAGTCTGTCTGGATAAACATATGCTATAAAATCCGAATCGGGGTCATCCGAAAAGGTTGAAGATCCGGCAATAGATTCACTCAATAAATTATTCTTAATCGGAGTACACGCCGAAGTACCTGTCAAAAGGTAATGAATTCCATCCCACCATTTATCCAAATCGTATGATTTCTTTTCTTCTGTCAATTCTTCAATTCGATCAAACAATTCGTCTTCCGGAAGTTCCTTTAATTCATCAATTAATTCTTGTTCAGCTTCCATATAACAAGCTATCATTCCCATAATGCTTTCCCCCTCTATTTTGCAAAACTGTAATTTTCCAATTTATCTTCTTTTTGGCTTACTTAAAAGCCATTCTTCCTTCGTGATACATGTTACATGCTCTGTTCGAAGATCCCCTTCTATAGCGCAAGGAACATTTTCTGATGTATGGCTATAATGAAATCCGCATTTCTCTTGTACACGTTTCGACTTTTCATTTCCATCAAAATAACCGCACCAGATTTTTTCAAGTTTCAGTTCATCAAAACCATATCTCATTATCTCATTTACAGCTTCGGGAATGAGACCTTGTCCCCAATACGGAACTCCTATCCAGTATCCTATTTCAGCTTCCATATCAGATATTCCAATATTACTGGCTTCACCACGCATAAGTCCAATACTACCTACTGGATGCCCTGTTTCTTTCAAAACCACAGCATAAGTATCAGGTTCCGAAAGCACGCCTTTAATAATATCTTTACTATTTTCAACGCTGGTATGAACAGGCCATCCGGCAATCGGACCTACATCAGGATTACTTGCATATTTGTATAAATCTTCGGCGTCGCTTTCATTCCAGCAGCGCAGAATTAAACGTTCTGTTTCAAGCATATTCATCCTCTCCAACTATTGTTTGTCTATTCAGAAAAACTGTAAGTTTAAAAGTTTTCTTAACCCTCTATCCATTGGAACATACCATCCCCGGTCATCTCGTTAGGTCTTCCTATAAAATCAAATTTCTTGTAAAACTCTTCTTTTCCTTTTGCTGCCATAAGGCTGATCATAATTCTATAACCGGGTTTCAAATATCCTCTTATTTCATCCATTATACAGGACATCACTTCTCTACCAAGTCCTTGTCCCTGGTATTCCGGACGAACTATCACATCAGCAATATAAACCACATAACCATGATCCCAAATCACCCTTCCCATAGCTATAGGAACTTTATTTTCCCTTATGCAGCAAATATAGGCCGTGTTATTCAATCCTTCTGCCGCCTGTTCTAAAGGAAATACTCTCCAGCCTACCGATTGTCGCATTTCCAAATATTCTTCTGCCGTAATGTTATTGCTTTTTTCCATATCTTCCCTTCATGCCACTATTGAGCAAAACTGTAATTTTCTTAGTTAATTAACTTCCAATTTTATTTACCATACGATTTTTTATTGAATCCCACTAGTCTTTTATCATATATACATTCTTCATCCATTCAATACGCCTCTTCATACACTCATTAAGAATCGAACTTCTTGTTTCCGCTTCAAATCCGTGACAAGCGCCATGAACACTATAATACTCAGCTTCTACCCCCTCAGAAATGAGAGTCTTAGCAAATGCAATCCCTTCATCGTGAAGGCAATCAAATTCAGCCACTTCCACATATGTTTTCGGGAAGAAATCTAGATGGTCAATCTCGGACATCGATGAATACCTTGTATGAAATGAATCACAGCCTTTCAAGTACATATCCCAAAACCGTTTATTGCACTTCGAATCCCATATCGGAGTATCTGTATACTTCATCATTGATTCAGTGATCATTCTTTTATCCAAGACAGGATAAATAAGCATATTACCTTGAGGAATTGGCTGATTTCTGTCCTTCAGCATCACTGTCA
>JAEEGJ010023032.1_pt1 | contig 13134 bp, 9 predicted proteins | sample 8958761 | NCBI WGS metagenome assembly JAEEGJ01 (sample SAMN16246546, study PRJNA631951) | gut metagenome | biome: gut microbiome; feature: rumen; material: RS-attached | host: Bos | place: Iran: Karaj | collected 2018-10
TTCTGTATGGCGGCATGGGGACCGGTGCCGGATATCTGACGGTCGTTGTCGCGCTGCAGAATGATTGTCTTCTCTGCAGTCGTAACGGGAGAACCGTTACGCACAAGTGCTGTCGGTGAGTCGCTAATGGCATAGCGCACGCGGTAGTTCTTGGAACGAGTGTCGCACTCCGACCAGGTGAAATAGTACAGTCCGTTGCGATAGAAGACGTAACAGCCCTCGTTGTAGTTGAAGCGTGCCTTATCCTTGCGTGCCATCAAGACCACTGGTTCGCCCTTGAAGCTTATCATGTCGTCGTTCAGCTCAGCAGCAACTATAATACCATTACCCCAATACAGATAGTACTTGCCGGTCTGCGGGTCTTGGAAGACGTCGGGATCTATCGTGGCTCCACCGTTTTTCATAATAGGCAACTCTTTGGTGGCCAACGGCTTGCCCAATGCGTCCTTGAAGGGTCCTGCGGGGTTGTCACTGACGGCAACACCTATTTTATCCTCTGCCACAAAGTAGTAGAAATACAGCCATTCCTGGCCCTTCTTGACTTTTTTCTTGCCCATCATCTTCTTCCAGACGGCCTTCGATACCTTTCGCTCAACGATACAGGGCGCCCAAGCCTTGCGGTTGGCCCACTGACAGTCTTTCTCAAGGTCGAAGATAACACCCTCGTATTTCCACTCCTTCATGTCAGTGCTGGAATAACAGCGGAAGTCGTGGTTGTCCCAGTTTTCCTGACCATCGGTGGTGGGATAGAGGTAGTACTTCTGGTCGCGCTCGGAATAGAGAATCTCCGGGTCGGCATAGAGACCGTCAATGACGGGATTGTTCTTGTTGGGTGCCAGACGAGCCAGTTCATAGCCGTCGCTCCATGCCTGCAGACGGTCGTACTCCTCCTTGGTCAAACGCAGGAATGAGCCGTGCTGTGGTGCATTGACACCCTCAATGTTGCGGGGCGACTTAAAGTTACGCATAAACTTGTCGGCGGTACACAGGCGGTAGTTGCGTGGCCGACTGGAATACTCGATATAGCCTATCACCCAATCGTCATGACCAGCCAACTGGAAGGCCGACACGCCCTCGCATTTCTTCTTGCCCTCAAAGCTGACATAGTCGTCTTCTACGGGTTCGCTCCACGGTCCTGTCAGGTTCTTGGCAGTAGCGGTAAACAGTCCAGGCTGTCCACCCTCCTTTTTTATCATCATATGCCACTGCTGGTCGCTGTCGAGCCAGTTGATGTCGGCATCGATGGTGGCATAGCCCCAGTCGAAGAGCAACTTGGGCTGCGTCAGCTGGGTGAACGTCTCGTCAGCATACGAATAGTACATGCGGTCGTATTTCTCTTCGTCGCGGTTCCACATAGAGTAGTAGATGAAGTAACCGCCCTTGCGACCGTCGGGCCACGTGTAGTCAGCATCCCACTGTACCTGCGGAGCCCACACGCGATTCACTGTTGACCAATCCTTATAGACGCTGGGCGACTCTGGGTCACAGAAGTTCTCCAGTCCCTTGCGATAGTCGAAAGTCAGCGACTGCCAGTGTATCAAGTCGTCAGAGCGCAACAGATTAATGCCGTAGTTGTCCCACTCTGCCTTTTTTTTCAAATCCTTAAAGCGCCCCACATTCATGTCGGTAGTAACCATCAGATAGCCCGTGCCATCGTGCTTGCGACAAATATAGGCGTCGCGTGTGGCTCCTTCAATCTTTGCCACCTTATAATCGCTGAAGATGCTGTCACCATTCAGCAAGTCGTGGTAATGGAAACCGTCTCGGCTCAACGCATAGGCCGTCCAAGCGCGTCCATGATCATTCATGTGACAATAGAGGTAGCCATAGTCGCCTCGTTGCAGATTCCCCTTCTGTTGGGCCTGCGCAGCGCCTGCAACCAACAGCGTTAAAAGAAGACAGAGTGTTAGTTTTTTCATATCATTATAGTTTATGCGGGTGCAAAGATACACAAAAAAGTAGACATTTCACACTTTTCACATAAAATACTTGCACAAATGACAGATTTTGATTACTTTTGCCAGCAATTTGGAAGCGAGTGATTATCAAAACATATAGACGATTATGAAAAATTTAGACTGGGGTAGCCTGTCGTTTGGCTACATGAAGACCGACTACAACGTTCGTTGCTACTATCGCGACGGCAAGTGGGGAGAAATCGAAGTTTGCTCTGACGAGTATCTGAAGCTGCACATGGCAGCAACCTGTCTGCACTACGGTCAGGAGGCTTTCGAGGGACTGAAGGCCTACCGCTGCAAGGATGGCAAGGTGCGCGTTTTCCGCATGGAGGAGAATGCCGCTCGTCTGCAGAGCACCTGTCGTGGAATTATGATGCCTGAGGTGAGCACCGAGCTGTTCTGCGAGATGGTGAAGAAGGTGGTACGCCTCAATCAGGAGTGGATTCCTACCTACGAGAGCGGTGCTACGCTCTATATCCGTCCGCTGCTCATCGGTACAAGCGCACAGGTGGGTGTTCATCCCGCCAAGGAATATTGCTTCCTCATCTTCGTAACGCCCGTAGGTCCGTACTTCAAGGGTGGCTTCTCCAGCAATCCTTACGTCATTATCCGCGACTACGACCGCAGTGCACCTCTGGGTACTGGTAAGTACAAGGTAGGTGGCAACTACGCAGCCTCTCTGTTTGCCAACAACTTGGCTCACGAGAAGGGGTATGCCTGCGAGTTCTATCTGGACGCCAAGGAGAAGAAATACATGGACGAGTGTGGTGCTGCCAACTTCTTCGGTATTAAGGACAACACCTACGTCACTCCGAAGTCAACCTCTATCCTGCCCTCTATCACCAACAAGTCGCTGATGCAGGTGGCTGAAGACCTGGGCATGAAGGTAGAGCGCCGTCCTATTCCCGAGGAAGAGCTGGAGACCTTCGAGGAGGCTGGTGCATGCGGAACAGCCGCTGTCATCTCGCCCATCTCTTACATCGACGACCTCGACACTGGCAAGCGCTACTCGTTTGGCGAGAAGCCCGGACCTATGTCTAAGAAGCTCTTCGATACGCTCCGTGGCATCCAGTATGGTGAGATTGAAGACAAGCACGGCTGGACAACGGTCGTAATTGAATAATACATGGGAAAAGGCAAGCTGGCGAAATTCGCCGACATGGAAACCTATGAGAACGTGTTCCAATACCCTTATTCGGTAGTGGAACATGTCCCTTTTGAGATGCAGGGACACTGGCGCGAGGACTACTTCCACAACAACAACCCCATCGTCTTGGAGTTGGGCTGTGGCAAGGGAGAGTATACCGTTGGACTGGCTAAGAAGTATCCCGACGTCAACTTCATCGGTGTCGACATCAAGGGAGCGCGCATGTGGACAGGAGCCACACAGGCCCTGCAGGAAGGACTGAAGAACGTAGCCTTTCTGCGCACCAACATCGAGATCATCGAGCGCTTCTTCTCTGAGGGCGAGGTGCAGGAGATATGGCTCACCTTCAGCGACCCGCAGATGAAGAATCCGCGCAAGCGTCTGACGTCCACCTACTTTCTGGAGCGCTATCGTAAGTTCCTCGTGGATGGAGGCATTATCCATCTGAAGACGGACTCGAACTTCCTCTTCACCTATACCGACTACATGGTGGCACACAACCACCTGCCCGTGCTGCTTTCCACGCGCAACCTCTATGCCGAAGGAGAGCCCTTTGCCGAGGCTGCCAGCATCCAGACCTACTACGAAGGCATGTGGATAGCGCGAGGACTGGACATCAAGTACTTGCAGTTCCGACTGCCCCAAAACACCAAACTGGAGGAGCCCGACGTGGAGATAGAGCTCGACGACTACCGCTCCTACCACCGCGATAAGCGCAGTTCAAAAGACAAAGCAAAATAAACTACAATGACATTATATCCGAAAATGATTATGGACGCGCTGGCTACGGTGACGTATGCCGGCACAAAGAAGAACCTCGTGGAGAGCGAGATGGTGGCTGACCAACCTGCTGTTGCCCAGCGCGAGGACGGCTCGTGGAAGGTGACCGTCGTACTGGAATTTCCCCGCGAGACTGACCCGTTTCTGAAGTCTACCGTCAAGTCTGCCGAGGCTGCCATCAAGTACCACTGCGGCAAGGATGTAGAGGTGGAAATCGTGACCGACTTCAAGTCGAAGCCCCGTCCCAAGGGCGACGAACTTCTCAGCGGCGTAAAGAACATTATTGCCGTCAGCTCTGGCAAGGGTGGCGTGGGCAAGTCGACCGTCTCTGCCAATCTGGCTATCGCACTGGCTCGTCTGGGCTATAAGGTCGGACTGCTGGATTGCGACATCTTCGGTCCCTCGATGCCTAAGATGTTCCACGTAGAAGACGAGCGCCCCTATGCCGTCGAGAAAGACGGTCGACAGCTGATAAACCCCATCGAGGCCTACGGTGTAAAGATGCTCTCTATTGGTTTCTTCGTCTCTCCCGACACGGCAACGTTGTGGCGTGGTGGCATGGCGACGAGTGCGCTGAAACAGCTTATTGCCGATGCTGACTGGGGTGAGCTGGACTACTTTATTCTCGACACACCACCGGGCACCTCAGACATCCACCTGACGCTGTTGCAGACGCTAGCCATCACGGGTGCTGTTATCGTCTCTACGCCCCAGCAGGTGGCACTGGCCGACGCGCGCAAGGGCATCGACATGTATCGCAACGAGAAGGTCAACGTGCCCATCCTCGGTCTCATCGAGAACATGGCGTGGTTCACCCCTGCCGAACTGCCTGAGAACAAGTATTACATCTTTGGCAAGGAAGGCTGCAAGCAGTTGGCTGAAGAGATGAACGTTCCCCTACTCGCCCAGATTCCGCTGGTTCAGGGCATCTGCGACAGCGGTGACAAAGGCGAACCAGCAGCACTGAACAGCGAGACGGCTACCGGTCTGGCATTCATCAATCTGGCTCAGGCCGTGGTTACCGTCGTCAACCGCCGCAACAAGGAGCAGCCAGCCACCAAGATTGTAGGCGTGAAATAGTATTTTAGCAAGGACAACAAGACTTAAAGACTTATATTAACAATGAACAAACTACTTACAACTACGGCAGCGCTGCTACTGGCGCTTGCCACACACGCACAGACAAAGGACTACTCCAAGTACTACCAGAACCTGCCGACGAAGGTGGCACAGGTAGTGGCACCCACTATTCCTGCCAACGAGGTCAGCCTCACGGAGGTCGGTGGCGTAGGCGACGGACAGACGCTGAACACCGTGGCCTTCGAGAACGGTATCAAGAAGCTGCAGAAGGTGGGTGGCGGTCGTCTGACCGTACCACAGGGCATCTGGCTGACAGGCCCCATCCAGTTGAAAGACAACATCGAGCTACACCTCGAGAAGAACGCCATCATCCTGCTGTCGCCCGACAAGTCGCTCTTCATCAACGACAAATCAGCGTCGAGGGTCTTTGCGGGCATCCGTGCCTCAAAGCGTAAGAACATTGCCATCACTGGCGAGGGCATTATAGACGGCAATGGGGACCACTGGCGACCCGTCAAGCGCGAGAAGGTGAGCGACGTGGAGTGGAACAAATATAAGAAGGTCATTGGCGGCGTAGAGAAGGACGGCGGCAAGCTGTGGTACCCGTGGAACGACCTTGGCGGCTACCCGAATATTGCCGACACACCTGAAAAACAGGAGAGTCTGCGCAACGACCTGGTACGCTTCGAGAGTTGCGAGAACGTGCTCATAGAGGGTGTCACCATCCAGAACGCCCCCAAATTCCACCTGCACCCCTGCTACTCCAAGGACGTCATCGTGGACGGCGTCACCGTGCGCTGTCCGTGGAACGCCCAGAACGGCGACGCCATTGATTTCTCTGACGTCAACATCGGACTCATCGTCAACAGCACTGTCGATGCGGGCGACGACGGTCTCTGCATGAAGAGCGGCGGCAACAAGCCCGAGGCTCCCGCCAACGGTTGCGAGGACATCCTGATTCAGGACAACACCGTCTTCCACGCCCACGGAGGCTTCGTACTGGGCAGCGAGACCATGCAGGGCATGCGCCGCATCGTAGTGCGCAACTGTCGTTTCAGCGGCACCGACACGGGTCTGCGCTTCAAGAGCGGACTGGGACGTGGCGGCAAGACGGAACAGATGTTCGTCAGCGACATCGTCATGAACGACATCAAGGACGAGGCCATCGTCTTCCAGTGCGACTACGTAGACCGTCCTGCCGGTAGCGACCTGAACGCCGTGCCCACCTTTACCGACGCGCAGAAGAAGGTGGCGCCCTACTTCCAAGACATCCATATCAACCGCGTGGTGTGCTACGGCGCCGGTACCGCCATCAAGGCCGCAGGCATACTGGGACTGGACAACGTGCGCGACATCGACATTCAGAACAGCACCTTCATGTACTACGACAACGACCAGCAGATAGACCCGAAGACGGCTAAGCTCAACCTCACCAACGTCCGTCTGCTGCCCAACAAGAAATAGCCTAACCAACATTATTTTACAACAATGAAAAAACTATTCCTCGTCAGCCTCGCGCTGATCACCGTGATGGCCGCACAGGCCCAGTTGAAAGTAGTCCCCACCCTGAAGAAGGGCTTGGAGAAAGTGTATGAAAGCAAAGCTAACCTGGCGCTGCCCGGACAGTCGGCCATCAACATCGCAACGGACACGAAGTACACCGTGAGCGATGCCACTGCCGACGGTTATGTCATTGACGTGATGACCACCAGCTTCACCAGCGATGCTGCTGCCAGCGACATTGCCGGTCAGATTCTGTCGGCCGCTCAGGAGATGGTGAAGGGTGTCAACATCCGCGTGGCTACCGATAAGAACGGCAAGGCCATGAAGATTGCCAACTACGCTGAGGTCAGCAAGCAGCTGGACGAGCGCAGCAAGGTGATGGTCAACAAAATCTACGAACTGATTCCACAGGCCAAGAGCATGATTCCTGAGGAGACGCTGAAGCAGCAATTCACGGAGAGCCTGTCGGAAGACGCCCTCTTCAAGAGCCTGTCAGGCAACAGCAGTCCGCTGCTGCTCTTCGGCAAAACCATCATGACGGGCGCTCAGGAGGAGTTTGTCAACGAGCAGGGACTGAACATGAAGCGCATGTACTTCGTCAACGGCAAGGATGTGACCACCAACGCCACGCTGAACATGTCGAAGGAGCAGGTCAAGAAGATGATTATCTCCCAGATTGAGAAGACCATGCCTGCACAGGCCGACGCCATCAAGGGTCAGATAGACCAGCTGATGGAGAGCGGCATGCTGAAGGTTGACGCCAAGGAGACGACGACCTTCAAGCTGCAGGACGACTTCTGGCCAGCCTCATGGACCACCGAGGTCTCCACTGAGACCGCCGGACAACAAATGGTCACCAAGACGACAACAACACTGAAATAAAGAGTCTTTTTCCTCACATTAAGAGGGTGCGTCAGGCCATTGCCATCAGTTATGAAAAGATCGATACTTTTAGTGCTCACAATATGGGCAGCGATTACGATGAGTGCGCAGGACTCGCTGCGCATCCGACTGGACTCGCTGCTAGAAGACCCGATGTTCGAGACGTCGCAGGTGGCGGTGATGGTCTACGACCTGACGGCAGACTCAGTGTGCTACCGGCATAACGAGCGACAGCTGTTGCGACCGGCCTCAACGATGAAGTTGGTGACGGCCATTACGGCACTGGACCAGCTGGGGCCACAGTATGACTTCAAGACTGACATCTACTATACGGGACAGATAAAAGGGCGCACACTGGTGGGCAACATCTACTGCGTAGGCGGCTTTGACCCCACGCTGACCATGGGCGACGTGACAGACATGGCGCTGAGCGTACAACAGTTGGGCATAGACAGCATAGCCGGTAAACTGGTGGCCGACCGCACCATGAAGGAGCAGCTGGACTACGGCGAAGGCTGGTGCTGGGACGATGAGAACCCACTGCTGACGGCGCTATCGATAGGCAGAAAGGACATCTTCCTGACGACTTTTGCCGAAGAGGTTGCCCGTCTGGGAATAAATCTGGAGAACGTAAGGTTGGTGGAAGGACGTCTGCCTGCCAATGCCCGCCATCTGACGACCATCCGCCACAACATCTCGCTGGTGCTGGACCGCATGATGAAAAAGAGCGACAACTTCTATGCCGAGGCCGTCTTCTACCAGACGGCTGCCAGCGTGAGGAAGTCGCTGGCCAAGGCGACAGACGCGACAGGAGTCACCCGCAAGTTGCTGAAACGACTGGGACTCCAGGCAGATACCTATCGGTTGGCAGACGGTTCGGGACTCTCGCTCTACAACTACGTCAGTGCCGAATTGCTGTGCACACTGTTGAAGTATGCCTGGAACTCACCCATGATTCACGATGCGCTATGGTTCTCACTGCCCATTGCCGGAGTGGACGGCACACTGGAGAACCGCATGCTCAACACCGCTGCCGACGGCAACGTCCGTGCCAAGACGGGTACGCTGACAGGCATCTCGTCGCTGGCCGGTTATTGCAAGGCCAAGAATGGTCACCAGCTGTGTTTCAGCATCATCAACCAGGGTGTCTTGCGCAATCAGGCAGGCAAGAATTTCCAAGACCGAGTTTGTCAAGTACTTTGCAGTCAATGAGTTTTACAACGACGATACTGGAGTGGTTTAAGGAGAACGGACGCGCACTGCCGTGGCGCGAGACGCGTGATCCGTATGCCATCTGGTTGTCGGAAATCATCTTGCAACAGACACGCATCGAACAGGGACGGCCCTATTGGGAGCGCTTCATGAAGCGCTGGCCGACGGTAGAAGCGCTGGCCAATGCCACCGAGGACGAGGTACTGCGCGAATGGCAGGGCTTAGGCTACTACAGCCGTGCACGCAACCTGCACACTGCCGCCAAGCAGGTGCTTGTGCGTGGTGGTTTCCCCACCACGATAGAGGGACTCAAGTCCCTAAAGGGTGTTGGCGACTACACGGCAGCAGCCATCGGTTCAATTGCCTTCGACCTGCCAGCAGCAGTAGTCGACGGCAACGTCTACCGTGTGCTCTCCCGTCACTACGGCATCGATACTCCCATCAATACTACTGAGGGTAAGAAGGAGTTTACGGCACTTGCCCAGTCACTATTGCCTGCGACACAGGCCTCAGCCTTCAATCAGGCCATGATGGACTTTGGTGCCATCCAATGCACCCCATCAAACCCCAATTGCCCTTCGTGCCCATTAGCAGAGAGTTGCGTGGCTTTCCGCGAAGGACACGTCAGCGAGTTGCCTGTAAAACAGAAAACGCTGAAAATCAAGGAGCGCCACCTGACCTACGTGTACGTTAGATGTAATGGTCAGACTGCCCTCCACCGCCGTCCTGCTGGCGACATCTGGCAGGGACTCTACGAGCCGTGGCTTACTGAGCAGGTACTGTGTGGCGCAGTTTTATTGCGCCAAAACGTCAAGCACGTCCTCACCCACCGCATCCTCTATGCTGACTTCTGGCTGTGGGAGGTTGAGGAGCGTCCGCAACTGCCTGACGACTATTTCTGGATTAAAGAAGAAGAGGTAGGCAACTATGGGGTACCACGCCTCATCGAGATATTGTTAGAAACTCTAAACACTTAACGAATATGATAAATATCGCCATCTTTGTGTCGGGAAGCGGCACGAACTGTGAGAACCTGATACGCTACTTCAAGGATTCGGAGCGTGTCAACTGTGCACTTGTAGTCAGCAACAAACCCGACGCGTATGCACTGGTAAGGGCTGAGAAGCTGGGTGTGCCGACAGCTGTTGCACCCAAACCAGAGTTGAACGACCCACAGGTGATGATGCCGCTACTACAGCAGTACGACATCCAGTTTATTGTGCTGGCAGGATTCTTGCCTCTGGTGCCCAACTTCCTGATAGACGCATTCCCTCGCAAAATCATTAACATCCACCCTGCCCTATTGCCAAAATACGGTGGAAAAGGCATGTGGGGACACCATGTGCATGAGGCAGTGAAGGCTGCTGGCGAGACAGAGACGGGTATGACGGTACACTATGTGACTCCAGTCTGCGACTCTGGCGAGATTATTGCCCAGTACCGCGTGGCACTGTCACCTGAAGATACCGCTGACGACATTGCAGAAAAGGAACACCTGCTGGAGATGGAGCATTTCCCTCACATCGTCGAGCAGGTAATCAACGAGATATTCTAAGAAACAATAAGTGGTGCCCCCAGCGAGCACCACTTATTTTATAGGATTTAGAGATTTGCCAACTCAATGACTTTGTCTACGGCAGCAGAGAGTCCGTCGACATTCTTACCGCCAGCCTGTGCGAAGTGAGGCTGACCGCCACCACCACCCTGGATGAGTTTGGCGGCCTCGCGAACCATCTGACCGGCATTCAGTCCGTGGTCGCTAACCATATCGTCGCTCATCATGATTGAGAGCTGTGGCTTCTGGTTGTCGTGAGTACCCAGCACGCAGAGCAGTGAACCCTCGACAGCGGCACGAATCTTGAAGGCAAGGTCCTTAGCGGCAGCAGGATTCATAGGCAGCACGGCTGTTACAACTTTTACGCCGTTTACCTCGCGAGCCTTCTCGACGAGTGTCTTAGCGGCACGCTCCACAGCCTGAGCCTGGAAGCCTTCAATCTCTTTCTTCATGCTGTCGTGCTCCTCGATATACTTCTTGATAACTGCCTGCAGGTCCTTGGCGTTGTTGAAGAACGACTTGACAGCACGCAGCATATCCTCGGTCTGGTACAGCAACTCTTCACACTCCTTACCAGTCTTGGCCTCGATACGGCGAATACCAGCGGCGACACTGCTCTCAGAGAGAATCTTGAAGAAGCCGATGCGACCGGTTGAGCTGGCGTGGATACCACCACAGAACTCACAGCTGGGGCCGAAGCGAACCACACGAACCTTGTCGCCATACTTCTCGCCAAACAGGGCGATGGCACCGAGCTTCTTGGCCTCGTCGAAGGGCACGTCGCGGTGCTCGTCGATATGGATGTCCTGACGAATCATGTCGTTGACCATACGCTCTACCTCGCGCAGCTGCTCGTCGGTGACCTTCTCGAAGTGTGAGAAGTCGAAGCGCAGCGTGTCGGGGCTGACGAACGAACCCTTCTGCTCTACGTGGTCGCCCAGAATCTGCTTCAGGGCATAGTCCAGCAGGTGGGTAGCGGTATGGTTGGCAGCAGAGGCGTTACGCTTGTCGGTATCGACGCAGGCCATAAACTCTGCGGCAGGATTCTTCGGCAACTGCTTCACGATATGTACGCTCTGGTTGTTCTCGCGCTTGGTATCGATAATCTCGATGGTCTCGTCCTCGTTGACAAGCACACCGCAGTCACCGACCTGGCCACCCATCTCACCATAGAAAGGTGTGGCGTCAAGCACCAACTCGTAGAACTCGTTCTTCTTCTGAGTGACCTTGCGATAGCGCAGGATGTGGCAGTTGTATTCGGTATAGTCGTAGCCCACGAACTGCTGTTCGCTGGCGACAGAATCGCCAGCCACAGTGACCCAGTCACTGTTCTCAACGGCGGCGGCATTGCGGGCACGCTCCTTCTGCTTCTGCATCTCTACATTGAACTGCTCCTCATCGACGGTAAAGCCATTCTCACGGCAGATCAGTTCGGTAAGGTCGAGGGGGAATCCGTAAGTATCGAAAAGGCGGAAGGCCTGTACACCATCGAGCACGGTCTTATTCTCTGCCTTCAGCTTGTCCATAGCGTCGCTGAGCATTCCGATACCCTTATCAAGCGTACGCAGGAACGACTCTTCTTCCTCCTTGATAACCTTAGTGATAAGCTGCTGCTGTGCCTTCAGTTCCGGGAAGGCATCGCCCATCTCCGCAACGAGTGTCGGCACGAGCTTATGCAGGAAGCCGTCTTTCTGTCCGAGGAAGGTATAAGCATAGCGCACTGCACGACGGAGAATACGACGGATAACATATCCAGCCTTCGCATTTGACGGGAGCTGACCATCAGCAATAGAGAACGACACAGCCCTCAGATGGTCAGCGCAAACGCGCATAGCAATGTTGATATCGTCCTGTTCCTTCGTAATAGGAGACTTTTCTTCCTCCTCAAAAGTAACGTATTTCAAGCCTGCGATTGCTTCCTCAGCCTTGATGATGGGCTGGAAGATGTATGTATCGTAGTTAGAGTGCTTGCCCTGCATCATACGGACGAGGCGCTCAAAGCCCATACCCGTATCGATAACGTTCATTCCGAGTTTCTCGAGACTGCCGTCTGCCTTACGGTTGAACTGCATGAACACGAGATTCCATATCTCAATCACCTGAGGATCATCCTGATTTACCAGTTCACGGCCACTCTTGCCAGAGGTCTTGCGCTGCTCAGGGGTACGAGAGTCAACGTGAATCTCAGAACAAGGACCGCAAGGACCCGTATCACCCATTTCCCAGAAGTTGTCGTGCTTGTTACCATTGATGATATGGTCTTCTGGCACGTGCTTTGACCAATACTTCGCAGCCTCATCGTCACGAGGAATGTTCTCTTCCGGCGAACCCTCGAACACAGTCACATAGAGGTCTTCCGGATTCAGTTTCAATACGTCGACGAGATATTCCCATGCCATATCGATGGCCCCTTCCTTGAAATAATCGCCGAAACTCCAGTTACCCAACATCTCAAACATCGTATGATGATAAGTATCATGTCCCACTTCCTCGAGGTCATTGTGCTTTCCGCTCACACGGAGACACTTCTGCGTATCTGCACGACGACGAGGCTCGGGCTCACGGGTGCCGAGAATAATATCTTTCCACTGGTTCATACCGGCGTTGGTAAACATCAGCGTGGGGTCATCCTTGATAACCATCGGGGCTGAAGGTACGATTGCATGTTGTTTCGACTCAAAGAACTTCTTAAAAGAGTCGCGAATCTCATTAGCTGTCATCTTGTTATCTATACTGTTGTTATTCTTGTAATCTATCTGAATTCGAATGCAAAGGTAATCATTTTCCACGATACAGCCAAAAGTTCAACCTCTTTTTTATAAGTTTACCGCCCGTATGCATAAAAAATATCTCATGGCCGTAAAAAATAATTCCTTTTTTCCTTTTTTTCTCTTTTTTCTCGCTATTTTTGTGTAACTTTGCACCCTAGAATACTAAAGACCATAGTAAAAATGGACGACGAAACAAGAGACGACGAGATACTCGAAGAGCAGGATCAGGGAACAACTGCCGGAGAG
>JAEEGJ010023033.1_pt1 | contig 13134 bp, 11 predicted proteins | sample 8958761 | NCBI WGS metagenome assembly JAEEGJ01 (sample SAMN16246546, study PRJNA631951) | gut metagenome | biome: gut microbiome; feature: rumen; material: RS-attached | host: Bos | place: Iran: Karaj | collected 2018-10
TTTTGTAAGATTTGTTACTGGAGCTTTACATTCTAGTTTATAAATATCATTTTCTTTTGTAAAACTTATGTTTTTTGATAAAAGATATTTTTCAAGTGAGATTCTGTAGGCATCAAGAATCTGAGTTGTTTTTATCTCTTTTGAAACTTCCTGGAGCTCTGTTCGGAACATAAGCTTAGAATAAGTTTGTTCTGTTTCTTTGAGTTTTGTTGAACTCTGGTTATAAAGCGTGTCTAAATATGTTCCGGAAGCATAGGACTTACCGTTGTGATATGAAAAGTCAGCACCAAGAATTAAAATGTTTTTGAAACCAGACTGAACTGCTAAGTCCACACAGGTAATTGTTACAGTTCCCGCCCCGGAAAATAAAAATGGAAGACTGTTTTTATTGCTCTCATTAATTGCAGAGGAGAGCGGGTGACCTGAGCAAAAATACATTACCTTGTTTCCAGCTTCCAGAATGTGTCTTGCGGCCGAGGCGTTTGCGCATAAGTCAAAGGCGTATACTGGAGCAGACGGATCGGCAGAAGGGCCAGACGATTGATTGTTTTTATTGTGCAGGAAGTGATTGTATGAGACAGACTGCCCGTCAATCGAAACAATTACATCAGGGACAATATTATTCTTTAATAAAGTCTGGCCTGCGGTGTCTGTGGAAATTATAAAATATTTTTCCCTGTCTTTTATATCAGACAGTATATTAAGAGTTCTGTCTAAAGAAGGGCCTGCGGCAACAATAACTGCAGTTTTATTTATTATAGCAGTCTTGTCGTCTGAAAAAGAATAAAGTGAATACTGATCTGCGAGCTTACAGTTATTTAGAATATTTGAATTCCAGATTTTTCCAAAGTGCGCCTGAACAGAATAATCTGCAGAAATTACTCCAAGAGTCTTTTTCAGAAGAGTATTGATTTCTACAATCTTATCCTGATTTTCGTTTATCCATCCACGCTGTTCAATAATCTGCAGGTTCCCATATTTTGCAGGAAGATAATTCTGAGTAAGAACACTTTCAAGATTGCTAAGATCTGTAAACGTAATTAAAGGATTTGAATTAAGCTTTTTTACAATATCGCTTTGCAAAAGAAAATCAATATCTTCCTGAGTCTGTTCAAATGCAATTATTTTTGCATCCGGGATTTTTTGATTTAATAATTCAATGAAAACTCCACTTCCAATTCCTGTAATAACAAAAAACTTTGAATCTGAATTAATTGTATTAAAAAGATTTTCTGCATCACGCTGAGGATTATAACGTGATTCCATTGTTCTTCCACTGAGAAAAACTGGTATTTTTGTTCCGTTCTTTGCCTCTTCAAAACTTTTATAAATACTCATGATAATATGTCCTCTATCTGAGTTTTAAGTTTTTCCCATTCATTTTCAATTTTTGTTATGATTTCATTATTCTTCGGGTTATGTGATAACTGAACAAAGTCTAGGGGAAAAAGATTTTTCTGCCAATTATCTGATTTTATTTTATCAGAAAAAAGCGAAACAGATTTTATAATATGATTGTTTTCTTGAATGTCGTAACCTGTCTTTTCTTTAGCACCAGAAGAAGCTGAAATCATTTTTGCAAATGAATTTAAATCAATATCCTGTATCCAGCCAAGAGAGTTCTTTTTATCTTTTTCTTCCATCAGACGGAAAACTTTTCTTCCCGGCATATTCAACGGATTGTTTATAAACCAGTTTTTGTAGATATCCAGACTACCGTTAGTTAGTTCACTTCTTGTAAGTCGTGTAGCTTTTGTGTTAATTCTGTTATCACGCAAAGACGAATTAAACTCAAGCTGATTAGGCTGTGCATGCTGATAACCTGTCTGACATGCCATATCAAGGCCACTAAGATAAATATTTTTAGTACAGTAGTTTGCTGCAAAGAGAAGGGCAGTTCCACTAACAGTTCCGTTTCTTACAGCCTTGTTTGAATTCAATTTTTCTTCTTCAATCAGTTCATTCGAAATCCCATCGCCATAATTTAATGGAATAATATCCAGTTTGGAAAGAAGACTTTTTGGACAATATGCTTCAAGCGGCATTGCTACAGGAAGCTTTGTTTTGTATAAAGCTTTTAGATGTTGTCCTGCCCAATAACCGCCGTCTGTTGTCATACAGATGTCCGGAATAATATTATTTTCAAGACAAACTGAAATTGCAGAAGAAAGACAGATTATAAAAAACTTATCCTGATTTTCTTTAAGCGTTTTCAAAAATGGAATTAAACTTGGACCTGATGAAATAATAACTGCATCTTTATTTATTGGTGAGTTTAAAGTCAAAAGCTTATTGTGATATTTCAAAAAATTACAGCTGTTTAATAACCATTTTTTTTCAAAATATTGTCTGGTAATTAATAAAGTTTTTGCCCGTTCCATTGAAGCTTTTATTGCAGGCCAGATTTGTTTTTCATATTCACTAAAAATCTGAGCAGAAGCCGGCCAGCTTATAAAAACAGAAGTAAGCAATTCTTCTTCGTTCAGTTTACTTTCAAGGTATGATTCAAAATTATCGTGTTCGTAAAAGTTTAAAACAAAATCAAAATTGCTGTCATAGGATTTAAAAGCATCTGTATATCTTACAGCTCCAATTTTTATGTCTGGGAATTTCATTCTCAGTAAATCTGTTATGTAAGATAAACCAGGTTCTATAATGATGATTGAACTTGCAGAATAAGGAAGGGTAAGATTTTCAACAAAACGTTCGGCTTCTTTTACAGGTGCGTAATTTGAATGAAGAAAATGACCGTCTATAAGGGCTGTATCTTCTCCATTTTTTGCTTTTTGAATTGTTACCTTCAAAATTACTCCACCTGTAAAAAGGATTGTATTTTCTCGCAGGAATCTGCTTTATCTACAAAATTAATCTTAAGCTTGTCTGACGCCTTATTAAATAAATCGTTAAGGTTCAAGACAATATGATTTTTGATTAATTCTGTTGAATATGCTTTTTCTGTAATAAAAACAGTTTTTACACTATGCAGATTGCTCTTGATTGTAGTATCAGGAATACTGTAGATGCAGGTAAATCTGTTATAAGTTTCATTTAAAACTGCTTTTAAGAAATCATCATAATTTACAGAATTATCTTTATTTTCTGTCTGATAAACATCTTTTACAGCCTGTTCAATATCAACATTAAATAACAGAACTTCAGATCCATTCTTCAATAATGGATTTAATGTATATACATTGTTTATATGCTCTGTGCTTTCAATGTTTTCAAAATCTTTAGCTGCTTCTTCTGAAAGCTTTTCTTTACAGATAAGAATCTGTTCAGAAGAGTTTTTGTAAACTGAAAGTTTTGAAAGTGAGTCTTTAAGATTAAAAGAAAATAACTGCAAAAGGGGAGTTAAAGAACTTCCGGAAAGATTATAAATATGTCCGGTTTCTTTACAGATTCCTGCCCAAAAATCAATTGTAGAAGTTGCAGTAAAAATTGATTGTGCATCAAAACCTACACTGTTTATAACAATATAGTTTGATGCATTTTTTTCGAGTAATGCGCAGATTTTTAATGAATGCTTGTTTATGAAATCAGAAAAAGCCAGGCCTGGAATATGTTCTGCTTTATCCAGGTTGCTGGCTCGTGAAAGAAGTCCCATATTAAGAAAGTCCTAATTCAGAGAACAACTTCTTATATGTTACGAATTCATCTGATTTTGCAAATTCAACAATCTTATCTTCAGGAAGGTTTTCAAGCAGCTGATCCATATAAAGGAGAACTGACTTAATATCCTGTTTAAGGTCTGCATTTGCAATTGAATCAGAAACACCATCACTTGAGTTCTTATCAAGGTAAGCGAGGTTGCTTTCTGAAAGTGTATTATCAAGATTATCTACTTCAGCGAATGAAGGAGCTGCAGGTTCTTCTACAACAGTTTCTTCTTCAACTTCAGTTTCTTCTACTTCTGGTTCATCTACAGCAGTTTCTTCTTCTGGAACATCTTCACTAAGAAGCTTATCTACTGTTGGAATATCATCATCTGCAATTTCAGTTTCAATCTCTGGTTCTACAGTATCATCAAAACTGATTTCTTCAGAATCTGGAGTATCATTTACATCATCAGGAAGTTCATCTGGAAGATCCAGTGTGTCTTCTTCAGTTGTTTCTTCTGTTACGAATTCAGCTGCTGGTTCTTCCTCATCAGTTGTTTCTTTTACAGAATCCATAAAGTCAGAAGAGTTAGATTCTACAAGGAGATCTTCTCCCTTAGGAATTGAAATCTCATCTGGAAGCTCTTCATTTTCATAAAGCTCATCGTTTCCGTCTGGGATAAACTCGTCGATTTTTGGTTCTTCAAGATTTTCATCAGAGAAGTCAAAGCTTTCTGTCTGTTCTTCATCAAATGTGATGTCATCGAGTGATGTATCTGATTCATCAGAAATTGCATTTTCAATTTCACTTTCTACAGATTCTTCTTCATCTTCAGAAACTTCAACTTCTGAATCAATGATAGATTCTTCAATTACTGTAGCATCCGGATTATCTGCAATTTCTTCAATTTCTGTATTTTCTGTTTCTTCGATATCAACATCAACCGAGTTCTCTTCAAACACCGGTTCATCTGTTTCTTCAGTGATTTCTGGTTCACTTTCAACTACAGGCTCTTCGACAGTCTCTTCTACTGGTTCTTCAACAGCAACTTCGCTAGACTCTGTAATTTCAGGCTCACTCTCAACAACTGGTTCTTCTGAAGTCTCAGTAATTACAGGTTCTTCTGTAGTCTCTTCCTCAGTAGTAGCTTCTGCTTCAACAGTATCACCAAACTCAGCAGTGTTCATGATGTTATCAAGCTCATCAAAAGAGAGGGCGATAGTTTCATCTTCATCGTCTCCGCTGAAGAATCCACCCTTATCTTCTTCTGCCTTTTCTGGATCAATATCATCATTTGAAAGAGCGGCTGCTGCGGCACCAGCTGCAAGGCCTGCGGCTCCGGCAGCTACAGCAACTGCTGCAGGATTTACTGTATTTTCCTGAGTTTTAATTTCTGCAAGGTTAGTTTTGAGCTTGTTCATTTCATCTTTAAGATTAGAAAGCTCAGAAACAATCTGCTGAAGAAGTGAATTGTCAACTGCAGTTGTATTTGCAGGAGTTTCAGCTTCAATTGGAGCTGCTTCTTCTACAAGCTCTTCTTCAGCAACATCAGATTTAATTTCATTTACTACAGGGGCAGAAGTTGTGTTTTCGTCTCCAACAGAAAGGTCGTAATCAACAACACTGTCCTTTTTCTTAGACTCTTCAACATTCTGAACAATTGGTGTTTCTTCTGCATTTGCATCAATACCAAAGTCAGAAAGATCTACATCTTCTGTATTGATATTTTCTGATGAAGCAACAGATGGGGTAGAGGTCTCTTCTGCAGTAAAGCTTGTACCAAAGTCATCCATTGAAACTTCTTCAGTTTCAACAGTTTCTGTTTCTTCTGTATCAAAGTCTGCATCATCGTCATCAGAAGAAAGTTCAAGAGAAATATTGTCTTCTGTCTGAACACTGTCAGCAGAATCATCAAAACTGATATCCATATCAAGTGGAGCTTCGTCTTCAATAACTTCAGCTTCTTTAGCCTCAGCTGGAGCTGATTCAAAAGACTCACCGTCCATAAAGTCATCAAGAGAAAGCTCTTCAGTATCAGATGATGAAGCCTGTGGCTCAGCACCTGGCTCATAACCGTTATTTCCGGCAGCTACAGATTCATCTGAGAAGCCTCCGTCCATAAAGTCATCAAGTGAAATCTCTTCATCATCACCAAAAGAAACTTCTTCTGATTCAGATGCAGGAGCTTCTGTTTCATCAGATTCAAAGGTTACTTCTTCTGTCTGAGTTTCTGGTTCATCAATATCAAAGCTAACTTCTTCAGTAGCAATTTCAGAAGATTCGTCTGATTCTCCAAGATCAAAACTTACTTGGTCTGTAGATTCAGATGGTTCAATTGATTCGTCGATATCAAAACTAACTTCTTCTGAAGAGTCTGTGCTTTCATCAATATCAAAATTAAAGTCTTCTGTAGAGATTTCAGGTTCAGCAGATTCTTCTGTTGCTGTTTCTTCAGATGCTGATTCTTCTGTAGGTTCAGAAGAATCAACTAAATCATCAAAATTAATTTCTTCTGAAACTTCTTCAGATTCACTCTCAGTAGTGTCAGGAATATCAAAATCTCCAAGATCAAGATCATCAGATTCTGAAGGAGCGTCTACTTGTTCTACTTCAAATCCATCTGTAATATTTGCAAGCTCGTCTGTACTGAGCGTAGTATCATCTTCACTACCAAAATCATCCAGAGCGCTTGAAGCTGCTCCGTCTGGTTCATCTTTGAACATATCAGAAAAGTCGGAGTCGTCGAAATCTGGTAAATCTAAGCCACCATCGTCAAGATTCAGTTCATCCGATGTGTCTGCAGTGGTCTCGGTATTTTCGCTGTTACCTGTTGAATTTTTGACCCAGACACCGTAACTCTCAAGTTCATTTGTATTGTCATCAGATTTACTCATATAGCTCCTCTCATTCGGATAGTAATATACTCTTTATATATCGGCATATATGGCCAAAAAAAATAGAAATATTTACTATATTTATTTTTTAATTATAACACATGTTTTCATTTCAGAAAACAGAAATTATTACCGATAAATAAATTATCTATGAATCGTGCAAAGTATTTAGCAGCAGTTTTTTTTGGAACTTTTATTTACGTTCTCCTTTCTATGACTTTTGGACAGAATAGTCTGCATTGTTATAATAAGATGGAAGAACAGAAAAGATTGATTAGTCGTCAGACTGCTGAAATTCAGAATATCAACAGCGAGCTTACACTTGAGCTTGCGGCTCTCCAGAATGACCGTGCTGTAATTGCTTCATATGCTCATAAACTCGATTATGTAAGTGAAGGGGAGAAACTTGTAAAAATTACAGGTTTACGTCCTGCTCAGACTACTTTGTATGATACCGGTACAGTTTTGCGCCACGAAGAACCTGAATTCATCTCTGAAAAAATCTGTAAAATTGTTGGACTTGGTTTTGCACTCTTATTTACATTGATTTTCTTTCTTTATGATGTAAGTTGTGGAAATATTGTATTGGGAAAGAATAAAAAGCCTATCGTAACAGGTATTCCTGTATACGACCTTCCTCAGGTTTAATAAAATCCTTTGCAATTCAGATTAATTTAATCTTGTCCAGATTACAGAAATGCTGCCTTCTTTATAGCTGTCTCCGTCAGGCAGCAATGTGTCTTTTATTCCCTTAAGAGTATTGTTATCAGTTAAAGTGAGTGTCCATTTAATAGGACTTGCAGAAACTGCGGCAGAAAGTGCTGCTGTTCGTTTAAGATCAGGGTAAAAAGAAGCATTTGAATTACCTTTCTGGGTAATTACAACCTTTTTGTTATCAGCAGAACCGGAAAGTTCCACTGTAATATTCATTGAAGCACCGTTATTAAAAATAACAAAGCCTCTTCCGCCACGCATAATTACAATCTTATTGATATTATCTTCACCGCCCCAGGTTCCAGAAAGCTCTTCTGTAGAGGCAATTGAAGTTCCTTTGATTGAACCAGCGTCATTTATAGATGCAGTGATAGCAGTAGTAGAAGAATCATTTTCAATGAGCTGTTTGATGGTATCTTTTAATACGTCCTTTGGCTCCATAAGTATTTTATAGAAGGAATCGTATGTTTTTTTCTTTGAATGCTCTTCGTTTTTGGTTTTATCAACTACGTAGTAGGTGGTAATCCATTTATCAGATTTTGAATCTTTTGTGATTAAAGTGAAAAATGAAAGCTTTCCGTCTGAAAAGTTTGCTGCGTCAGGGCGTTCTGAAAGGCTTGGAGAAGAACGTCTGTCTGAAACGGAAAAGTTATTGATTTCTGAAAGCTGAGTATAGTAAAGATCGCTCGTCATTTTAGACATATTGGCATCGATTTCTGTAGAGACAATGCCGTAATAGTCAATATTATAACTTTGAGCGTTTAAGGCTGTAGTAATAAAGAGAATGATGGATATGATCACTGATTTTTTGAAAAAATCTTTTTTATCCGTCAAATTAACCTCTCAGTTTTCCTGCGAATTCACGCTGAATGTCTCTCTGTACGTCGCGGTCCTTAATAGCAGCGCGTTTATCATACATCTTTTTACCTTTACATACTCCCAGTGTAACTTTTACACGGCCGTCTTTAAGATAAAAGTCCAGAGGTATGAGCGTACAGCCTTTTTCATCAACACGACGGGTAAGTCTCTTTATTTCTTCGGCATGAAGCAGAAGTTTTTTAGGCCTGTCCGGATCGTGATTAAAAATAGAAGAGAAAGAGTATTCAGAAATATGAAAATTCTTTACCCAAACCTCGCCGTTTATAATTTCCGCAAAGGCGTCAGGAAATGAGATATTTCCGTTTTTTACAGATTTAACCTCGGTACCTTCAAGAACAATACCGCATTCATAAGTATCTTCTATGAAGTAGTCAAATCTGGCTTTTCTGTTTTCTGCAATAATCTTTCTGTCTGACATATCCCTATATTATAACTGAAATACAACTCTGTTGTAAATAATTATACTTTATGCTATTTTAACAAACAAATGAGGAAATAGTTTTGAATCGTAATGCAGAAATGTTTTCATATCAGTTAAAAAAAGAACGTCGAAAAAGAACCGGATTTTTAATTCTTTTCTTTATTTGCCTTTATATTTTTATTAATATCGTAATCACTTATTTAATATATCCAGTATGTCAGAATTCTCTTTCTATGATTCCTGATGTACCTGAAAAATCTGCCGTTATGGTATCTCCTGTAGTCAGCAATTACAGCAGGGGAGATATTGTCCTTCTTAAAGAGCGCAAAAATGTTTCTAAAAACTTTTTCAAAAAGCAGGCTGATATTTTTGTCCGCTTTTTTACAGCCCAGCAGATTTCTATTTTTGAAAAATCAGATTTACCTGCATCAAAACCTCATTTAAGAAGAATTGTTGGAATGCCTGGCGATACAATTTATATGAGAGATTATGTTCTTTATATAAAGCCCGCTGGAGAAAAACACTTCCTTACAGAATTTGAAATTGTAGAGAACCCATACAACGTTACATTCTTTGTACCTCCTGCAGACTGGGATACAGAAATTGGCGTAAAAGGTTCTTTTGATGAAATAACTCTCGGCTATGATGAATACTTCGTGCTTGCAGATAACAGAAAATCTTCTGATGACTCACGCCTTTGGGGAGCTGTAAAGAGCGAAGATATCAATGCAAAAGTTTTGATGTGTTATTTCCCTTTTAAGAATTTCCGTCTTTTCTAGAATGTCTCTTTATATTCATATACCTTTTTGTATTTCAAAGTGCGCTTACTGTGATTTTTTCAGTAAGCCATGTCCTGAGGTATATGATGATTATATTGATGCTCTGTGCAATGAATTAGAATACAGATTTTCCCTTTATAAAATCTCAAGACTCAATACAATTTACGTTGGCGGTGGAACTCCAAGCCTTCTAAAACCTCATCAGTTCCAGAAACTGTTTGAAAAAATCAAAAACTGTGTACAAATTAATACAGATACAGAAATTACAGTTGAAGTAAATCCTGATGATGTTAGCGTGGAATTGCTGGAAACTCTGCGAGGTTGTGGCGTAACCCGTATTTCCTGCGGCATTCAGAGTATGAACAATGCAGCGTTGAACAAAGCCTGCAGACGTGCGGATGCAGAGACTAACAAAAGGGCGCTTGAACTTCTACGTGATTCGTGGGACGGAGAGGTTTCTTTAGACCTGATTTCTGGTCTTCCAGAAGATGATGAAGAGGCCTTGATTAATTCTCTTGCCCAAGTGTGCAGTATTAATCCTTCACATGTTTCGCTTTATTCTTTGACTATTGAAGAAACAACTCCTTTTGGGAAACAGCTCGAAAACGGTACTTTATCTTATGATTTTGATAAGGCAGATAAGCTCTGGCTTACCGGCCGTGACTTTTTAGAAGCTCATGGTTACCAGTGGTACGAGGTTTCAAACTTCTGCAAACCTGGAAAAGAATGCCGTCATAATCTTACTTACTGGAATCATAAAAACTATCTTGGTGCTGGAAGCGGCGCAACCGGCACGGTGTACAATAAAGATGGAAGCGGCTTTCGCTGGACAAATACAACGGATATAGATGCGTATATTGCGTACTGGCTGAACGCGGTCCCTGAGTTGAATAACAACGAGGTCACTGAGTCGAATAACAACGAGGTCACCGAGTCGAATAACATCGTGGTCACTGAGCGGAGTCGAAGTGACCTGTCTTCAGATCTCCCGCAACTTTCCGAATCAATCGACCTCCCAACCTCAGAGTTCGAGTTTTTTATGATGGGCCTTAGAAAACTAACAGGCATTAGTGAAGGGGAGTTTGAGACTGCTTTTGGAAAGAAGCTTCCGGAGCGGTTTGTGAGCCTGTTTAATAAATGGAAGGAAAGGGGGCTTTGTGTGAGACGGCCAGACGGAAGATTGTGTATGAGCCGTGAAGGAATTCTTTTTCTAAACCGTTTTCTTGAAGAATTGTATTAAGCCTGGTATGGAATCTTAATTGTAAAGCAGGTTCCCTTTTTCTTTTGTGATGAAACAGAAATGCTCCAGCCGTGAGTATCTATAATGCTTTTTACAACCGAAAGTCCAATTCCCATTCCTTCTTCTTTTCTGGAATTTGTGCCGCGGTAAAAAATATCAAAAATATGATCCAGGTCTTTTTTATCAATACCAACACCGCTGTCTTTAATCTGTAAAATTATATGATTTTGCGTTTCGCTTTCTTCCTGAAAAGCAATAACTTCAATAAGATCATTATCTTTAGTATATCTTAAAGCATTGCCGAAAAGATTTTCAAACGATCGGTGAACAAGCTGGTCATTAAACGGAACAACAATATCTTTAGAAAGCTGAATATCTGTTTTTACATTACGCTTAAAAATCTTACCGGTAATTTCAACATATTTTGAAAAGTTTTTAATAAGCTTTGTAATTGAATTTGGAATCAGTTTTTCTTTAATTTCAGCATTATTAAGTTTAATAAAGTTTAAGAGAGTTTCAATCATTTCTTCGAGCTGAGAAGATTTCTTTTCAATCAACTCCATTGAGTTTTTGATTTCTTCTGTATCTGTAATAACGCCGTCAATAATTGCTTCTGTGTATCCTTTGATTACTGCAACAGGAGTTCTAAGATCGTGGCTTATTCCTGTAATAAAACGGTTTTTACTTGCCTGCATTTCAAGAAGTTCATAGCGCATTTTTTCAAGGCTGTTCATGATGCAGGTAAATTCATTTTTCTGTGAATCACTAATATCTGTTGTTATTGGTTTATTGAGCTGACCTTCTGCAAGTTGTGTACTTGAATGTTCAATTTTATTAAGACCATCAAAAATAGCTTTAGAGATAAAAAGAATTAAAACAAGACTGGATATTGTAATAAGAATTACGGCAAGAAGAATTTTAAGATAAGTCTTTGTTTTCTTTTCGCTGTTTATTCGTTCCAGTGAAAGTCTTGTAATTAAAAGAACATCTGGTCCTGCAGAAGGAATCTTTGAAAACTGATAAAAATATTTATCAGAGGTTTGCGAGGCAAAATTCCAGATTTCATCTCTTTCAGAAATACGACCAACTTGAATTTCTGGAATTGAAGAATATAAAATTTTAAAATCTGTTGTACGGCAAAGAACTGCCTGTACATCTCGTGGAAGTAATTTTAAGGAAGTTTCAAGATTGTAAAGATCTTCCTCAGATAATAAAGGAAGATCAATTTTTTGTTTTGGATTAGTACCGTTTAAAAGATATCTGTTTGGAGAATGAATGTAAGTATGAAGAATAATAAAAGCAGAGCAAAGAATAGGAATTGAAATAATCAGAAAAGAAAGGATAAAAAACTGCTTTTTAATTTTCATAACAACTATATTCTAGCAGTTATTTGTCATACAGTCACTTGAAAAAATATATCCGTTTCCAAATTCTGTTTTAATGTATTTGCAGTCAGAAGGATTATCTTCAATCTTTTTTCTGAGGCGCTGAATGTAAACTGCTACAGCTGTAATATCACCGTATTCAACTTTCCATACATTCTGATAAATCTTTTCAGGAGAAATAACCTGGCCTGCATTTTTTACAAGGAACTCCAGAACTTCATATTCTTTTGAAGAAAGGGAAATTTTCTGACCGTTCTTTTTTAATACGCAGCTTCCAAGAAGAAGGGTATAAGGACCAAACTGAATGTATGATTCCATCTTCTCAAGGAAGAAACTCTGGCGGCGAAGGTTTGCCTTTACGCGCGCAACAAGCACACTTGGAGAGAATGGCTTAGTAACAAATTCATCTGCACCATAACCAAGACCTTTAATTATGTCTTCATCAGTATCACGCGCAGAAAGAATCATTACAGAAGGAAGTTCTTTTTCATATTGTTTCTGAAGCTGTTCAAGGAATTCAAAACCACTCATTCCAGGAAGGTTTAAATCCAGAATGATAAGGTTTGGTTTACAGCCTTCATTGAGTTTTTGTAAAGCATCTTCAGCATTGAAAAAAGCTACTGCTTCCATTTTTTCTTTTGTTAGATAAAGCTGAATAAGTTTTGAAATAGATTCTTCGTCTTCAATTACATAAATACAAGGTGTGCCATTCATAAAAAAAATCCTTTATCTTATAATATAATATATAGAATAGCATTTGTCATACAAAGTCATTTATATAATAAAAAATTATAAGATGGACAAAACTCTGATGAAAATCTTTGAAAAAAGTGTGGAATTCGCGAAAAAAAAGCCATATTTTTGCAATATATTAAAAATAATAATTGAAATATGAAAAAAAAAGATTATAATTATTATAAGTATTATATTAACTAAATTAATCTGTTAATAAAGTATGGAAATTACAAACATATGATTGATGTAATGCGGTTAGATGGGAAAAAATATTGGGTGAATCCGCACATGATTGAAAGTATGGAAACAACTCCTGACCTGACACTTACTATGCTGTCGGGGCGTAAAATCATTGTCAAAAATTCCCCAGAAGATCTAATTGAAAAAATTATAAAATACCGGCGAGATATCGGTATTGAGAGACAAGAGGTCTTGTAATGGATATAGCAAGTTTACTGGGTATTGTCGGTGGTGCAGCCATGATCGT
>JAEEGJ010023040.1_pt1 | contig 13132 bp, 10 predicted proteins | sample 8958761 | NCBI WGS metagenome assembly JAEEGJ01 (sample SAMN16246546, study PRJNA631951) | gut metagenome | biome: gut microbiome; feature: rumen; material: RS-attached | host: Bos | place: Iran: Karaj | collected 2018-10
GCCGATATTGATTTGACAATAAAAAAAAATATGCTATAATCTATTTGCTTTTTCAGGGCGGGGTGAGATTCCCCACCGGCGGTACAGCCCGCGCGTGCGTGAAAATATTAAATTTCAGACATCATGCACTGAACCGGTGAGATTCCGGTGCCGACGGTAAACGGTCTTTTGGCCGTTTGAAAGTCCGGATGAAAGAAAGAGGTGAACAAATGAATAAGCATACCTATAGGCTGGTGGTGTCAGCCATGTTAAGCGCGGTCGCTTTCGTGCTCATGTTTCTTGAGTGGTCCATCAAAGGGGTCATTCTGGAATTTGTCAAAATGGACATTTCGGACATACCGGCTCTTATGGGCGCATATGCCTTAGGACCGGTTCACGGGCTCATTATTTCGGGTCTGAAGAACATACTGCATGCCTTCATAAAGGGAACATCCACCGGCTACATCGGCGAGCTCGCAAACTTCCTTTTGGGCACGGCATTCACAGTGACGGCAGGTCTTATCTATTACTTTAACAAGAATAAAAAGGGCGCCGTTATTTCCGCTCTCGTAGGCAGCCTCGTAATGGGAATCGTCAGCATCCCTGTAAACATGTTCATAACATATCCTTTTTACTGTTCCGCATTCTTCGGCGGGGACATGGAAAAGATAATCGCGATGTATAAGGCTATATGGTCAGGTGCAGACGAGCTTTGGAAGTGCCTTGTGTACTTCAATGCACCTTTTACCTTTGTAAAGGGTCTTCTTTGTTCCATAGTTGTAATATTTGTCTACAAACCCTTATCGCCGCTTCTTCACGGCCGAAACGGGGACTGAAATTGATTTTTGTTTATCATGGCGGAACTGCGAAGCGGTTCCGCCAAAATAAAATAAAGATATCCGGGGAGGTTACAGATGGATTTTTCAGCAAACAAAAATATATTTATAATGGATCATCCGCTCATCAAGCATAAGATCTCACTCTTAAGAGATGTTAACACAGGTACTTATGAGTTCAGACAGCTGGTAGAGGAGATCGCTACACTTGAAGGCTATGAAGCATTAAGAGATCTTCCGCTCAAGGATGTTGAGATTCAGACACCTCTTGAGAAGACAATGACTCCCATGATCGATGGTAAGAAACTTGCTATTGTTCCCATCCTCCGTGCAGGTCTCGGAATGGTACCCGGAGTACAGGCTCTCGCGCCTCTCGCCAAGGTCGGTCATATCGGACTTTACAGAGATCCCGAGACTCATGAACCTCACGATTATTACTGCAAGCTTCCTGATCCTATCGACCAGCGTCTCATCGTTGTTGTAGACCCGATGCTTGCAACTGGCGGTTCAGCTGTTGATGCGATCAATTCCATCAAGGCACACGGCGGCACACACATCAAGTTCATGTGCATCATCGCTGCTCCTGTCGGAATCGAGAAGCTTGCAAAGGCTCATCCGGACATCGATATCTATGTCGGCAATGTTGACAGAGAGCTTAATGAAAATGCTTACATTCTCCCCGGATTGGGAGATGCAGGTGACCGTATCTTCGGAACAAAATAAGATAGGTCAATAAATCATTTGGAGGAAAGTGTTATGTTAATGAAGAAGGTTGTAGCTTCTGTTATGGCAGTAGCTACATTGGCTCTTGCTTTCGCAGGTTGCGGCAAGAAGGAATCCACAAAGTTTGTTGTAGGTTTCGACCAGGAATTCCCGCCCATGGGTTTCGTTGATGAGAACGGACAGTATGCCGGATTTGATCTCGATCTTGCAAAGGAATGCGCAAGCAGAATGGGTATGGAGTTCGTTGCCCAGCCTATCGCATGGGATTCAAAGGACCAGGAACTCGCTACAGGCAACATCGACTGCATCTGGAATGGTTTTACCATCAGCGGCAGAGAAGATAAGTACACATGGACAGATGCTTATATGTCCAATGACCAGGTCGTTGTAGTAAAAAATGATTCGGGCATTACTTCACTCGCAGATCTCGCTGGCAAGACAGTTGCCGTTCAGAAGGATTCTTCCGGACTTGCTGCTATTAATGACAATGCTGCTCTCAAGGATACATCCGGTGATCTCGTTGAGCTTGATTCTTACCTCAACGCAATGATGGAACTTGAGATGGGCAGCGTTGATGCAATCGTCATGGACGAGATCGTTGCACGTTACGAGATCCAGACATCAGGCAAGCCTTTCGCAGTTCTCGATGAGGCAGTTGCATCAGAAGAGTATGGCGTTGGTTTCCTTCTCGGAAATACAGCTCTGAGAGACAAGGTTCAGAAGACTCTTGAGGAGATGGCAGCTGACGGTACAACTGCTAAGATCTCTGAGAAGTGGTTCGGTGCTGACGTAACCATTATCGGTAAGTAATCAGGGTAATTACATTTAAAAAGCAAAGAGGTAGATCAGGTATCTGCCTCTTTGTTTTTTTGCTTGCTTATTTTTTCGGTAAGTCTCCAAACCCATTTGAATACAACGCTAAGGAACCATGAAAACGCCGATATAAATACAAAGAAAGTAAGATTGATCAGCGGGTTTGGCCACTTAAAGTGTTCAAGTACAGGAATGGCAAATAACAGCATATCCTGGACACAATACAGCTCAAGGGAGAAAGCTCCGAAGAAACTTAAAACGGCAACAATTTCTTTTTCAAATTTTGGAATTCGTTGATGGAAAATATCCAACAGTTTTGAAAACAGGAACGGAAAACTTATGGCAATAAGGAAATTGGGTAAGAAACAGTTTCCCTGGGGAATAAGTATCTTAATGGATCTGAAGTTATAGACATAGGCGAGTATGAGTCCGTATATCAATAAAACTGACAATATAAGATATGTGATTTTCTTGAAAACCAACTGCTTTTTGTTTTGAGTTAAATATCCGAATAATACTCCTACAATAAAAATAGGAATTCTGTTTGTAAAAGCATATAAATCAATTCGAATTAAGCTTTGAAACACGGATGAAATTACTAACCATATTAATATTGTGATAGCAGTGAAGATGTATTTGTTTTTTGCCAGCAGAAACAGTTTGTAATAAAGAGGGAAAACAAGATAAAGAGTTGCTATGGCCGGAACGAACCATAGGAAAGAATAGATATGGTGAAAATAGAAATTGAAGCCGCTGACGTTCCCAAGGAAATCAAGAATGGTCCAGCGTTCAATAAAGCTGCGGATGACGGCAATGGTTATAAAAGCTGGAAGCAATCGACGGATACGGTGCAGATAGAATGTTGACAGTGAACCTTTCTTAATGGCGAAGGTCAGACCGATTCCGGAAACCAGAAGAAATATATCAACTCCACAAAAGCCTATACGGTTTATGTAACGTTCCAGAGAATACAGTAAATGGATGGCAGGGTTTGAAGGCTCTTCAATCAGAGGAAGACCTGAGTGGTAATACAATATCCATAAAGCTGAGAGGCCCATAAGTGCAGAACGGTATTTTGTGAGCAATTGGAAACCGTTATTGCTATTATACTCAGCGTTCATTCTGCCTGTCCTTCTGTTTTAGAGTTTTTCTGATAACCGTTTATTCTTCAATTATACTAAAAGATGAATATCAAATTCGGATGTTGTTTTTATTATATGCCATTAAAATACATAGTTTTTTAATAAATCAATGTTAAAATTATTTTATGTATAGAAGGCGCAACATGAAAAATAATCTGATGAAGAGCGTTCTTGCAGCGTTCTTATCAGTTATTGTGCTTTTTTCAGTTTCAATTCCGCTCTTTGCTGACGATGGTGATAACGCAGGTGACGTTACAGTAGTTGATCCGACAACCGGCAGCGAAGGCTATGCATCTTTTCTTTATAACAATACAAAAGGCCTGCCGACTTCTGAAGCAAATGCGATTGCTGAGACTTCGGACGGTTTTATTTGGATCGGCAGTTACGGCGGACTTATCAGATACGATGGTAATACTTTCGAAAGATATAAATCCACAACAGGTATTGCAAGTGTCGTAAGCCTCTTTGCTGACGACAGGGATATTCTCTGGATCGGAACAAACGATAACGGTGCCGCTATCATGGACAGATATGGCAACGTTAAGATGTTCGGTAAGAAGGACGGACTGCCGTCTTCATCAGTAAGGGCTTTCGCTGAGGATGCAAACGGCAACGTATACATCGCTACGACACAGGGTGTTGCCATGGTTGATCCGTCATTTAATCTCACTCTTGTTGATGACTCCATGATCAATTCCGAGTACATCAGATACGTTGAGACAGGTTCTGACGGAATAATCTACGGACTTACAATGAGCGGTGCGGTATTTACTCTCGAAGACGGCAGGGTGACTGGCTTTCATTCAGCTGATGAACTCGGAGTAAAAGATATCCACGCCATTCATACTGATCCTAAGAATCCCGGATATCTCTATCTCGGTACAAAGGGATCCAAGATCTTTTATGGCAGTTTCAGTACGGGTTTCCCGAATAAGGAATCCATCGTAGTTACGCCTCTCGAATACATCAATTCGATCCGGAACATCGGTGACGACATTTGGGTCTGTACTAATAACGGTATGTGCGTAATCAAGGATAAGAACGTTCATATCCTGCAGAATGTTCCCGTGAATTCCAATGTAGAAGGTGTTATGAGCGATTTCCAGGGTAACCTGTGGTTTGTATCTTCCAGACAGGGTGTCATGAAGATCGTTCCTGACCAGTTTACTGATGTGTTTGCCAAATACGGCCTTACGAGCGGCGTTGTTAACGCAACCTGCAATCTCGGTGATGAGCTCTTTATCGGTATGGACGCGGGTCTTACGGTTGTTAATAACGAAGGCAAGGTAGACCGTATCGATCTTGAGAGTTCCGTCTCCGCATCCGGCAAAAATCTCGGATACAAAGAGCTCCTGACGATGTTCAAGGGCGTGAGAATAAGATCGATAATCAAGGACAGCAACGATGTTTTGTGGTTCTCGACTTTCGATAAGCTCGGACTGGTCAAATACGACCATGGTAAAGTAATTTCATTCGGTACAGAAGACGGAATGCCGTCAGAGAGAATCAGAACTGTAACTGAATGCAGTGACGGCACGGTCATTGTTGCTTGTACGGGCGGTATGGTTGAGATAAAGAACGATAAGATCGTCCGCGTATACGGTACGGAATCCGGAATCAGCAATACCGAAGTTCTGACTGTTGCAGAAGGAACCAACGGTGACTATTTGGTAGGTACTGACGGTGACGGCATCTATGTTATCGGCAAATCAGGTGTGACTCATCTTAATACCGATAACGGTCTTATGTCTGACGTTGTCATGAGGATCAAGAAGGACGTTAAGCGTGATATCTATTGGATCGTAACGAGTAACTCTCTTGCATTCATGACTTTAGATTACGAGATCCAGACCATCCGTAATTTCCCGTATTCCAATAACTTCGACCTCTATGAGAATTCTCTCGGTGAGATCTGGGTATTGAGCAGCAATGGTATCTATGTCGTTAAGGCAAATGATCTCGTTGAAAACGGTAAGGTTGAGCCTGAGTTCTACGGAATCGATAATGGTCTGTCCATTATTGCGACATCAAATTCCTACAGCAGTGTAGCTGATGACGGTTCGCTCTATATTTCCGGTACGACGGGTGTCGTTAAGGTTAATATAGAGAAGCCTTTTGAGAACGTGGATAACATCAAGATGTCCGTTCCATATATCGATGCTGACGGCGTTAAGGTTTACCCTGATGAGAATGGTAACATCACCATTCCAAATGACGTTAAGAAGATTACGGTATATCCTTATGTCTGCACATATACGCTCCTTAATCCTACAATCACTTTCTATCTCGAAGGATTCGACAGAGAGCAGCAGACCGTAAGCAGAAACGGCCTTGTTCCGATCGACTATACGAACCTCAAGGGCGGTAATTACACATTCAAGATGACCATCTCTGATTCGATGGGGCACGGCAGTAACGAGTTCTCTTTGTCTATTGTTAAGAAGAGAGCAGCATACGAGATGCTTTGGTTCTATCTGCTGTTATTTGTAGTGCTTGTATGCGGTACAACAGCAGTCGTTTTGTGGTACGTAAACAAGAAGACCAAGAAGCTCCTCAAGAAACAGGAAGAGGACAAGATCCTCATCAGAGAGATCGTTGAGGCCTTCGCGAAGACGATCGATATGAAGGACCAGTATACGAGAGGTCACTCCACGAGAGTTGCCGTTTATACGACACTGCTCGCAAGAGAACTCGGTTATAATGAAGAGACTGTTGAGAAGTATCACAACATCGCATTGCTCCACGACATCGGTAAGATCGGTGTAAGGGGAGAGGTCCTCAACAAGAACGGCAGACTCGAAGACGATGAGTTCGCTGAGATCAAGTCACATACAACCAAGGGTTATAACGTTCTGAAGGATATCAGCATCATGCCTGAGCTCTCAGTAGGCGCAGAGTCCCACCATGAGAGACCTGACGGTAAGGGTTATCCCCAGGGCCTTAAGGGTGATGAGATTCCGAGAGTTGCGCAGATTATTGCCGTAGCGGATGCTTTCGATGCGATGTATTCTGACCGTCCTTACAGAAAGAGAATGAACTTCGACAAGGTAGTCGACATCATCAGAGGCGCCAGAGGTACACAGCTTGCGGAGGACGTTGTTGACGCATTCCTCAGGATCGTTGAAGAAGGCGGATTCAGAGCATCCGATGACCACGGCGGCGGATCGACCGAAGATATTGATAACATCCATAAGAGATTTGACAAGGAAGCCAAAGAAGCTCATGATGCTGAGGAACAAAAAAAGCATAAGGACGAGCCTGAGAAGAATTCTGGAGAAGGAAAGGGCGAATCTTAACAGCTAATGTCTTCAGCGTATCCTAATTGTGATACAATACTGACTATGTTTAAGCGTTTTATTTTAACCATTCTTGTATTAATTATAGCTTTGGTACTGTTTACTGGATGTTCTACGACTGAGAGCAGTGAACCCAAGGTGTTTACTGCGGTCACTTTTGTAGACGATTGTAGGATCCTTGCACCTGCAATCACTTATAAGAATTACGATGCAGAAGAATATTCGATGATGTATACGCAGAATGTTTTCGATGAATTCGCAAAGAGTGACTACTATAAAAATATGACAGATACTGAGAGGGAGAAGGCTCTCTATGAGCTTGCCGATGTTTTGATGACATATTCATACGGCCCTGTAACTGACGGTTTTATTGACAGCTTTACAGTTGATATGAAGATGCGTACTATCACATGGCATAATATCGGAGCTGATTTCGATATACAGAAGCCTCTGCCGGAGTAAAACTGGATATGGATTGGAATGCAGTTTTATCAACCATATTTCAGCTTCTAGACGGTTTCCGATTTACTCTCGGAATCTTCTTTTTTACCATACTTTTTTCCATTCCTTTGGGACTCCTTGTCTCTAAGGGTAGAATGTCCAAGATCAAGATCGTATCTCTTTTCTTCAGGTTATATATATCCATCTTAAGAGGTACGCCTCTTATGCTCCAGCTGTTCCTGGTATATTTCGGACCTTACTATCTGTTCAAGGTCAGCACCGGAAACATTCAGATAGGACCTTTTAACTACAGATTCATTGCCACTGTTATTGCATTCTCACTGAACTATGCAGCATACTTCGCAGAGATCTTCAGAGGCGGTATTCAGTCCATGTCCAAGGGACAGTACGAAGCTGCCACGGTTCTCGGGTGTTCAAAGATGCAGACATACTTTAAGATCATCCTGCCTCAGGTTATTAAGCGAGTTTTGCCTTCTGTTTCAAATGAAGTCATTACTCTTGTTAAGGATACGTCTCTTGCGCAGGTAATCTCCGTTGCCGAGATGTTTACCAAGGCTTCAGCTGCTGCATCTGCTCAGGTTTCTGTCATGCCTTTTATCGTTGCCGGCGCATTCTATTACTTAATGAATCTTCTTATTGAAGCAATATTGAACCGCGTGGAGAAATCCATGTCTTACTATTCGTAAAGGGGTCTTATAAATGTCAGAGAACAAAAGCGACATCGTACTCCAGATGAGTAACATCCAAAAGTCCTTTGACGGACTGGATGTCCTTAAGTGCATCAATCTGAATGTAAGACGCGGTGAGGTCGTTGCCATCATCGGACCTTCAGGCGGCGGTAAATCCACGCTGTTAAGATGTGCCACAACTCTCGAGAGGGTTGACCACGGCAAGATCGTCATCGGCGGTGACGTGCTCTGCGACGACGTTGACGGCAAGTGTAAATACTGTGACAAGAAACTCGAGAAAGAGATCAGATCCAAGTTCGGTCTGGTTTTCCAGAATTTCAATCTGTTCCCGCATTTCTCTGTAAGAAGAAACATTACTGAAGCTCTTATTCATGTCCATCACAAGGACAAGATGGAAGCTAATGTTATCTGTAATAATCTGCTTATTAAGATGGGTCTGCTCGAGAAAGCCGATGCTTATCCGTGCAATCTTTCAGGCGGCCAGCAGCAGAGAGTCTCCATAGCGAGAGCTCTCGCCACGAGCCCTGAGATCATATTCTTCGATGAGCCTACGTCAGCTCTGGACCCTGAGCTCACAAAGGGCGTTTTGACCGTTATCAAGGACCTCGCGAAAGAAAAGATGACGATGGTTATCGTTACTCATGAGATGAGCTTCGCGCGTGACGTTGCTGACCATATCGTATTCATGGACGGCGGCGTTATCGTTGAGGAAGGTCCTGCATACGATCTGATCATGAATCCGCAGGAAGAGAGAACTAAAGAGTTCTTACAAGGATATTAAAGTCGCAATATTCTAATACCCTCAGTTCAGACAAGTTTGCTGGCGCAAACAACTCGTTCGTGGGATTATATTATTGATTGACGTTTGTTAGTGAGCGTGGGGATACGAATTTTATTAAGGGAAATAGGGTAATGTACGATTTTGATGAGATAGTTAACAGGAATACGCCCGAAGACATTAAGTACGAGAAGATCGACGGCATCGAAGATCTGCTTCCCATGTGGGTTGCGGACATGGATTTCAAGAGTCCGCCACAAGTTATCGATGCTCTGGTTTCTCAGGCGCAGCACGGCGTGTTTGGATATTCCGAAGCTGACATCACATACGATAAGGCACTTACTGACTGGTTTAAGAAAAGATACGATTGGGAGATCGATCCCAAGACTGTTTTAAAGCTTCCTGGTGTTGTACTTGGTGTGTCACTATCAATAACTGCACTTACACAGCCCGGTGACAGCGTGCTTATTTTCGAGCCGTTGTACGGACCGATCGGCAGAGCCGTGAAGGGCAATGGCAGGAACCTTGTCATATCTGATCTTGTTCGTAATGGTGCTCATTATGAAATCGACTTTGACGATGCCGAGAAGAAGATCAAAGAGAATAATGTTAAGATGCTCGTTATCTGTAATCCGCATAATCCTGCAGGCAGAGTATGGACCAGGGAAGAACTCCTTAAGATTGGAAACATGTGTCTTGAGAATGGCGTGATCATTGTATCTGATGAGATCCATGCTGATTTTATTTACAGCGGTCATAAGCATATACCGATCGCATCTTTGTCTGATGAATTAAAAAAGATAACCATTACATGTACATCGGCTACGAAGACGTTTAACATCGCCGGTATTCAGGCAGCAAACATTATAGTTGCAGATGACACCATGAGAAGAGCAATAGACAAGCATTCCATGGTTATGGGAGCATACGGACTTAATGTCATGGGTGTAGTTGCCACCAGAGCAGCCTATTCATATGGCGAAGAATGGCTTGATGAACTTAACAGATATATCGAAGGAAACTATGAACTTGTTAAGTCACGCCTGGCCGGAACCAAACTGAAGGTTACGGATGTTGAAGGAACATATCTTATCTGGATTGATGCGTCAGAAGTGGATTCAGAAGATCCTGCTAAGTACTTCCTTGAGAAGGCCCATATAAGATTCTCTGAAGGTTCATTCTTCAGCAAGAAAACAAAGGGATTCATAAGAATGAACATCGCCTGCCCACGCAGCGTCGTTAACGAAGCTTTGGACAGAATGTTGAAGATACCGGAGATACTTTAAGGTTTTTCGCAAACGAAAAGAAACAAAAATAACCCCTGTACTAGTTATTTGCGCCAGCAAATACTGTTCGTAGTACAGGGGTTATTTTGTTTCGTCTTTTATTCGGGTTTGTAGCTGTCCTTCAAAGATACAGCTCTGTTGAATACGAGATGCTCAGGTGAAGAATCCTTGCAGTCAGCGCAGAAGTAACCTGTTCTTAAGAACTGGAATCTGTCAGCAGGCTGTGTGTTAGCGAGGAATGCTTCTAATTTAGCGCCCTTGATGATCTCGAGTGAATCGGGATTGATGAAATCCAGATAGTTGCAGTCAGCGAGGTCAGGCTGCTCAGTAGTAAAGAGCCTGTCGTAGAGTCTGATCTCACCGTCAACAGCAGTCTTTGCATCTACCCAGTGAATTGTTGACTTGATCTTTCTGCCGTCAGCTGTGTTGCCGCCCTTTGAATCAGGATCGTATGTGCAGTGAACTGCTGTAACGTTTCCGTCAGCATCGTGATCGCATGAAACGCACTTAACAACATAAGCGGACTTGAGACGTACCTCGTTGCCGGGGAAGAGTCTGAAGTACTTGGGAGCAGGAACTTCCATGAAGTCTTCTGATTCGATCCAGAGTTCTCTGGAGAATGAAACCTTACGTGTGCCTGCGTTCTCATCCTTAGGATTGTTCTCAACGTCGAACTCCTCTGAAGCATCTTCAGGATAGTTGTCGATGATGAGCTTAATGGGCTTTAAAACAGCCATTGCTCTCTGAGCATGGTCGTTGAGGTCCTCTCTCAGGCAGTACTCAAGGAATGCGAAGTCAACGACGGAGTTAACTTTCGCGACGCCGTTACGTGCGCTGAAGTTGTGGATTGAAGCGGGAGTATAGCCTCTTCTTCTGAGACCGCAGAGTGTAGGCATTCTGGGGTCATCCCAGCCTGTAACGATGCCAGCTTCGATCATGGCACGGAGCTTTCTCTTGGAGAGAACAGTATGTGTGATACCGAGTCTTGCGAACTCGATCTGACGGGGCTTTGTCTCAACTGAAATGTTGTTGACTACCCAGTCATAGAGAGGTCTGTGTGCCTCGAACTCGAGTGAGCAGAGGGAGTGTGTGATTCCTTCGAGTGCGTCTTCGATCGGATGAGCGAAGTCGTACATAGGATAGATGCACCACTCTGTACCTGTTCTGTGGTGAGGGAGGTGGTTGATTCTGTAGATAACGGGATCTCTCATGTTGAAGTTGCCTGAAGCGAGGTCGATCTTTGCACGGAGAGTCATCTTTCCGTCCTCGAATTCGCCGGCTCTCATTCTCTTGAAGAGGTCAAGGCTCTCTTCGACCGGTCTGTCACGGTAAGGGGAGACCGCAGGAGTCTTTGTATCGCCTCTCATGTCTCTCATCTGGTCAGGAGTAAGCTCGCAAACATAAGCGAGACCCTTGTTGATGAGCTCGATTGCGAATTCATACATCTTCTCGAAATACTCGGATGCATAGAAGAATCTGTCATCCCAGTCGTGGCCTAACCAATGGATGTCTTCCTTGATAGCCTCAACGTATTCCTCATCCTCTTTTGTGGGGTTTGTGTCGTCCATTCTGAGGTTGCAGAGGCCGTTATAAGCTTCTGCAGTACCAAAGTCGATCTCCAATGCCTTGGCATGTCCGATGTGGAGGTAGCCGTTCGGTTCAGGTGGGAAACGTGTATGGACCTTCTTGCCGTATACACGTCCGCCTTCTTTGAGTTCCTCGTCTATAATCTGCTCAATAAAATTCTTACTGTCAGCCATTTTCATTTATCTCCCGAATTAAAGTCTAGAATATGCGTAATTTATTCTGCGAAGGGATTCTTCTCTTCCCAGGAGGATCATTACCTCAGCGCATCCGCCGGGGGTTACTGCAACGCCTGCAGCAGCGATCCTGACAGGCCACATGACTACTGAGTTCTTTACTTCAAGTTTCTCAGCCAGTGTCTTCATGGCCTCTGTGATCGAATCTCTGTCCCATTGGACTTGGTCGAGGATGGGAAGAGCCTGCTCGAGCATTTGCTTGGAAGATTCGATCGTTGATTTACTCTTCTTATGCTCGAAAAGTTCGAGCTCGAAATCTCCGTAGTTCTTAATGAAGGCGAGCTTCTCGGTGATCTCGGTGAACTTTGCGATACGCGGTTTTAAGAGCTCTGCGAGAAGTTCATAGCAGGAAGGATCTACGCCTGCCTCATCGTAGTAAGGCTTTGCGTGTTGCAGGAATTCCTCATCGGTCATTGCCTTGATGTGCTCCTGGTTTACCCAAGAGAGCTTATCGTAGTCAAATACGGCAGGGGACTTTGAGATACCGTTGATGTCAAATGCCTTGATGAGTTCATCAAGAGAGAAGATCTCCTGTGTATCCTTCGGTGCCCAGCCGAGCAATGCGATATAGTTGATGATTGCCTCAGGGAGGTAACCCTCATTAACGAGATCCATGAAACCTGTTGAGCCGTGACGCTTGGACAGCTTGGAGATAACTTCGTTGCCTTCTTCGTCAACTGACTTGCCCATGATGAGCGGCAGGTGGATGTATGTAGGGATCTCCCAGCCGAATGCATCGTAGAGGAGATTGTACTTAGGAGTAGAAGAGAGATACTCACTTCCTCTTACAACGTGTGTGATTCCCATTGTATGGTCATCGATTACGTTTGCAAAGTTATAAGTAGGGAAGCCGTCAGTCTTAAGAAGGATCTGATCGTCTAAATCCTCATTGGGGAATGTGATATCTCCGTATACGAGGTCATGGTAAGACGTAGAGCCTGTAAGAGGCATCTTCTGACGGATAACGTAGGGAATGCCTGCGTCAAGGTTCTTCCGGATCTCTTCTTCGGACAGATCTCTGCAGTGACGGTCGTAACCTGTGCCTTCGGGAGCATTCTCCTTGAGAGCTTCAAGGCGCTCCTTTGTGCAGAAGCATCTGTAAGCCTTGCCCTCAGCAACGAGCTTCTCGGCATAAGGCTTATACATATCGAGTCTCTCGCTCTGGACATAGGGGCCGTATTCGCCGCCGATATCCGGACCTTCGTCGTGATCGAGGCCTGCGAGCTTCATTGTGTCATATATAACTTGAGTTGCTCCCTCGACATAGCGCTCACGATCAGTATCCTCGATTCTGAGGACAAAAGTGCC
>JAEEGJ010023042.1_pt1 | contig 13130 bp, 7 predicted proteins | sample 8958761 | NCBI WGS metagenome assembly JAEEGJ01 (sample SAMN16246546, study PRJNA631951) | gut metagenome | biome: gut microbiome; feature: rumen; material: RS-attached | host: Bos | place: Iran: Karaj | collected 2018-10
CACGTCTCGGTCCTGCCGCCTACGAGCAATGTGCCGGATTCCTGCGCATACCGGGTGCCAAGAACCCTCTCGACAACAGCGCAGTGCATCCGGAAAGCTATGCCGTGGTGTCAAAGATGGCAAAAGACAACTCATGCACTGTAGACCAACTGATAGCCGACAAGGAAAAACGCAGCCATATTGACATAAAGCAGTATGTGACCGACACCGTGGGTCTGCCTACCTTGACCGACATCATGAAAGAGCTTGAGAAACCCGGACTCGACCCACGCGACCAGATAGAAGAGTTTGAGTTTGACCCCAATGTGACCAGTGTGGACGACCTGGAAGAAGGCATGATATTGCCCGGTATCGTGACCAACATCACAAAATTCGGTGCATTTGTCGACATCGGTGTGCATCAAGACGGTCTGGTACACATCTCACAACTCGCCAACCGCTATGTAAAAGACGCCAACGAGGTGGTGAAACTGCACCAGCATGTTCGGGTAATGGTGAAAGAGGTGGACCGCCGCAGAGGGCGTATCTCACTGACTATGCGATTTAAAGAATAATTCATCAATCCATTGTCGTCAGTTGCATCACATCTGTTGGTAATGTCAGACTTTTTTCTTATTTTTGCGAACAATATAGTAATACCAACAAATGATATAACAGTATGAAAGATTTTGTATATTACGCACCCACTGAGGTGGTGTTCGGCAAACAGTCGGAAGAGTGTGTCGCCACAATGATAGAGAAATATGGCGGACACAAAGTGCTCGTGCATTATGGCGGCCAGAGTGCTGTAAAATCAGGTCTTATCGATAAGACCTGCAAATTGCTTGAAGAGAAAGGCCTTCCGTACGAGTTGCTCGGCGGCGTCGTACCCAACCCACGCTTGTCGAAGGTGCGTGAGGGTATCGCCCTATGCCGTGCAAAAGACATCGACTTTATCCTTGCCGTGGGCGGCGGCAGTGTCATCGACTCGGCCAAATGCATTGCCTATGGCGTATGCCTCGACGGTGATGTCTGGGACCTCTACCTGGGCAAGGCCGAACCTAAGACCATGCTGCCCGTGGCATCGGTGCTGACCATTCCCGCTGCCGGCAGCGAGATGAGCGAGGCCAGCGTCATCACCAACGAGGACGGCGACGTGAAGCTGGGCTACTCGAACGACATGTCGCGTCCGAAGTTCGCCATCATGAATCCGCGCCGCACCTTCACCCTGCCGCCCTATCAGACGGCTGCCGGCGTGACCGACATGATGATGCACACCATGGAGCGCTATTTCACGAAGGACGACGATATGGACCTGACCACCGACCTGGCCGAGGCCGTGCTGCGCCGCATGAAGACCGCCGTGTTCGCCGTGCTGAAGAATCCTGAGGACTATCGCAACCGCGCCCAAATTATGTGGGGCGGCAGCGTGGCCCACTGGGGACTGACGGGCTGCGGCGTTGCCGACGACTGGGCTACCCACCAGCTGGAACACGAACTGAGCGGAATGTTCGACGTTACCCATGGTGCCGGACTGGCTGCCATCTGGCCCAGCTGGGCACGCTATGTGATGCACGAGAACCTGAGCCGCTTCGTGCGCTTCGCCGTGAACGTGATGGATGTTCCCAACGACTTCACCGACCCCGAGGGCACGGCACAGAAGGGCATCGAAGCGATGGAACGCTTCTATCATGCCATCGGCATGCCCATTAACATCAAGGAACTCATAGGCCGCGACATCACCGACGATGAAATCAAGGAGATGACACGAAAGTGCAGCCGCGACTACACATCGACCTGCGGCGCGCTGAAAGTGCTGAAGGCTGAAGACATGGAAGCAATCTATAAAATGGCAAGAGGATGAAGATATTAATGATTGGTGGAACTGGCACCATCAGCAGTGCCATCACCCGACAACTGGCAGCCGGCGGCCACGACCTGTGGCTGCTGAACCGCGGCAACCGCAAGAACGAGGTGCCCGAGAGTGTGAAACAAGTAATCGTGGACGTAAGCGACGAAGCCGAGGTGCTGCGCCTGTTAGGCGACGAGCAGTTCGATGCCGTCTGCGAATTCATCGGATTCCTGCCCTCGCAGGTGGAGCGCGACATCCGCCTCTTCAGCGGACGCACGCGGCAGTATGTATATATCAGTTCGGCCTCGGCCTACAACAAACCCGCCGCCAGCCACGTCATCACCGAGGGCACCACGCTGGCCAATCCCCATTGGGAGTATTCGCGCAACAAGATTGCCTGCGAGGAACTGCTCTTGAAGGAATATCGCGAGAAAGGTTTCCCCGTCACCATCGTCCGTCCAAGCCACACCTATTGCGAGCGCGGCGTGCCCGTCAGCGTTCACGGACTGAAAGGCAGCTGGCAGGTGCTGAAACGCATGATGGAGGGCAAGCCCGTCATCATTCAGGGCGACGGCTCGTCGCTGTGGACACTGACGTGGAACGAAGACTTTGCCCGCGGATTCATCGGACTGCTGGGCAATCCCAAAGCCATCGGCGAGGCATTCCAGATTATGAGCGACGAACAGCTGACGTGGGACCAAATCTATCAGTGCGTGGGCAACGCGCTCGGAGTGAAGCCCCGTATCTACCACGTCGCCTCCGATTTCCTCGTGGCCACCTCGCCCAAGTCGTGGGACTTCGAAGGCAATCTTATTGGCGACAAGAGCGTCACCGTGGTATTTGACTGCACCAAACTGAAGCGCGCCGTTCCCGGTTTCATGGCCACCACCCGCTTCGACGAAGGCGTGCGCCGCTGTGTTGCCCATATCCTGGCCCACAAGGAACTGCAGACCGAGGACCCCGAATTCGATGCCTGGTGCGACCGCATTATCGAGGCGCAGGAAGCCGCAAAGGCCAGTCTGAAATAGTCAGTAATTATCACTTGAATTTCTCTTTCAGCCTGTTCAACGTGAAGTCAAAGTTGTAGTAGCCGTTGAAATTGAGGTCATCGCGCACACGGCGGCCATCGGGCGTGATGGTCTCGTAGTGGGGGATGCCGTTGAAACGGAACAGCTCCTGCATACGGGTGAAGTCGGTGTTGGAAAGACAGATGGTTTCTTCATCAGCAAGCCATTCCTTCACATAGTTATGATAGGCCTCGCTACCCTCGGCTGTTCGTTCGCCGGCGATAAAGATGAGTTTGATATCTTCGCGCTTGGCAACCTCTGCCCGCAGGTTCTTACTGTTCTGGATGGCTGAGCGGCAGGGACCGCAGCCCATTCCCCAGAAGTCGATCATCAGGAAGCGGCCAGGATATTTGGCAGAGAGCTTTCGGATAAGGTCGGCTGAGGGATTATCGGCCGGCAATGGCGTGGAGAGTTCCGTCTGTGCCATCTTCGCAGCATAGAAAGCCTCCGCCTTTTGGTGGAGATAGGCATCAGAGAATCTGCTGAGATAGAGGGGCATCATCTTGCCGGGTGACTGAAAGCTGGCCTCAGCTTCCTTGCGCTCATCGGCAGTCATCGTTGTGTCGGCAAGGACGCGCTGGAGTTCGTCCTCATCACTGCGCCAGTTGTCGAAACTGCCTGCCATGTCTTTATAGGCGCAGAGTTGCGCCATGAAGGCATTATGGTCTGTTCCCATCAGGTTTCGCAAGGCCAGAACATTATTGGAAATAATCTTCTCTGCATTTCCCAGACTATTCACATATGCACCATTCTCATCCAGCAACCCTTCGTACTTTTGCCTGTTGACAGGACAGGCATACTGGATGCGGTTGAGGGTGATGGGATAACTGTCGCAGGTCAGCAGCAAAGGATTGTCGAAATCCACACGGTGCAGCGCCCTGTAACTCTCCGTCTTGTATATCTCGTTCCATTCCAGACTGTCCAGGATGACCATTTGGTAGCGGCCGTCTCGTTGCTCATATTTCCTCACTGCATCCTCGTGATACGTCGCATAGTCCATCACGGCGTATACGAAATGCACTTGCAGGTCGGCCAGCGCCAGTTGCATTTCCATGGGAGTAAAATGCTGGCGGAGACTTTCTTGTTGCAAACTGTACAACATATTGTTCCACGTACGCTCCATCATCTCATTGGCTTCGCTGAATTTCCCCCTAAACATGTGCAGGGGGTAAGCCAGATCGCTCATCTTCAGACTCGACTTCAGCCAGCGCTCCACGTCCTTACTGCTGCCATCGCTGTAGAAACAATCGTACTGGCCGCGTTCATTGGGGCGCACGATAACGTCGATGGTCTCACCTGGACGGGCGAAGAAAGGTATCTCGTCGAAGCCTATCTTTGTTTGTTCGGCAAAGAACATCTCACGGATAGGATAGCTGGCCTGGAACTTCTTTTCGAACGAGCCGTCGGCAGCAATGTCGAACACCAGCGTATTTGCATCTTTCTCAAACACGTCCTCATAAAGGCACTCCATGGAGGAGAAGCCGAACTTCTCGGCATCGTAGCCCTCGAAGCGTCCGCGGATGGTGATGGTGTCGGTCTTGAACCAGTCTTTAGGAACGGCGTATGGATTGGCATCCGATAGCGCTTTCAGCGTCGGAGCCTTTAGTTTGGTTTTCTTGTCGTGGATGCCCAGCAGCATAAACGCTCCCTTCACATCGCCCTCAATAAAGTCGAACACCTGTACCCGCTTGGGCATTGGCTCGAAGTGCATCGTGAAGTCGGCCACTCCGCTCTCTGGCGACTGCACCCATGTATCGAGCGCCAGTCCTTCAGCCGAGCGCAAGGGGTAGCGATGACCGTCCTCGTCCATCAGATAGCTCTCCTTGACGAAACGATAATACTGTCCCTTGGGATACTCCATCGAGAAATGCACGGTGGTTGCCGTGTCCCTGAAAACCACTTCGCAGGCTTTCAACCCGTCGCCCCTGACATTCACACAGGCCATCCATTCCGGAGCCTTAATGGTCTTGTAAGTTTTTGCTTGTACTGAAGCCTCACCCCTAACCCCTCTCCAAGGGGCGAGGGGAACTGCAAGGATGAAAAGGATGGTGATGATGGCTTGCTTCATATCTTTTGCTATTTATTCGTTCAGTGCTTTCTCTAATGCCTCTCTGATTATTTCAAGGTTGAAGCCCGAGATGGTGAAAGTCCGTTTGCCATCGGGGGTATAGATGGCATAGGTGGGGTATCCTGTACCCTCCAACTGTTTGAATATGGCACCCAACTGCTCTTCGGTCAAGAAGTAATGTTCGCCTGAAATATCGGTGGTGTATTCCTTCCACTCATCGTATTTCGAAGTGGGCGAGGTGAGATAGACATACACGATGTCTTTGCCGCGCAATTCCTCTTTCACGGGTTTCATCTTCTCATGCCCAAATTTACATGGACCGCACCAAGTAGCCCAGATGTCAATGAGGATGGTCTTGCCTTTGTATCTATCGAGGATAGTTTGCAGCGTGTTTTCTGGAGCCACGTCCGTCATGTCGAGGTAGTGGATGTTGTCGGCAAGCCCTTGTTTATTTGCTGTAATGGTCGCTTGATATTCTGCCACATATTTGTCGTAAAGGTCGGAAAGGTTTTTGTCCTCAATGAGTGGTTTCGCTAATTGTTTGGAGTCAAGCACCTGTGGCAGATAGTAACAATAGCGGGCAAGGTCGGCATTGAATCCTCGTGCATCAGTCATTGCATAGTATTTGCTGGCTCTTGGGTATTCATTGTTGAAAACGATATTCTTCTTGTATAGATTCCCTGTATAATACTTAAGCACATAGTCAGTAAATCCTTTTGTTTTGGACAGGGAATCTTGTTCGCCTTCAAACATGAATAACGGGGAATATGCGTATTGTGTCAAATACTCTTTGATTGCATGGCAATAGTCAGAATTCTTTACCCATTTGTTGTAGTTCTCCCGTTCTTCATCACAATATCTTATCAGCGTCTGCACATCGTGTATGTCTTCCTTTTTAATGGTTGGTTTCTGAGGACCATTTTCAGTTTCCTCGTCATGAGTAGACCGAAGCCAATCTTTGCCGAATTTTGCGTAATAGCCTTTGACACCTACAATCTTGCTATTGGCACCAGCGTCATCGTGCAGCATATCAACAAGGACTGTCACTTCCTTACCTGGTGAGAGATATACGCACCACATTGAACTCTGTGGAATGTTAACGACAACGATCCACACAATCTGAGGCAGGCAGATAGGGAGACTAAGACTGGCTTCACCATCATCATTCAGATTCGTGTAGACATCCATAGGCTTTGCAGGATTCTTCAAATCTACATATTGCACTTGAATCTCCGTGTTCATTCCCTTACGGTAGTTCAACGACTTGAAATGAATGGTGGCTGGGGTAATGTCGAACTTCAGTTCCGCCAATCCTTCCCCATCATCATCGGCCATGTATTCAGTAGGCACGGAAGCGGGTGGAATCGTGTAGTCATTGTCGTGGATGCCAAACACCTTGTAGTCGCCTTTCGCCATACCTTCCATGAAGTCAAATTCCTTCGTGTCCAAAGGCAAGGGCTTGAAATAGAGAATGAAGTCTTTCCTTCCAGTGTCGTCCAGAATAATGTAATCTCCTCCCAATGGTATGCTGTCGCTTCCAATGATGCTATACTGCTTTCCATTTGTTTGCAGATAACTGTCTTTGCTGATTCGGAAGCCATAACCTGGTAAAAGAGCCATCCTGACATACATGGCAGTCTTTTCCTTCGTCATTTCCACCTTCTGGATTTGAAAATACGGAATGGCAGAATAAGCAACAGATGGGTTTTCCCATACGATTGTTTTTTTTGCCTGCCCCGCCAAAGCGACGAGGGCAAGCAGGATGGTGATAATGGTTGACTTCTTTTTCAACATAGTTGCGTTAGTTATTTGAGTATAATCTTAAAATAATCGAGTAAGGAATTGTTTTACTGATACATACTCCATCTCTTCTATCGGCAAGGTTTTTAACTCATTTTAAGTTGCAAATATACCACTTTTTGCCGATATCGGCAAGAAAATCATTCCTTATTAGATAAAATGTTCACGTTCGGCCATTTGCAAACGAGTTTGCATGGCACTCTCTTAATCACATTTTTGAATAAAATGTTCACGCTCGACCATCTGCAAACAAGTTTGCATGGCACTCGCTTAATCACATTTTTCCTTCAATTGGTTACCATTATTTATGGAATACTGCGCCAATAATATAATAATGTGGACCATTCAATAGTTATTTATCTTCTTTTTTAGGTTTATGGGAGAATCGGTAGCTGATGGTAAGCAGGGCATATCGGCGCATGGAGTTAGTCCATGTTTCTGTGCGTCCTTGCGCTCCGATGTTATAACGCAGGTTGGAAACCTGACCTAAGAGGTCGTAGCCGCGAAGTTTGACAACCCACTTTCCTTGTTGGAATGATTTTGTGAGCGAGGCATCCCAATAGAGACGGTTGTCGTTCATTTCCGCGTCAGTATATCCACGGCGTGAATGCATCGTGATGTCGGTGTCGAACGTAAAGTCCCACGGCAGTTTGTAGGTGCCGTTCATACCATAGACGATGTCCCAGATATCAGTTGGCTGCTCGCCGAGCGTGATGTTTCGATGAAGATTGCGATAGGTGAAATCGCCTTTCAAGATCAGGGTAAGGTTGTCTTTCTGGTACTTGATACCTGGTTTGTAGTTCAAGCGAAGAGTGCCGACGCGGCTCAACTCCGATTCGCTGCTCCCCGTAGCAACGGCGAGACCCGTATTTTTGTTATAGCTGAAAGTGAATTCGTTGCCGATGTTCCAGATTTTCTTTTTGCCAAGCGCACGGTCCCAATTGGTGGAAAGACTGAAATACCAGTTTCCGCTGCTGATATTTTCCGGGCGATAGGTGCGAACACCAGTTGTCATGTCGTAGGTGTAGCCTTGTGTTCGTGCATTGTGAGTCAGATTGGCGTTGAGACTGATAGCAATGGTCTGGTTGATGCTGTCGTTGCGCAAACGGTAGTCGGCCATCCAGTTGTGCTGTTCACTCTTCTTCAGATTGGGATTGCCAAGATAGATGTTCAGTGGGTCGCTGGTAATCGGGCGGTCGATTAGGTCGGTAACGGATGGGGTTGTCGGCCACATATAGTATTGCATATTAAGACTGTGCTTCTGATTCATGCTCATGAGATAGAAATACACGTTTGGAGTGAGCAACGTGTAGTGGCGGGTAAATGTCGTGCTGAGCGGTTCGCTGTCGTAATTCATCCGCTGTCGCTCGAAGTTGGCGCTAAGACTACTATACAAACCCAAATACCATTTCCCCATGTTTTTATTGAAGTCAATGCTCAGCTGTGAGCGACGCTCCAGATTCTGGGTGCGCTGTTCGTAACTGTTCTTGGCATCAAACTGGTAATCGATACTATCGCGCAGATACTCGTGACGGTCACTGTTATTGTCGCTTATGCCGATACCAACGGTAGGAGTAATTCGTATGCTTTTCGTCAGCTGATAGTTGTATGATAAACTGCCCTGATAGTTATAGTTGTAAGATGGCGATTCCGTGCGGCGGTCGCGGTCATCTTGTGTGCCCAGTTTGTGATAGGTATAGTGATTTACGCTCGATGACTCTGGATTGTAGCTGCGGTTGAAGTTGCCCTGCACGTTGAATGTGAACGAGTCGCCCGACGGCAGACGATAGGCAAGATAGGCATAGCCACTGCCATTGAAAATATCTGACTTGCTGCGCGACCGATACCACGAACTGTTGATGCTGTCGGTCATCATGGCATCGGCTGTGCTTATGTTCCATCCTTCACTTTCGTTACGATTGCGGTTATAACCGATATACGCCGTTGAATAGAAACGGAATTTGCCTGTGGCCCGCAGGGTGTTGCTCAGCGTGAACGAGGAAGGTTTGTTGCGGCTCCATCCTTCCGACTGTCCGAAGGTGCTGGCACCGTTCAGATAGGTTTCGCCGTTGCTTCGGTTTTCGCTGAAATCGTTGTTCCATGTAGCGCTCGCTTCGGTCGAGTTGGTCAGTTTTTCCTCGGGTGCCTGATAGACGAACTGGCCGCCAATCTGCTTGAAGTGGCTGTCGCCCGACAGGTCTGTCTTATCCCTGTATTCAGAGTTCTCTCTGATATACTCCATTTTCTCGTTGATGTTGTTCATGCCGCCGAAGACCACGGCACGTGTGCGGTCGGAGAATCTTAATCCGAAGCCCTTCAGTTTGTATCGGTCGTCAGTGCCATAGCCTGCCTCCACATTCGCTGAGCCACCGATGTTGTACTCCCGTTTCAGGATAACGTCCATCGTGTACTCCTTTTCGTCCTCGTCGTCGATGCCGAGGTATTTGTTCTCTTCAGTCTGCTTCTTATATACCTCGATATTCTTCACGGTGAAGTAGGGCAGGTTTTGCAGCATAATCTGATTCTTGCCCTTGAAGAAGTCCGCGCCGTTGAGCGTCAGGTTATCTATCTTCTTGCCGTTGACGAATATCTCGCCATTATCTTTCAGCTCCACGCCCGGCAACTGCTTGATGAGTCCGTCGAGCATCGAACCCTCGGGCACATTGAATGCATCGGCATTATAGACCAGCGTGTCGCCGCGCCACACCATCTTTATCTTCGTGGCCTTCACCATAACCTCGTCCAGTTGTCCGCCTTCGAAGTGGCTGGCTCGTGCTGCCTTTTTCATATACACTTTCGGTCCCTCGATATCATCCCGCCTTCGGCTCACCTTCTTCATCTCGAAGTCCGTAAAGGCCGTTTCATAGTTCGGGTGTTCAAACTTGAGGATATACCTGGCTGGCTCGCGACTGATTTGGAAGTAGTATCGCGTTGTTCCTGCCGAGCGTCCGATGCCGCTGCTGTAGCTGTAGTTCTTCCACACCTTCACCGTGTCCACCACCGTAGAGTCAGCGTTCATCAGCGTCACCCTCACGTCGGGAATCGCAGCTTTCGTAAAACCATCAGCCACCGTTCCGTACATTGAGATGGTATTATCTTTCTTTTTTACCTTTGTAGTGTCTTCCTGTCCATAAACCGCCATTGCGACGAGGGCGAGCAGGATGGTGATGATGGTTTGCTTGTATATATTCATATCTATTATATGTTGCTCTTTTATTATATATACACCGTTTTTGCAGAAATATCCCGCTGAGAGTTGTTAAATAAATCGAATTCTAGATAAGATTCTTACGGGAAAAACATGGGACGCATCACTACGGCCCATGTCATTGCCTTAATTTAAACCTATAATAATTAATGTTGATTATGCAGTTTCTTTAGTACGGAATCGAGTTCTTCTACGTTACGGGGGCAGGCCACGATAGTTCCTTTTGCATCGATGACAATCAACTCGGGATAAGAACGGATGCCGTAGGCGGCAAGTGCGTTTCGCGGGTTGGTGTCTGGATCGGGCATCAGCTGCGGCCATGTCAGCTGGCGTTGCCTTACTTCCTCCCGCCATCTCTGCACACCGAAACTGAAAGCCAAAGTGACGAACTCCACTCCGCGGGAACGGTAAGTGTCGTAAAGCGTCTTCATGGACGGATGGATTTCAGATCCATAACCGCCAAGGCCATCCCAGAAATGCAGCACGACATATCCCTTGCCGATATATTCGCTTAGCTGATGTGGGCGGCCCTTCGTGTCCACCAGTTCCAGGTTGGTGTAGGGAGTGCCGGGACGGCGCTTCTCCAGTCCTTCCACGTATTCGCGCATTGGTGACAGTAGGATGTGATGCGAGAAAGCATAGTCGTCACTGAGGTAAGGCTTCAGTTCCTCGTAGCTCATTTCGGTATAGACCTGACTGAGCGCATAGGCTGAGATGATATTGTCACGGTTTTCATGGACAGCCTTGAGAAGCCGCTCGCCGCGCTGGCGGTTGATTTCCGCTTTTTTCTGAATGTCGGTCTCATGGAGTTCGGCCATGCGTTCGCGTTCTACTGTCTGCAGGAAGTCGTTAACCTTTTGGCTGGTCTTGCCTCCTTTTACTGTCAGGTGCTCCATGTCCGCAATGATAGGCTTACCGTCGGTATAGAAGTAAACGACTTCTCTGTTATCGAGATATATCCGGCACACCTCGTTCTTCGGCAGTTTGCAGGTAAAGGAGAATTTGCCGTTGGTGATAGGGCACGTCCCCAATAGTTCAGAGGTAATATTGCGCCTCACTTCTACCTTGCTGCCTTTTAAGGGGGCTATACCGGAGATCTGGCACTCCACCATCTCCTTTCCCACCATTTCGTTCATCAGCATACTGTTATAGACAATCGTCTTTGACACCTGCGTGGTGGTGATTTCTGAAGCGGCTGTCGGTGCATGTGTGACATCTGTATTTCTGTCACCCTCGTATAATTCACTCTTCTTGTACATCATGTAGCAGGAATAGGCCAGGATGCTCTTCAGGTTTTCATTCTTTTCGTTATCAACTAACGGCTGGATGTTGCTCAACGCATCGAAATACTGCTCTTTGGTCAGTTTTCCGCTGAATGCATTGCAAGTCTTGTTGAGCACCACCCCTGCTGCCGTTTTACCTTGCGGCGTCTCGCGCTGGAATATCTCACAGGTTCGTTTCACCTTGGCCATGAACTCTTCGACAGACATAGCATCAGCAGGGGCGTTATATTGCAAACCTGCAGCAAAGGTGCCTGACGCGCTGGGCTGTTTATAGTGGGCGATATAAGGTCTGTCGTCCAACTTCCTTCCGCTAATCTCGTAAATCATGCCGTCCATCAGGAACGTGTCGCCGACTTTCTTGTCTGGGTCAACGGTCTGGTCCCACATCAGCAGCAAGGCATATATTCTGCCGTCTGCCTCTTCAAAGGAAAGCAGGCGGATATTCTTGTTGAGGTCGAATGTCACAGTATGTATCATCGGATGTTGGGCATCCGTCATCAACTGGAACTTAACGCCTGGCAGAGGCGAGTCGCCGTCGCTGGCATCATGGATATAGATGGTCTTGGCATTCACGGCCTCAGCCCTGAAAGCCTTCTCTAGTTCCAACATCCGGGGCGTGAACAACGGACCGTAGTACTGGCCGCCCAACTCCCCATCGATGGCAAACTGCTGGGCAAACTGATATACATTGAGTCCGTCCCGGGAGATACTGAGCCGGTGCACGCCGTACTCCTTCGACTCCACAAAGGCACTGAGTTTTTCCCGTATATTATTGGATGGAGAAGTCTGTGCGCCGCACCAACACCCAACACCCAACAGGGCTGTTATGGTTATAATAATCCTATTCTTCATTTTGCTCTGATTTTACGTTATACATATTCTCTGCCGTTTGCGGGCGGCCTTCCTTGTCGAGGGTGTGCAGGATATAGCTGTTGACCATGCGCTGCAGTCGCTCGTCAGCACGTATCACCTTGTTCATCCGCTCTATGTAGAGGCTCTCGTCCACTTGGGCCAGTTCGCGTTCTATCTTGTCGATATAGTAGTCCAGACTGTCGGTTGCAGGAACCGCTGTCGGGTTCTTACTCTCTGAAACGGAGGCTTTTGGCCGCTTATTGACCATAGTTGTTTTTGCCACAAAAGCTTTTTCTTCTTTCGCCATCTGTATGTGTTCCTTTTCTATGGTTTTAGGCTCACTTCTCTGAGACTCCGTCTTTTTCACCACCACTGGCTGTTCAACCTTCTTTACCTCTTTATTATTTATATAATGAAACGTCAGCAACAGCACTACGCTGGCGGCAATGGAAGCCCCCACCAATCTCCCCCAATAGAGGAGGCTTTTGGTTCTCCCTCCCTTTGGGAGGGCAGGGGTGGGCCCCTCCAAGCGCTCCATCAGTCGGTCGGTAAAATCTTCTGATAGCACCATCCGCTCGGCGGCCTCATTCCTGCGCTGCAATGCCTGGCGCAGTCCCTGGTCTTTATATTCTTCCTTCTTCATATCAAAGTTTATCATTTATCACTCATCACTTATCACTTCCATTCCTTTCAAGACTTTTGATGGTGATGGCCAGTCTTTTCCGTATCCATTGCAACCGCGAGTGGAGGTAGCTTTCTTCACGTTCCGTGATGCAGGCTATTTCGCGCATCGGGCGGTTGTCAAAGTAGTAGAGGTTGAGCAGCATCTGGTCGTCGGGCTTCAGCGTTTCGATGGCTCTTTCCATGAGTTCCACGCGGTCGGTGTCGTCAAGCAGGGCGTCGGTCTCATCGTCGGGGAAAGCATCGAACCTTTGTTGTTCCACTTCCACCATAGGCAGCGACCTGTGATGCTGTCGGTAATGCTTCAGAGCCGTGTGGTAGGCTATGCGCATGAGCCATG
>JAEEGJ010023043.1_pt1 | contig 13128 bp, 9 predicted proteins | sample 8958761 | NCBI WGS metagenome assembly JAEEGJ01 (sample SAMN16246546, study PRJNA631951) | gut metagenome | biome: gut microbiome; feature: rumen; material: RS-attached | host: Bos | place: Iran: Karaj | collected 2018-10
ACTGCATGATAAGCTTCACCTTCATACCGTCCTGCAAGAACTCGCCCGCCTGCTTGATGCGGTACTGGTAGTCGTTCTCGGCAGTCTTCGGGTGCATCTTGATTTCCTTGAGCTTCACCACGTGCTGTTTGGCCTTTGCAGCCTTGGCCTTCTTCAGTTGTTCGAACTTGTACTTGCCGTAGTTGATAATACGGCAGACAGGCGGCTTAGCGTTCGGGGAGACTTCCACAAGGTCCAGTCCGGCGTCTTTCGCCATCTGCAATGCCTTGCTCGTCTCGATGATGATAGCTTCGCCATCTTCTTTCACGAGACGAATCGGAGAGATATGGATATCTTCGTTGATACGGGTCCCATCGCTGGGACGGTTGGGCATGCGACGATCGCGCGGATTAGGGAACAAGTATGCTACCTCTGATATGATTGTTTTGTTAATGCGAGCGTAAATTTAGAATTTTTTTCATATTTTTCCAACAACTTTTTTGCGAACCCCTTTAAAAACCGTCACATTTTAGTATAATTGTCATGCTCGCGGCGGTAGCTCAATGGTAGAGCCTTAGCCTTCCAAGCTAATGGTTGCCGGTTCGATCCCGGTCCGCCGCTCTTAGACCTCTCTTCCGAGAGGTCTTTTTTTATTCAAAATGTCATCCTGGAGGGAGTGCAACGACCGATAGGATCCATAATTTTAGAAGGGGCTAGTCTTCCCCTAATTACAGCCCCGGCGTTCCTTCAGCAACCTAAAGTACATCGACGGGCCCACCAGGTCTTCCATCACCCTTTCGCCTAGGGGCTCCGCCCCTAAAACCCTACGCAAAAAAAATCGCCCCGTCCATATGATGGAACAGGGCATCAGCATTCAATTTTTAAGTAGCAGGACTATTCGTCCTTGACACAACGGACACTCATCATGCTTTTTTTATAACCATTCGTAATCCATGCGTATGCACCACTCCCCACCACCAAATGACGCCCCGTAACCTCCCAAAAATAAGCATAAAAACCACTCGCATCAAATTTTAAATAACCTTCTTGAGCATCCCACCATCCCGCAGGCAACATAGAAAAGCCAAAAGCATCATCGAAATTTTGAGTCCCAGAATCCGACCAACCTGTTCGAGATTTGAGAAATTCAGCGCCACGCACATTCGCCCAAGTTCCACGACCACCTCCCACAGCAACCAAAAGATTTATCCATTCCGTCGTGTCAGGAAGATGCCAACCTTTAGGACACACTCCTTGAGTCTTGGCTGAAACATCGCAAACGGTAACGGTTCGTTCACAATAAGCCAATTTTTCCGCCAAATCAGGCCTAGCAACAGAATCAAATGCAGCAGCCCAAGTATAAAGTCGACCAGCCACTTCGCAATACTCATCTTTATTATCATAGCACGAGCTTCTACCCTTAAGGCTTGGCGTTTTTATACTGTCCGAATAATTCAAGTTTTCCGCCATCCACACTTGTTCGTCAATCTTCACTGTTCTATAAACACGCCCATCTCGATCGTCTATCATGGAGCCATACTTTACTTCAGGATTAAAACGAATTTTTTTCGAAACATTCCAATCCCAATTTGTAATATTTTTCCACTCCTGATTTGAACAATAATATTTATACATAGGCAACGGTGATGGACCAGAATAAGACACAGGACGCCCCTCAGCAATTTGCCCCTCGTTATTAGCCATACACGCCAAACCTACAGACCGTTCATCGTCAGCAGCCTCAACAAACTTTCCCGATTTACAAACATAATATCCAGAACTGAATTCAGAACCTTTAACAACAAGCCCTTCAACACACTCCAAACCATAAGTATGTATTTCGAATTCATTCGCTGTACGAAACCTTCCCGATTCGCATGTATACCTGTTATATTTATTTACATTACCTGCAACCGTTTGCCCCTCAACACATTCCAAACCATAAGTATCTATTTCAATTTTATTCGCCTCACGGAATTTTCCCAATTCGCATGTATACTTATTTTCTTCATTCACTCTACCCGCGACAGTTCGTCCTTCTACACACTCAAAACCATAAGTATCCCGTTCAAAGAAATTCGCCTCACGGAATTTTCCTGATTCACACACATACTTATTACTATCAATAACATTCCCACATACGGCTCGTCCATCGTCGAGACATTCCAAACCATAGGTATCATACTCTAATACAGTCGCTTTGGTCCAAGATTTCGACTTGCAAATTTTATAAACAGAACCTATTAACGCAAGGTAGCCTTCATGCTCCCGATCACACTCTGGCAAAACTTCCGTTGTATCCTTCACGCAAGTCTTTATTTTCTTGTCGTTTCCGCCACCGTCCTTGCAGGTGGACTTCGCAGCATTGAAAGCCATTTCAACACCCACTTCAGACTCCATATTATACATGGAATAAGTCTTAGAATCTACCGAGCCATCAGCACTCTTAATGGTTACAATCAAATCGCGACCGTCAGCCTTGTAAGTGTATTCAGCATCATCGCCAAAATCATCCTTGCGCACAAAATGCCACGTGCCGACATCATTCTTATCCATTGCGTCGCAGGCTCCCGTTTCAGAACATCTTTCGTTCACTTTGATTTCGGGTTCAAGGATTTCTGTGGGGCGCGAGCTGCTAGACATTACACTGCTACTCAACTGTTCCACCGCACTACTAGATGACGAAGATACTTTCTCAGAAGAAGACGAGGAAGCCTTACCAGAAGACGAGCTTTTGCCTTTACTTGACGAAGAACTTTTCCCTTTCGCACTCGATTTCGGTTGGTCGTAAGATTCGAACCATTCTTCGCCATCGCATTCGTAATTTTTACCCAAGCTTTTCACGAATACTTTTCCGCCAATGACAGACATGTTGCATTCGTAAGTTTCGAGTTCAGCTTTATCAGCTACTTCATCAGGTAAAGAATTTGCAGAAGAAGATTTGTCGTCGCCGCATGCATAAAACGACATAATTGTCGAAACAACAGAAAAAATTCCTACAACACGCCTAAAATTCACAACTCACTCCTTTTTTATTTGTACAAATAATACAAAATAATTAAAGGAGGAACAAGGTAAAACACGCTCTAAAGCAATTCAATTTCGCCCTTAAGGGGGCCTCCCCCAAGAGCACAACTGTCACTGGATCCTTCGGCTACGTTGCACTCCGCTCAGGATGACTCGTTTACCTCATTGCTCATGCCTCAAAGGGGCGTAGCCCCGACCTCACGCCTCATACCTACTGTTTACTAACCACTAATTACTCCCTCATAGCATAAAAATAGACTTTAAACTTTCCGGGAACTTTTTAAATTTGAGGGTAGAAAAAGAGGATTTCATGTTTTTTGAACAAGCCATCGCTCACAACCTCCCGAATTATACGAAGGAATCGGATTCCGCTTACGGCGAGACCCTCGCTCCGCTCGATTACAAGGACGAGCTCAAGGTCAAGAACGAAGCCATCCGCGAATTTTGGGAAGTCAACCGTCTTGCACGCGGTCCGCAGCCGATTGTGGCTAGCCCCATGCCGCGCAATTACCGCACGACGTCCAAGCGCCAAGTCGAAATGAAGCCGGGCGACCTCCGCTTTAACGAATACGATAGCATTTTGGAGCCTGAAGAACACAACGCCATTTACCGCCTGTTGTTCGACAAGCTCATCACGCCAGCCTACAAGCCACTCGCCTACGCGCTCAACTGGCTCATCATCCGTGGCACGTACAAGTACCGCATCGTGATTTTCAACGTAAAGAAGCTCGATGCAAGTATCGTGCGCAAGCTCAAGCAGATTTCCGAAGTCTTGCAGCAGAGCCCGTACCACGTGACCGCAGCACATGCCTACGTGGACCCGACAGGCTCCAACTACTATCTCGAAGCAAAGCGCCCGACAGACACGCTCAACTTCAAGCAACTTTACGGTCCGCGCGAACTTTCGCTCGACCTCGGCCATTTCAGGCTCAAGTACCCGGTGACGGGATTCAGCCAGATTAACGAAAGCCAGATCCACAACCTCATCAAGTCCGCAAGCCGCTTGCTCGGTCTCGAAAAGGGTGACCACTTCTTGGATCTTTACTGCGGTTACGGTCTCTTCAGCTTTGCACTCGGTGAAGCCGCCAAGTCCGTTCTCGGTGTGGAATGGGAAGGTCCGTCCATCGATTGCGCGAAGGCTTCCGCAAGATTCTTGAAGAAGAACTACAAGTTCATCGCCGGCAAGATTGACGAGACATTTGTGCAAATGAGACTTCCGCGGCCGATCCCTGGCGAACCGGAACGTATTTTGTTAGACCCGCCGCGTAAGGGTACTGAACCGGGCGTCATCCGCGCTCTCGCGATGCGCAAGCCTGTGCGTGTGCTCCACATTTTCTGCGGCACCGACGAAATCCCAGGCGCTCTCGCCGAATGGGAACGTTACGGCTACCGTGTCAAGGAAGTGTTGCCGATGGACCTGTTCCCCGGCACGCCGCACCTCGAAACGCTCGTCGCACTAGAAAAGAAGTAATTGGTCATTGGTCGCGACTTACTTCAGCGTTTCCAAGAAGGCTTCTAGCCTTGCGCTGAACTGAGCAGCCCCCAAATAACTCACATGGTTGGGATTAAAAGCCATCGCGTCGGTATAGTCGTGATGGCCATCTTTATATTCATCAAAAATTACGATGCCCATCGCCTTAACCGCATCAATAATCTGGTGTGCCACCTCCCAACTCGGGCCATACGGGTCAAAAGCCCCCGTATCCTTATACCCCGGGTTGCGCGGCGGAATTGCAGCAATCAAAGTCACCCCACACGAATCCGCCAATCGCTTTAGAGATTCAAAAACCTTTAAGCTGTTCTGCACATTCGGAACACCAAACGGCATTGCCGAAATATCGACATTGACGACAGGAACGCCCCATTCACCAGACGGCAATAGGAAAGTTCCCTCAAGATACTGTTGCCCTAACAGAGCCATCGGATATTCCTGAGCCGCACTCAGTTCCGCAATTTCTTTCTGTGTCGCCTTAGACAAATGCAATTCATCATAAATCATCCCCGGAGAGCTATTGCGAAGTTGCCCCGTCATAGATTCATAATCTCGATACAAAAATCCCGGCGAAAGCTCCACGACAAGATATCTTATTTTAGGCGCATACGGTATAACATAATGATTTATCAGATATTCCGACAAATAAATATCAGTCATGCTCACGCCCATATTCAGCGCATTGAAAGGCTTTAAGGAATCTTCAATGACCGCATTCAAAAGCATTGAGCTTCCAAAAGTGATAACTTCGACATTTTCATTCTTTTTCCAGAACGACTGTAAACGCATCGCCAATTCAACAGAAGCAAACGGAAACGGTCCCTGGTCTTCGCTATTAAAATAAACACCGGCGCTATCCAGGTTTACAACAGGTTTAGCCACATTCGGATTATCCTGCCAGACCCACAAACATGGGTGCCACAGCTCCGCCCCCTCCACAAGAGGAACAATATTGCCGCTAACCAAGTCAATTAAAACAACCTTTTGATGATTTCCATTGTAATCCGTCAAAGTAGCCACCACCAAGTTGTTGGTGCCATCTTTCAAAATGCCGACAACCCATTCGGTATGGTCTAAAGTATATCCCGCAGGCGCAGGAATTGACTGCACCAGCGTTCCCGTTCCATCCATAACAAGCATACGCTCATGGACTCCGTAATTAGCACCTACAAATTCACGACCCGCACTCCCTGCAAAATCGAGGAACAAGGTGCGATTGGTTCCGTCTTTCGCCAAAGACGCATTGCAAGCTTGTTCGCCATTGTACAAAATGACTTCGCCACTTGTAATACCATCAGACAACCGAGCACGCAATAACGGAGCCGAAGAAATCGCAAACAAATTATCCTTAGAAACACCACCATGATAGGCACCATCAAAAAGCTTTTCAGGAGTTCCAAACCGTCCATTAGAAAATTTGACTTGCCACGTACTTTCCTGGAGGAACTGATCACTCTTGTTGTTCCCCGCCGAAGTCACATAAACGATTACCGTATCGCCATTAGGGTTCACGCGCCAACGCGGAATCGCCGCATTTGCAACAGACAACATCACCAGATTGCTACCAGTTTCGTTCAAGTCTCGGACATAAACTGATGACTTTTTTGTAGACCCTTCCATGGACGTACTGAACGCCACATGATTACCATCTGGTGAAATCTCCGGATGGTACACTTCAATACCATCGTTAATTTGAACCACCTTTGGAGTCTTTGCAAAATTCACATAGACTAGCCCGCCCGTCATATCGTTTCTAAACACAAGCTTCGCCCTGTACGATTTCGCAAGCTTCAGCATATCAGCAGTTTCTACCAATGGATTTATAGAAGCCGTCTCAGCCTCGCCATCTTCCGAGAACCACGCCACATCAGGAATTGCACCAAGCGCCAAACGGAATCCAAGATAATCGCCCTTTGTCGAGCTCAAAATCGGGTAGGTATCGCCTCTGCTGTATAAATTCATTGATGTCGGTGACATATAAAAACTGCCGCCTTTGACCACACAGGAGCCAATGGCATCGCCGTCTACAGAACCCGCAAAATTGCTAACGACCGTATCCTTAAAAGATGCAAAACGGTCATTGACCAGCTCAAGCATGTTCCCCGCCATGTCGCAAACACTCTTTTGCGCGTCCATCGAAGAGCAGACTGGATGCACCACGGAACCCGAATTTTCACCATTCCAGGATTGCGCCGGATTCCAGATTTCAGAAGCGACCAACACCCATTCCGCCTCGGTCGGCAACCTAAAACCATTCGCCTTCGGCTGGAACTTGAAATTCTTCATTTTCACGCAATGTCTTTCGGCATCTAATTCCATCGATGAGTATTTATAGGCGGTATCCATGCCGTTCAATTTGCTTAAGGCATTGGCATACAAAATCGCATCATAGAAAGTCACATTGGCGGCAGGCAAAGAATCTTGCAAGCACATCACGTTCAAGCCCGTCGCACCCGCCATTACATTGTTAAAATCTTTACAGATAACTTCGTGACGACCGATATAAAAATCATAGGTAAACTCCACCCCCATCTGTGGGCGTTCAAGCATTTTCGCCGATTGTATGTTCGTCCCCAAAAACGTTTTTTTACCAGTAGCGTGAACATAGACCAGCCCTCCAACGAGTCCCTCTTCCGGTTCAAGCATCGAAGTCGAAGTTTTCCCCAGACTATAAATACTAGGGTTTTCGTCAGCGCAAGAAACCGCCATAAACGTTGCCCAAAACGACAACAATAAAATTTGAATAATTTTCTCCATACCCTCAATATACTATTTTTTGCTTACATGGAAACAAAGTCCAACATTCCCGATAATACACTTTGGAGCCGCACGTTCATTACCGTTGCAGCGGCGAACTTTTTGCTGTTCTTTAGCTTTTACCAGCTATTGCCAATTTTGCCGTTGTACATCATCGACAAATTCCAGACAGACAATGCGACCGCAGGTTTCATCATTTCGCTCTACACGATCGGCGCTCTTGCCTGCAGGCCATTTGCCGGATTCCTCGTCGACACATTCAGCCGAAAGCCGCTGTATTTTTGGACATTTTTTGCGTTTACACTCTGCTTTTTAGGCTACAAGACGGTCGGACTGTTGCCGATTCTAGCGGTCGTGCGTTTTGCACACGGACTGTTCTTCGGCATCTCGAGTACCGCAAGTAATACGGTGGCTATTGATGCACTGCCCGCAAGTCGCCGAGGCGAAGGCATCGGGTATTTCGGGATTAGCGTGAACTTAGCCTTCGCCACCGGTCCCATGACCGGAATGTTTCTTTACGAAGCATTCGGCGACGGAATCGTTTTTGCCATTTCTACAATCCTTTGCGTGATTGGACTTGTGCTTGTGCAGACACTCAAGGTAAAGCCCCGCGAAAAGAAGGTCTGCGCTCCGCTTTCGCTTGACCGATTCTTCCTCACACGCGCAGTTCCACAATTTGCGAACTTCATCTTCGTCGGATTCGCTTACGGTCCAGTCACGAACTACATCGCCATTTACGCAGGCGAACTTGGCATCGGCGGCACAGGATGGTTCTACGCGCTCATCGCTACAGGGCTCATCTTGAACCGCATCATGACAGGCCGCCTGATTGATCGCGGTTACTTGATTCATCTTGTTGGCTCCGGCATGACACTGATTGTCGTCGCCTACTTCATTCTTGCCTTTAGCCACGGGCCCATTACGTTCTTCCTGTCTGCATTCCTTATCGGCACAAGCCTCGGGCTTATCTTCCCCGGCTACCAGACCATGTGCGTGAATCTCGCCCGCCACGACCAGCGCGGCACGGCAAACAGCACCTACCTCTCGGGGTGGGATATCGGCATTGGAACAGGAATTCTCGTAGGAGGCGCCATGGCAAACCACTTCGGGATGCACCAGCAAGTGTTCTTCGTCTGCGGCATAGCACTCGCCATCGCCGACATCATGTTCCTTACATACACATCAAGGCATTACCTGAAAAATAAACTCGAAGGGTAAAGCGAGTTACTAGTAACTGCGGCAAGTGTGCACCACTACGCCAAGCGCTTGTCTTCGTACATTTTTTTGTCGGCGTTGATCATGCTTTCCTTGAAGCTTTCGGGATTTCCATCCCAGCGGGCAAAGCCCATACTCGCCTCAATCTTATAGGAGCGCGCGCCCTTCGAGACTTCTTCTTGCAAGCAATTGCGGACTTCCTTAACCACATCGTCCGGGACTTCAGTCTGCGCAATCATCAAGAATTCGTCGCCACCATAACGGCAGAGGAACATCGAAGACCCCAAGCGTTCACAAGCCTTCTTGAGCGCCTGCGAAACAATAATGAGCGCACGGTCACCTTCGGCATGGCCGTACGTATCATTAATTTGCTTGAAGTGATCCACGTCCACCATAATCACAAAAGAGTCTTTCTCTTCGCGCGGCTGATGCAAATAGTCATGCAGACGGTTACGGTTATTGAGCATCGTCAATGAATCCGTCGAAATCAGCTGATTCTGCATATGCAAATACGCAAACAAAATAATTGCTGTACACCAGAAGCAGAAAATCGGCGTCGTCAACGCAAAGAGAATCTGCGCACCGCCTGCGATTAACACCCCCGGCGTATAGCTAGCCACAATCAGGTACGTTCCAAGATTAGCCCTATTCAGCATGGTTCGCGTACGGAGCAAACCACGGACAGTCCCCGCCATCCAATAAATTAACGGCAAGAATGATAAGATGAAATAATAAAAGCCAATGGGTTCTAATCGGTCATCAAGCCAAAAGTCGGGAGCGAGCCCAAAAGAAATGAGCAACGCCACAGCTTGCAGAAGAATCGGGATACGCCATTTATTCTGTAACCGATCAATCTGCCTGCGAGTCATTTCCGGACGCGTACTGATTTCGGCAAACATAAAACAGTTATACGCTACGACCGGCAAAATGATGGCATTGAAATAATTCACCGCCAAGACAGTAAACGTATTTTTCGGGATAGTAGCATCGTTCACAAGCGCCCAAACGGAATCGCTAATGAAATAGACAATATGCCAAAGCACAAGCGTCTGGAAAAGTTCATACTTGACCTGCGGTGTCGGGAGTCTCTTGATACTGTACAAAAGGAGCAACAGTATCACGATGCATCCCGCATTGACTTCGACATAAAATCCAAAAACGCTCATACCTACTAAAATACTCTTTTTAGACTACATTAGGATAAAAATCCCTGTTTAATCTCAAAAACAATAGTAGGCATAACGGCAAATCGCCACGTGCGACAAACGTTGCATATAGAACACACATATCTATATTTTGAATAAAAATCGCTATTTTTGTGTATTTTTAATATAATCCGTTGCATAGAAAAGTTGCTTTTCCGTAAATTTCAATTTATATTTAGGAGTGATGAAAGCGATTATCGAATATTCCGACTTCCGACAGTACATGCGCGACTTTTACGAAGAGCGCAAGCTCCGCCATGTTTTCTCGTGGCGTGAATTTTCCAAAGCCGCAGGTTTTACCTCATCTTCATACATGAAGGTCGTCTGCGACGGAAAAAGCAACTTGAGCCGAATCGGCGTCGAACGCACCGGGCAAGCCATGGGGCTAGTCGGGTTCGAGATGGACTACTTCAGGGCGATGGTGAACTTCGGCCAAGAAACGGACGAAGTGAAAAAGAAAGCCGCCTACGCCGAAATGCTAGAAATCGCGAGAGTCCACAAAGTCAGAGTTGTCGAAGGCGATCTGTTCGAATTTTACGAAAGCTGGAGAAACCCGGTTTTACGAGAACTCGCGCCGCTCATGCCAGGCGCCACCCCGGGTGAACTTGCCAAGATGTGCTACACGGACGTTTCCGCCGCCGACATCAAGCAGTCCCTAGATTTTTTGGTCAAGGCAGGGTTCCTCAACAAGACCGGAGAGAACACCTACACCCAGACCGAAACATCCATCAAGGGATCCCCCGAGGCAACCAAGCTCGCCATCCGCGACATGCATCGTGAAATGGCAAAAATTGCGGCAAATTCGCTGGATCTTGCCCGTACCGAACGCAATTTTAGCGGAATTACCATGGGAATTTCCAAGGACTCCTACGAACAAATCGTCAAGGAACTCGACGAATGCCGCCGCAAAATCGTGAGCATTGCCGCAGGCGACAAAAACATCGATCAAGTTTATAGATTAAATTTACAGTTATTCCCTCTCACAAGAAAGGCGAAGGAGAATGGTAATGACTAAGTTGTTCAATAAACTCTTGACTGCAAGTGCAACGGTTTTAGCCGCATTCTGTTCGTTTGCCTGTTCAGACAAAATAGCAGGAACTGCCGAAGAACCAAACCAGTTCGCCTATGGGACGCAGTCTAGCAGTTCCGCAGGCCGCACCATCGAATCGGATTCCGGCAAATCTCTAGAAACACCAAACGATTATCCTATTATCACAAGCAGCGCCACAAGTCCAACGCCCTCGGTACAGATTTCTTCTTCATCACGCTCTGAAGAAGACGGCTATAACCCCATACACACAGATCCAGCACTGTCAAGCAGTTCAACAGGCGGCAGTGGAGGAGCAGGAAGTCCAGGTTTCGGCAATCCGGGAAACTGTTATTGCCCAATCGGATATACATGTCATTGTGGTCCAACAGTAGAGCCCGCAAGTACACTTGATGATTACCTCAAAAAATACAACATTACCGAAGCCACTTACGACGATAACGTTCTTGGCTACAACGTGACTTTAACATACTGCGACTCCACAAAGCAAAACTGTGCGGTACTTTCTAGCACAGCTAAGCTGAGAGAGCTCGGGCTACACAAGATTACGAACGATAATGTACGCGCACTCCCCTACCTTTTCAGGAAAACAATTGTTGCAATGCACGGCGATGTCTACGGAACAGCAAGCGGAGATATTTCAAGATTGCCAGACGGCTGCCCGCTCTATGTACTAAACATCTACGACTCATCGCCTGTCGTGCATGTGCTCACCAAGATTTCAAAGGACTCCATCGCCATCACAGAAATCCACGACAATTGCGATTACGAGCCGCGCCCGTTCGATATGCACGTCGGATTCCTGTTCGAGTACTGTGGTGAACTTTCTGAAAGTCCCGAAATCGTACAGACATTCACGTTGAAAGAAACATTAAAATGCGGTGAAATCGACTACGACGAGTACATCAATAAAAAGCTCAAATAAAACAGTGCGAAAACGCTAAACGCAAGAATAGCTTTCGCATAACAAGAATCGCCGAGAATTTATTTATACAAATCCACAAATTCCTTGTGGATTTTTTTGTCGCCGTATTTATCTTCGGAAGAATGGAGTTCTTCAGGTGTGTAGCCGCTCGTAACGCATTCAAGCACAACCTTGCGAGCCTCATCGTCATAGCTAAAATGGATGCGGAACGTGCGGTAAGCAAGCACACCCGTTTTGGAATTTTCATCAATTGTCAACCGACGTCGAGAGCTGTCAAAAACATCTTTGGAAAAATTTCCGCGCGAAAGCTGCACCTGCGCAAAGCTTTCCAAGTCAAAAGAACTGCGCTCAGCAATCCAGCGATTCTGTTCGGCGAACTTTTCAGACATTTCAACAGCCCAAAGGTCACCGACTTGCTCTTCAACCCACCCCGCCTTTGCATCGGGGAATGCGTCTGCCATCGGGATGTACGGCTTGATATCGAGCACAGGCGTTCCATTCAGCAAATCCGATTCATCTACATATAACGTAAGACAATCGATTTTTAAAAGACGCACACAGCTGAGCCCAATTGGATTCGGGCGATAAGGACTGCGACTTGCAAAAGTCCCTACACGATCTTTGCCCTTCGGCGGCACAGGCGGACGCGTTGTCGGACGCCAGCCCCCGTTTTCGTGGAACTGAAAAATCACCCAAATGCGCTCGAAGCCCTCCAAATCACGGAGAGCCATCTCGAAATTATTCCCTGGAGAGAGCACAATCCGCCCCGGATGCCCTGCAAAAAGGCGCCCCTGCCTGGGAGCGTCGTACTTGTAAATGGCATCGCCGTAAAATGTGCCGATGGGAGTGATTTCCATAAAATTACCAGAAATAATTACAGTTCAACAAACAAAATTTAATAATTTATAATCCTATGGAAAACGAAATACCCGAAAACGTAAATCAAGCACAAAGCACCACAAACGATCCGTCCATTGGACAACAAATTTTGGATTCAATTGCCGACAACGCTCTTTATCAAGCCTTTGATTCCGCCGTTGACAAGATTGTCGATGTCACAAAACCAGCAATTAATGCGATAACGGATGCTGCAGGTACAACGGTAAAGAAAGTCGTCGAAGGAGCAAGTGAAGTAGCCGACAAGGTTGATGTTTCTGATGCTGTTGGAGACGCTGCTGGAGAAGCTGCGGGCGGAATTCTTGATGGAGTCCTCGGGAGTATCCTCGATAACATTCTGTAAACGGCTGTACGCCTTTCTGAATAAAACACAAGCTAGCCCAAAGAGAAAGCCTCGGCAAAGCCGAGGCATCCTTTCATTTACGCCACTAGATTCATCAAGTCGTAATACATGAGTCGCGTATGCGGGTCATCGTCTTCAGCATTCATGAAACGGAATCCGTTTTTCTCGTAAAACGGCACAGCATTCAAATACGCATCGACCGTCAAAAACCGGCACCCCGTCTTATTATCAAAAACGAAC
>JAEEGJ010023046.1_pt1 | contig 13127 bp, 15 predicted proteins | sample 8958761 | NCBI WGS metagenome assembly JAEEGJ01 (sample SAMN16246546, study PRJNA631951) | gut metagenome | biome: gut microbiome; feature: rumen; material: RS-attached | host: Bos | place: Iran: Karaj | collected 2018-10
TTATCCCAGAGGGGAAATTTATAGGAATCCTCGTTCAGTTCGGCGATCCTGACACCGTCTCGTTCTGGTGGCCGTCTCTTATCCACGATATCCATAGCGACTTTGGCCAGGTACAGGTTTGTCCCGATCCCTACAGTCGCCGTGATGCCGGTCGTTTTGAGAACGTCCCGGATCATCGTCATGGCCATGACGTGCGCGGCGTTGGTTCCGGTCAGTTCGGCCTCTGCACGGTATGCATGGAGGTACGCAGTGCAGTCGATAAAGCACTCGTCGATGGAATACACATGTACATCATCCGGAGCAACATACCGGAGATAAATACTGTAGATCTTCGCTGAGATCCGCTCATACTCCGCCATTCTGGGTACGGCTATTATATAATCGACCGTTGTGCGGTGTGAGAATTCATAATCGCGGATCTTCTGCTTCGCTTCAAAAAGCCTGGGCCGGCTGGGAACGCCCTTTTCTTTAAGCGCTGGCGAAACGGCAAGACAGATAGTCTGATCAGACCGGGATGGATCCGCTACCAGGAGATCCGCCTTCAGAGGATCCAGTCCGCGATGCACGCATTCTACGGAAGCGTAATAGGATTTGAGATCAATGCAGATGTATACTCTTTCCATGATCGGTTACGGGTTCTGATGCTGCGGGACTTCCATCAGTATATCCCCAGCTCTTTCCTAAAGATCTTGCGCCTGAAAAAAACGTTTTATTGCAAATCAACAGCTCTGAAGTAAGCAGCTCAGTAGCATGCCGACAACCACACAACAGCATCGAAATGAGCGGATGCATGTTGCAAAAGGACTGTAATAATCGTAGAATTAGCACGATTTGATTATGGGCCGTAGGATATGATCCAGTTTATGGAGGTAGCAAAACAGTATGATATTCAAAGGAATCCGGAAGATTCATGAGGGCAAATTCATCACTCGCTACGACGTGGATTATTTGACTGCTGAGGGGAACGAGAAAACCTATGAAATCATCAGTCGGAGCAGGGACATTCAGACACTGGAGGCGTTGCAAAACACGACGCCGGATTCCGTCGTTCTGATTCTGACTGATGAAAGCGGCGAGCATATCCTGGTCAGCCGGGAATACCGCATGGCTATGGCACAGTGGATCTACAATTTCCCAGCCGGTTTGATCGACCCGGGGGAGAGTCCGGAGGAAAGCGCAAAGCGTGAACTGTGGGAGGAAACAGGCCTGACACTTATCCGCATTGACGATATGCTTGACAACAGCTACAGCGCCATCGGCTTTTCAAATGAGCGGAATATCTGCATTTTCGGCGTTGCAGCCGGTGAGTTCCGCAAAAGCACCTCCGACGCCGAGGAAATCGTACCGGGCTGGTACACAAAAGAGGAAATGCGGGAACTCCTTCGGAAGGAACCGTTTGCCGCGAGGACCCAGTCGTACTGCTACGCATGGGCAAACACCTGAAGGTGAGAAATGAGTATAGACAAGACCAGGACAAGCAAGTTCATCACTCTGATCCTGCGGCACAAGCCGGAAGTCATCGGAATCACTTTGGATGAGCATGGCTGGGCAAATGTCGACGAACTGATTGCCGGCGTTAACAAAACACATCCGTTATCGATGGCACTTCTGGAAGAGATCGTACGAACCGACGATAAGCAGCGGTTTTCCTTCAACGAAGATAAGACCAGGATCCGAGCAAACCAAGGCCACTCCATCCCTGTCGATGTGGAACTTGAAGAACTGGAGCCGCCGGAATACCTTTGGCATGGAACCGGGGAAAAATACAGCGAAAGCATAGAACAGAACGGCCTGATTGCAAAAACACGCCTGTATGTCCATCTTTCCAAAGACATGGATACGGCTGTCAAGGTCGGTACAAGGCATGGCCGTCCAATCGTATACCGCGTTTGCTCCGGTCAAATGTACCGGGATGGATATCGGTTTTTCCGCTCTGTGAACGGCATCTGGTTGACAAAATATGTGCCTACCGTCTACCTTCAGCGTTAGCAAAGGGGAGTTCAAGGGTGTCCATAAAGGGAGTCTCAATGAGGCGGCCCAAGAGAAACAGCAACCAAATGATTATTATGCGCGATTGCTCCGAAGAGAGCCTTGAAATCTAAGGGTTTCAGGGCTCTTCGCTTTGTTATCGGCTAATTGCTCAAACCACTGAAATGTACCGCTCCACGCAGCCTGCGGACCGTTGAATCCCGCTCTGAGTATTGTGGCCGTAAACATCAAGGGCACGCCATACCTAAGCCATCCTTCGGTGTCACGCAGTAATCCCGGAGCTGATCTGCAGAGGTTGCCCATACAGCAACTCTCGGATTATCGCATCCTTCATGTCCGATAGACTGCTGCCGACAGCTGCGATATTGATGTGTACTCGGTCTTCGGTCCATCCGCACAAGCAATAGGTTCTATCGGAGTTCAGTTCCACTGTACGGTATACCGGATCCGTGCCGTCCTGGTTTACGGAAAAGCCGATCATTCTGCATTGCGTTGGTGCAGAAGGTTCCGGCACTTCAGCGACAGCACAGTATCGGTCGCCAGACTTAAAGACACTGATTCTGAATTGGCCCTGGCGGTAAGGTCCGGTGACTGGGCCATCCGCTGCGTCGGTGTAATTATAAGCAGAACTGAGGAAACGGCTGCCCTGTTTTAACAGGCGAACCAGGAAGGCTTTCGGCATATGATAGAAGGACTCCGGGATATTCAGATGTTCGTTGTAATACCGTTGCATATACGAATTGTACATAGGTCCTCCCCTCCTCTCTGCTTCTCGATCAACTCCCTCAGCGGAGCTGCCTGCTGACGCCTGTCTTATGCGCTGTTGATGCTTTCCTGGGATTCTTTCGGACGACGAACCATTTACCGATATAATTCCCACTCACACTGGGGATGCGCTCAAAGTAGATGCAAGTTTCCTGACCGTGAACCGTGATAACGTACCGATCTCCCTGCCCGCCGGCTTTGGCGGAGAATCCGGGGCGGATACTCTTGACACGGTCGATCTCATACCGCTCCCCGTCTTCCCAGACGATTGATCTGGGAAGTATGCGTCCCTCGGAATCGAAGTCTGCATTGACCTGAACATAGACTTTATAGTCTTCGGCTGTCAGCATGATGTCAGTTTAACGGCTTGGTGATATCCCTTCGGAGGAAATCACCTCTGGCAATAATCGGCGATTTGATGGAGTAGCCTTCCTGCTGGAGGGTCCTGATCTTGAAAGAAAGCAGTTCAGGAGGCACATTAAGCAAACTGGCAGTCCCGTAAAAGTCGAGTTGATACTCAAGAGCCTCCAGTACATCGGAGTCCGAAAGAAGGAATTCCGCCGCGAATACGTTCGCATCATACTCCATCGCATTGGTATTATGCTGAACTGCAAGAGGGGAATAATTATGCCTTTTTAATTATTCGGCTGCGGGAACTTCAAATGTTGCGGGGTCTGCGCCGTTAACAGCTTCAAAGAAATAAGTAACTTCTTTGTCATCATATTTGAAAGTTCCGGTATTGTCGCCGGTGCTGAATGTTGCCTCGGTTACATCGTCGGGAGAGCCGAAATGGAAAATCGCAGTATAACCGCTTTGCTCACAGGTAAAAGGAACTCCTCCTGTGCCGTCAGCTCTTTCGGTGTGTCCGTTGGATTCATCATCAAAGACGAAATAAGTGTCGATTTTGCCGTCGATACTTGCCGACCACACGCCCTTTGTGAAAAGATAATCGGGTGTCACATCTTCATCGTCGGCGCTTGCGTAATTAATGGAAAGAGTCGCGTCGGAAGCGGTTTCGCCGCTGAATGAGCTCTCGCTGCAGAGGATGTAAATATATTTGCCCTCTTCAATTTTAAGAGTTCCGTTGCCCTCAAGAGCAGGCTGTTCCGCCTGAGGAAGGTATCTTGCTCCGTCGGCAAATTTTTCATCAAGAACGAATACTTTCCAGGTTGTGTCTTCATTGCTTGCGGTGAATGAATAGGTTTCGGTAGCGTCGCAGAGAAGCTCGGTCACACCGAAATTGTCAAAGCCGTCTTTTGCTGTAATAACATAGGGCTCGCTGTTGATAATCATTCGGCGCTCTGCTGCGGTTTGCGCTTCGGTCTGCGTTTCGGTGCTCTGTTCTTCAGAATGCTGAGTCTGCGGCTGTTCCTGATTTCCGCAGGCGCAGAGTCCCAAAAGGCATCCGCACACGAGGATAAGGGCGATTGCAATTGCTGTCAGTTTTTTCATAGTGATTTCTCCTTTTTTATTATTAAACCTTTTCGGTTTTTTTATTTGAATTATGATATATGTACTGCCGGTAAAGCAGCGGCAGATATGTGACTGCCGGGAGGACAAAGCCGAAGTATGCTGTAAAACAGGATGCACCATGGCTTGCCCAGCAGGATGATCCATGTGAATTTTCGTGCGGACATGGCGGTCAGGCCGGAGAAATAGCACAGGAAATCATCCGGGGCCAGCGGCAGCAGGATCGCCAGGAACAAAACCAGAGAATAACTTTTTTTCCGATTGACCCAGCGGACGCAGCGCTCATATTTCTCCATCAGCACCATCTTCTGCACCAGACCGACGCCAAAGCGCCGCGCCAGCCAATAGGCAATGATGGAACCGGCGCTGATGCCGATGTAATTGACGCAGAATCCGCCCGCAGCGCCGAACAGGGCTGCTCCGACGATGCAGCCGAGGAATCCCGGCAGCACGGGGAGCACGACCTGCAGCGCCTGAATCAGTGTCAGGACGGCCGGTCCCCAGACACCGTAGCCTTCCAGATAGGCGCGCAGCGCGTCCATAAACTTGAAATGTCCGCCCGCCCACGCTTTTCCCACAAAAACCGCCGACAGCGCCAGCAGCAGCACCAACAGCCATGTGACAAGGTTTTTGATCAGGTTTTCCTTTCGCAGCGCCATCACCCGCCTCGTTTACGCGGCTCCGGCGTTGCGCTGCCCCTCGCAGAGTGGCTCTGCCGCGCAGCAGGCCTCAAACTGCACGGAATGCCGGATCGGCTTCCAGCCCGGATCGACGAACAGGGCGGCGACGGAGATCGGGAGATAGGTGAACATGAAGAGTGGGAAAGTAAACAGATACAGCACTTTTTTCCATGCGCTCGTATGAATGTGCTTCCATTCCGTGGCGGTGGTGATCGCCCCGAGCACAAACAGGGTCAGATACATTTCCGCTGCCAGAAAGCCGAGCGACTGCAGCACGTCCGCACCATGACCGCCGATGCCCAGCAAGAGATTGCATACAAGGGAGAGGATCGACAGCACAAAGGCGGGCATGATGGTCATCGCCATATCGTAGCAGGAAAAGCTGCCACGCGCCGCGCCGCGGATGAGCTTGCCGCCGTAGCCCCCGAATACCTGCAAAAAACCGCGGGACCAGCGCATCCGCTGGCGCCAGGACTGCGCAAAGGTCACCGGCTGCTCGTCAAAGAGCTCCGCATCCGCGCAAAAGGCGATCTTCCTTCCGTTGGTGATCTGGTAAACGGAGAATTCAATGTCCTCCGTGAGCATGTGGAAGGGCCAGCCGCCCAGCTCCTGCGCGACGGCGCGGCTGAACAGGAAGCCCGTGCCGGAGACCGCGCAGCTCGTTCCGAGGAGATGACGCGCATGGTTGAGATAGCGGCTCTCCCGCAGAAACCACAGCGCGTATCCCGCGCTGATCCAATTGTCGCCGTAATTCTTGCTGTTGCGGTAGCTGGTCACGATCTCGTGCCCCTCAGAGAAGACCCTGTCCATCTGCTCTATGTAATCTGCCTTGAGCACGTTGTCCGCGTCAAAGATGAAGTAGCCGTCGAAGCCCTCCGGGAACTCCCGCTCCAAATGCGAGAGAAGGCAGGCAAGCGCGTAGCCCTTGCCGACCTTCGTCCGGTCAAAGCGTTCATAGACCGTCGCGCCGGCGGCCCGGGCGACGGCGGCGGTGGCGTCGGTGCAGTTGTCCGCCAGCACGAAGAAGTGCAGTCTGTTGGCAGCATAGGTCTGTCCGCGCAGGCTGCCCAGCAGCCCGCCGATGACCTCCGCCTCGTTCCGGGCGCAGATCAGCACAGCATAGTGATTGGACATCTGCGTGGGCTGCGGCTTTTTCCTGCGCCGCAGCACCCAGGGGATCGGGATATAGACGAACTGATAGAAATAGCAGATCAGAAACATGAGCCCTATCACAAGATTCACGGTTTTCAATGCATCATCCATTGGCGTATTGCTGCCTCCTGTCGGAATGAATTGCCGTCAGCATAGCAGCCGAAGGTTAAGATTTGCCTATGGAAATTCTTAAGAAATGTGAATTTCCGCGGCGCGCACTTTCTTTTTCTCCTTTTCGCGGTATAATATGGAAGAACGATGCTTTGGAGTGCTTTGCTATGGAAACGAAAAAGATTTTATACGCCGATGACGACAAGGAGATTCGGGAAGCCCTGCGCCTGCTGCTGGACTGCGAGGGCTATGAGACCGTGGAGGCCGCTGACGGCGAGGAGGTCCTGCGCCTTTTGGACGACAGCGTGGATCTTGTCATTCTGGACGTGATGATGCCCGGCATGAGCGGCTATACGACCTGCGCGGAAATCCGAAAGCGCAGCGCCGTCCCGGTGCTGTTCCTCACGGCAAAATCGCAGGACTCGGACAAAACGATGGGCTTTTCCGCCGGTGGCGACGATTACCTCGTCAAGCCCTTTTCCTACAACGAGCTCATCAACCGCGTCAAAGCCATGCTGCGTCGTTACTATGTCTACGGGGCAAAGGCGGCGGAGCAGACAAACATCATCCGCTGCTGCGGAAACATTGAGATCGACCCGAGCCAGTGTCTGGTGACGCTGGATGGGAAAGAGATCCCCATGACGGACATCGAGTACAGGATCCTTCTTCTGCTGGCATCTCACCCCCGTAAGATCTTCTCCGCGCAGAACATCTATGAAAGCGTCTGGAACGAACCGTATTTCTATACCTCCAACAATCTGGTAATGGTCCACATCCGCAATATCCGCCGTAAGCTGGGGGACGATCCGCAGAACTGTCATACGATCCGCACGGTCTGGGGAAAGGGGTATCGTATTGAGTAATTCCGTTTGGCGCAGGAACCTGAGCGTCCAGCTCCTCGCCGCGGTGCTGCTGTCGCTGCTGGCAGCGGCGGCAGCATTCGGCGTTTTGTACTTCCTTGGCTATGAACTGATCGACCACACCTTCTACAGCGAGCGATTCGCACAGCGAATGGCGGACCGTCAGTTCAAGCGGCTGCAGGACTTCGTGACACAGGAAGCGGTCACAACGGAAAAGCTGCACCGGCTCAATGCCTGGTGCAGCCGCGGCAGCGGAGTTTATCTGATCGTCTATCGTGACGGCGCTTTGATCTATGAGTCACAGGTCGTGAAGGAACTGTCGGCGGAGACGGAGGACTACGATCCGGAGGAGGAAAACGCGCAGCGGGAATATGCGCTGACCTTCAGCGACGACGTGACGGCACAGGCATTCCTTTACTACTATGCCAGCGAAGCGTTCTATTTCTGGATGGTCGGCGTGTCGGGGCTTCTGGCCTTCGCGGTGTTTTCCCTATGCTTCATCGTGCTGGTCAACCGAAAAGTTCGGTATATCAAGCGGCTGAAAACGGAGCTGGACATTCTGTCGGGCGGCGACATGGAGCATCCCGTCACGGTCCGGGGGCAGGACGAGCTGGGAGAACTGGCAATCGGCATCGACGAAATGCGCCGCTCCATTCTGAACCATCAGCGCTCGGAGGCGGAGATCCGCTCCGCCAATTCCCAGCTCGTCACCGCCATGTCCCACGACCTGCGGACGCCGCTGACCTCGCTGCTGGCCTTTCTGGAGGTGCTGGACCGGGATAAGGCCTCCGACGAGGAGCAGCGCCGCCATCTGATCCGTCAGAGTCTGGACAAGGCAATGAACATCAAGTCCATGGCGGATAAGCTCTTTGAATACTTTCTGGTCTACACCTCGGAATGGGAGGACCCGGAAAAGGAGACGCGGGACGCCGACGAGCTTATGCAGCAGTTCTGGCAGGAGTACGCCTTCGCCCTGGAGAGCCACGGCTTTACCGTGGCGACGGACTTCAGTGAGCTGAACGGGACGGTAAATGTCAATCTGGAGCTGCTGCGCCGCGCCTTCGACAACCTCTATGCAAACCTTGTAAAATACGCCGACGATACGCAGCCCATCCGCATCGTTTACGGCAGAGACGCAGGGCAAATACGTCTGACGCTTTCCAACGGCATCTCCAAGCTCCGGGATCGGAAGGAGAGCACCAACATCGGGCTGAACACCTGCGCCCGCATTCTGCGGATGCACAGCGGGACCTTTGAAGCGGCGGAAAAGGACGGCCGCTTCACCGTGTTCGTCACCCTGCCGATCTCAGACTGCGGCGCGGAAAACTGAACATTTGTGAGGAAACATCCATATGAAACGATCCATCATCATTGGCGCCTTGCTCGTCGTATTGACACTCTCGGCCTGCGGGCGCTCGACGTCAACCGCGCCGGATGCTCCCGGCGCCTCTGCCGAACCTGCCGACCGGACGCCGCAGAGCAGCGAAGCGCCGGAATCCCCCGGGATCCGGACAGCGCCGCCCGTTGAGGAGCAGAAGCGCGTCCTGGAGGCAAACCGCAGCATTTGGGCCTTCGACGAGGGGCCGTACGATCCGGACTGGTTTTATGCCTTCACCGACCTCGACCACAACGGCTTGCTGGAGGTGCTTGCCGCCTCAACGCAGGGAAGCGGCGTCTTCACCTATGTCCATTATTATGAGGTGCTGCCCGACGGCTCCGGCGTCAGGAATCTGTATCACGCCGATGCGGAGGTCGAGGGGCCGGACGACTGGCCGGAGATCATTCTTGATTCCATCCCCTGCTATTACGATCGTGCCGCGGATCGGTATTATTATGTCTGCACGAACCTAATCAAGGACGGCGCAGCGCACTCGATCACACAGCTTGCGGCGCTCTGCCTGTCCGATGGAAAAGCGGAATGGGAAACGCTTGCTTCGATGGATGTCCAATGGACGGAATCTGGTGAGCAGACAAGTTATACCGACGGCGACGGAAAGGCGATTTCCGAGCTGGAATACAAAAGCGCCGCTGCGCGCCGCTTTGCCGGGATGGAGCAGTCGGAGCTGAAGCCGGACTGGATCGCCGTAACGCGGCAGCAGGCCGAGCCCGAACGGCAGGACGGCGAGCGCTTCGAAACGGTCATCCAGATCGAGGGCATGGAGGAGACCGTTCAGTACGAGCATCTCCGGAACAGCGCCGTCGGCATCGCGATGGATTACGACTATGAACAGTTCCTGCGGCAAAGCGACCCGGACCGGGAACGCTTCGTCTCCGTCTGGGATGCGCCCGATGCCGCCGAGAACTATCTCGAGGTGAAATAGTGAATAAACAACTGCATTGTTTCTGAATTATTCTGAAGAAAGGCGCAGATTTGTTGACGGTTTGAAAACGCCCTGCAGCCGAATCTGCAGGGCGTTTCCGACCTCGGCGCAAGCGACGGGGGGAGCCATATTATTCCTCGGCGGTGTCCATCCGCTTTTCGAAGCGGAACATGCCGTCAAAGCCGCCGGGGGCGTCCCGGGTGTTTTCTTCCCCGGCTTCCGGGTCGTTGGGATCGGGGTGCATCTGGTTGAAAAACTCCACGGCATGAAAGCCGCACTTGTTGATGTAAAAGTGGATGTTTCTCGTTTCAAAATAGGGCGTACAGGTCTCCCAAACCCGTGTTTCGGGGTAGAGACGCTCCACGGCCTGCCATGCGGCAAAGCCGATGCCCTTGCTGTGTGCCTCCGGCGTTACGAACAGCAGCTCCAGATGGTTGTGGCGCGTCTGCTCGTCGATTTTCAGCACAACGCCGCCGACGGGCAGTGCGTCCTCCATAATGCGGTAGGCTACGCCGCTGTCAATGGAGGCCTCGATCGTTCTCCGGGAGATAATCTCGCCGTCCTCCTCAAAATGATCGTCCCTGCGCCCAAATTCCTCCAGCGCGCCGAATCGGAACGCACGCTGGTTGTCCAGTATGAACTGCTCCCGGTCCGCATCGGTCAGCGGTGTGAGCGTAATATTGTGCATTACTTTCCGATCCTCCTTCGGCGTCTTGCCGTGATTCATCTGAAATGCCATAACGGCCCCTATGCAGATCAGTCGCCGTTTCTGTCAATGACCGCCAGGGTGTTCAGCATATAGGAAAAGCGTCTCCCGAAGCCCTCGGCGCCCTCAATGGCGTAGTGCGCCGCGGCGATACGGCAGCCATCGGGCGCGGGGATGATATACACCGCCTGAAGCTGATCCGCCATACGGTTGGTGCCCTTGATCACGGAGGCTTCGATCCGGATGCAGCTGCCCACGCGGGCAAGCTCGCGTGTGCTCTCAAGAAGGTCATACTCCTGTGAAAGCGTCTCCCTTACAGCCTTCGCGGCGGTTTCGGCATCCTCCGCGCAATATGTCATGTTATCCTGGTTATCCTGCTTTCCTGTGCATGAAATGACGGGCAGCAGAATTAAGAATCGTTAAGGTTTCAAGTCCCGGGATTTTAAGAAATCCTTGCTATGATCGGACCATCAGATGAAATCCGGCGCAATTCGCCGGGCATCTGAAAACGATCACAGAAAGGAAAACAATCAAATGAAAAACAGTATTTGGAATCAGAAGGCACGGAGTATCGGCGCGCTGCTGCTCATCGACGTCATGTGCGTATCTGGACTGGCGGGCTGCGGCCCCAAAGCGGCCAAAAAGGAAACCAACAAGCCGGGAACGGTCCAGACGAACCCGGGCAAAACGGACGCGGCAAAGAAGACCGACGCGGCCAAAACCGACGCAGCTAAGACGGACACCGGTAAGAATGCCGACGCGACCAAGAAAACTGATGCCGCCAAGACCGACGCCGGCAAGAAAACCGAGGCGGCCAAGGCCGACGCCGGCAAGAAGGTCGAGGCAGCCAAGGCCGACGCCGGAAAGAAGGCCGACGCGACCAAGGCGGACGCCGGTAAGAAGGCCGAGGCGGGCAAAACCGACGCCGACAAGAAGACCGACACGGGCAAAACCGACGCCGGTAAGAAGGCCGACGCTGCCAAGGCGGATGCCGGAAAAGCAGACGCCGGAAAGACGCTGGCCGGGAAGACGGGCGCCGGTGGAAAAACCGGAATCAAGTTCCCCGTTCCCGGAAAGACTGCCGGCAAATCCAACTGAGAGCGTTTCATTGTTCCTCTTCTTTCTTCTTTTCCCCAGCGGCGGACACCTCCTGTATTCTCTCTTGCGGAAGGTGTCCGCAATTCCATATTTCCGGGAGGGAATCCCTATGGACACACAGACGATCCTGCTGGTGGATGACGAGGCCGAGATCCGGGAGGGCATCCGCATCCTGTTGAGCGGGGAGGACTACACCATAATCGAGGCCGAAAACGGCCGGCAGGCGCTGGAGAAGCTGACGGATACGGTCGATCTGGTGATTCTGGACGTCATGATGCCGGGGATGTCTGGGCTTCGTGTCTGCGAGGAGATCCGAAAGCAGTCCACGGTTCCAATCCTCTTCCTCACCGCCAAGGCGCAGGAATCCGACAAGCTGATCGGCCTGGCAGCCGGAGGAGACGATTATCTCGTCAAGCCCTTTTCATATTCGGAGCTGATCGCCCGTGTGAAGGCCCTGCTGCGGCGCTATTGTTTTTATCGGGGGAAGGCTCAGAGCGGCGAGCTGGGCAAAGATAATATCCTGTCCTCCAACGGCGTCAGGATTTGTCTGGACTACAACCAGGTATGGGTCCGGGGAGAGGAGGTCGATCTGACAGAGATCGATTACAGGATCTTGCGCCTGCTGATGCAGAACCCCAAACGGATCTTTTCCGTACAAAGCATTTATGAAACGGTCTGGAACGAACCCTACTTCTATATATCCAACGGGACCGTAATGGTGCACATACGAAAGCTCCGTCTGAAAATCGAAGAAGATCCGCAAAATCCGAAAATACTGAAAAACATCTGGGGGAAAGGCTATCGCTTTGAGGTAAAGTCAGATGAGGCGTAACACATCCAGGCTGACGGCAAGATTGGGCGCGCTGCTTCTTTTGGCGCTGATCGCCGCGGGGGCTCTTTTTCTTTTTCTTCGCTTTGGCGGCGCTGCTTTTCTGGAAGCGCATTTTGAGAGGACTGGCTTCCAGCAGCAATGCAACGAAAAACGTATTTCAATTTTTCAATCCTATATTAAAAAACACGGACTTAGCACAAAGGACACGGCCCAAATAACAAAATGGGCCAAAACACAGCCGATGATCCTGATGGAGATCTATCGGTCGAACAGACTGCTTTACACCTCCTACGCACCGGAAGAAACGATGGAAAACGAGACCGAGTCTCCGCATTACGCATGGGTCTCCTATTATGAGGTGGTTTTTTCGGACGGCGATGCGGACGTTGTGATCTATGCGGACGACAGCTATCGGTTCTTCACGCTTCTCACAATCGTTTCTCTCGGCCTTTCCGTGCTTCTTTTTCTCTTTATTTTCCTGTCCGGCAGCCAGAGCCTGATCCGGTATATATGCGAACTGAGCGATAAGATCCAGCTGATGGAGGGCGGAGATCTTGAAGTTCCCATTCCCGTCAGAGGGGAAGACGAACTGTCCAGCCTGGCGCGCAGCCTCGACTCCATGAGAAAAGCCTTCAAAGATCAGAAGGAGCACGAGGCGGAGATGTTCCAGGCCAATCAAACCATGATCACACAGATGTCTCACGATCTGCGCACACCGATGACGATTCTTCAGATCTATACAGACATCCTGAAATACAATAGATGCAAACCGGAAGAGGTCCATGAGTATCTGATTAAAATCGATGGGAAGGTGGCACAGATGAAACAACTTTCAGACAATCTTTTCGAGTACTCGCTGATATCCAAAGAACAAAATATCGTGCTGGAGGGGCCGATGCCCTTGCAGGAGGCCGTTCATGACCTGCTTTCCGAGGCGGTCGCCTGCCTGTCGGAACAGGGCTTTCTATTCGAGCTTCTGTTGGAATGGCCGCAGGAAGAGGTATCCGTGCATCCGCCCTTTCTCAAGAGGATCATGGACAACGTGAGCTCGAACATTTCCAAATACGCCGCAAAGGACTCCGCACTGCAGATCAAGTCGGGCTTTGAAGGCGGGACGGTCTTTCTTTCTTTTCAGAACAGGAT
>JAEEGJ010023054.1_pt1 | contig 13123 bp, 11 predicted proteins | sample 8958761 | NCBI WGS metagenome assembly JAEEGJ01 (sample SAMN16246546, study PRJNA631951) | gut metagenome | biome: gut microbiome; feature: rumen; material: RS-attached | host: Bos | place: Iran: Karaj | collected 2018-10
TATGCGATAGTCCAACCATGATGATAAAGAACGAGAAACTTCAGATGTTTATTCCAAAGGGTTCCCTATTGCCAGAATCGGCTTTTGCAGAACGAAATTTTAATATAGGAGCTAACAATTATTACATATTGAGCGACTTTTCGGAGCGCGGAGGTATGGGTGCTCGTAGCCGTGTTATTGCCGATGCCGAAGCTTTGATTGAGACACCTTATCTCTGGGGCGGACGTTCGCAGTGGGGAATCGATTGCAGTGGTTTTGTGCAATTGGTTTACAGGATGTCAGGTATGCTTATGCCTCGCGATGCATCGGAGCAGGTAAAGGAGGGCAAGACAATGAGTTTTGTCATGGAAGCACAACCTGGCGATCTCGCTTTTTTCGACGACGACGAAGGCAATATCGTGCATGTAGGAATAGTGTATTCTCCTACCGAGATAATCCATGCATCCAAGAAAGTTCGTATCGACAGAATTGACCATAATGGTATTTACAACGATGAGCTGAAAAAATATACCCACAAACTGAGAACAATGAAAAATGTGATAGGGTAAACGTTAACATTGAACCTTAAATTTTTGAACCCTTGATTTGTACAATCGTGCCTTGGCGCGATTCTACAAATGGGCGCGATTCTTCTTGTACAGACGCAAAATCTTGCGTCTTAAACGGCGCAAATCATTGCACATAATCGGCGCAACACATTGCGCCGATACAATCATCAAATTATCGAATTTTCTAATACAGGAACCTTAAACGTTAAACCAGAAACGTTGAACCCGAAACGTCGAAGCCATTTTACATTAACTTTGTGGTGTTAACAAAAAAAATAAAAAAGAAGACAAATCTTTTGTCGGTACTAAAATATTTTATAAATTTGCCGACAATGAGAATTGTTTTTTTTATTGATTACTTTATAATAAATAAATATGAGACCAATATTAGTACCGCACGATTTTACAGAGGTAGGCGCCTACGCTCTCGAGCACGCCTATATGATTGGTAAGACACACAACAACCCTATCAGTTTGATTCACATTGTCTCGAAGACTGATGAGATCGAATCGGCAAAGGCAAAGTTGCAAACAATAGCAGATGATTTCAAGAAGGACAAAGGAAACTTGGAAATCACTGTGGAAGTTAGAAAGGGAGACATTGATAAGGAAATATATAGGTATGGAACCGAAATTAATGCACACCTTGCCGTAATGGGAACTCACGGAATAAAGAACTTGAAAAAGGCAATCAAGATTGTCGAGAAGTTCGTTACAATCCCGTTCATTCTGGTTCAGAATCCGCCTATCTATGGTGAATACGACCGAATCCTTATCCCGATTGATGCTGATAAGTCATCGAGAATCAGAGTTCAGTGGGTAAAATATCTGAATACATTGTTCGAAAGCAAGGTTTACATCATATCATATAGGGATAGTGATGGATTCAGCAGAAAGGCAATACAAAACACAATTACTTTCGCTGAAAATATGTTTAACGATTGCCTTATCGACTACGATATCAAGTACCTCGACAGCAAGAAGAATTTCTCGGACGAAATGTACAAGTATGCTAACGAAGCAGAATGTGACCTTGTTATCTTCATGACCGACCAGTACAAGTCGTACATAAAGGATATTAAGAATCCTGAAAACGAAGCAATGGCAGCCAAGATTCCTGCTATGTGCGTGAACAAACGTATCGACATCATCAAATTGGGAGGTTTTAACTAGAATTCGAAATGCTCATATAGGAAAACAGCGGACAAGTTCCGCTGTTTTTTATAATCATACACAATAAATATCCAATAATTAGGTTTGGTTTATATGATGAGAAAACTTGTTTTCATATTGATTTTATCCTTATTAAGCTTTGCTGGATTTTCGCAGGCTCAGCCGGACGAGTACCAGCAGGGTGGTTTCTGTACAATTAACGGACAATTCTTCTCGGTAGAAAAAGGCATGTCGATAACTATTGGCGGTTCGTGCGGTTTTATTGTCAAGGACTTTCGTATCGGTGCATATTTCGACGGAATGAGCAAAGCTGCAAGAATTGTAGGTACAGATTCTAACCCATACAGTCTAAGACAGAGTCATGGCGGTATATATTTAGGCTATCCATTTTTCAACGACCACTCTTTTCACTTGGTTACCGATATAAAAGTTGGCTATGGCTCATCGGCGTTAATAAATGCCGTAAGCCGTAAAGGATTCGATAGGGCAGGTTTTGTCGCAATTGTCCCATCTGCTGCAGTGGAATACTCAATTACCGATATTCTTAAGATTTCGCTCGGAATAAACTATCAGTTTCATATAAAGGTAAAAACGCCGGAACTATACAAGCAGTCCGTTCTTAACGCACCGGGAGTTTATCTGGCACTTACTCTCGGACTATTCTAAAATTTCAAGTAATAATCTTTTGTTAGGAGTTTGTACTTCTCGCTGAAGTCGTGGCGTGCGCCATTTTCAATGAATAGCGTGTCGCAAATGGGTTCACATTTTTCTCTGCTCATTTCTGAGATTGTGCGGATACTAGGAGTGTCAGGATGTGATGAAACATAAAGTCTTGTGCTTGCATACAAACCTAATTTTTCTGCTTCTTCCTCGAATTGCAAGCATTGTTCGGTAGGATAGATGACATAGCAGCGACCATTGGGAGCAAGAAGCCTGTCGACAGAAGCTATTAACTCTGAAATGTTGAGGCTTATGTCGTGACGAGCAAGCGCACGGCCTTTTTCAGGCGCAACGACATCTGTGGTATAGAACGGCGGGTTTGATACAATGAGATCGTACTTTTCCTCTGGCGAGAAATCCTGCACAGAAGAATGAAAGATTTGTATCCGTTCGTGCCAGTTGCTTTGCTCTACATTGAATTTTGCCACTTCTACAGCCTCTGCGTTTATGTCGATTCCATGAATCGTTGCATTGCTTTTTTGTGCAAGCATCAGGCAAAGCAATCCTGTGCCTGTGCCAATATCGAGAATGCGGTTTGCGCTTTTGCAATCCACAAATGCGCCAAGCAGCACGCCATCCGTGCCGACTTTCATTATCGACTTGCGGTGCATTATGCGAAACTGCTTGAATGTGAAGAAGTCGTCACGCATCAGACAACGGGATTTTGGTTTACACCCGAGCCAAAAAGTGCGAAGTCGTACTTTATTGGGTCTGCTGGGTCGAATTTGCGAAGGTTCTCTGTGAGTTCAAGCACCGATTTCCAATCGTTCTGCTTGCGTGTAAGCAGGTTTAGGTCGCGGGCACAGCGTCCGCAGTGTACATCGAGAGGAATGAGCAAGTTGGCAGGACTAATGCTTTTCCATAAACCGAAATCTATTCCGCGTCCGTCATTGCGCACCATCCAGCGCAGGAACATGTTTAGCCGCTTGGCCGCAGAGCCTTTTGTTATGTCGGAAATGTGGCGCATGTTGCGTGACTCGTGCGGAATTTCGAACAGAACCGTATGAACATTCATAAGGTTCATGTCCATTTCGTGAAATTTGCAGAAAACAGCTTCGAGTCCACCATGATTACGGTAAATGTTTGCTAGCGAGCGAACAAAGAAGCGCATGTCATCTCCATTGAAAGTGCGGTGTATAGCGGCATCAAGAGCCTTGAGGTCCTTTGCCTCGAAGTTCATAACGAAATCGTATGGGGCATTGTCCATTAATTGCATGAAGCGTTTCGCGTTGTTTATTATCATCTTGCGGTTGCCCCATGCAATCATCGATGCGAAAAATCCGCTGATTTCTATGTCTTCTTTTCGTGAAAACGAATGAGGAATCTGTATAGGGTCGTTATCCACGAAACTAGCTACGGCAAACTTCTCGTACCGCTCATCAAGCAAAGCTTTTGTTGTCTGAAAGTCCATTTTGAAAAATTTGAAGTTGCATAAAAAAACGAGGAAGGTTATGTCCTCCTCGTTTTATATTGTCTGGATTCCCCATCGTTATTGTCATTTCCCTTTTTGAAGAATGAGAACAAACCGCCTGCCTTTTCCTTAATCGTGCTGGTTGCTTCTTCTACCTTGCTCGATGCAGAATTGTCCACAAAGGTTTCGTTGAGGTCGGGTTCTGCAATCTTGCCTTCGACGTGGCTTAAGAAAGATTCAAGATTCCAAGGAGCAGCGTTGCTTTCGTATTCTTCCTTGTCGGCATTGCCAAGACCTTGTTCTTTCAACGATTTTACCATGTATCCTTCGCCAAACTTGGAATCATAATACTTTTTCATTCTTAGGTAAGGCTCTTTTCTGTCAGGATTTACTTCCTTCTTGCCTCTGTAAAACGAAGTCTGCTTTTCGATAAGTTCGCGTGATGCATCGTTGAATGGCTTGCATTGAGGATAAACCTCGAGCAAAAGGAATTCAAGATATTCCTGCGAATCGTCTATCATGTTAGACTTTATGTCGTTCAGGAAATATTCGTCTTTTACGATGTCCTTTAGCCTTAGACCGAAGTAACGGAAAAGAAGTTTTTCACGTTCCTTAACTATACCGGGAGTAACCTTCTGGATTCTTGTCAAATCGGCAATTGCGGCATCGCGCGGCATTACATTCCAAGGCATCATCTCTGATGGCGGATACGAGCAGTACGAAATAACCCAGTGTGCCAAATCGCTGACAATTTCCATGAACATATCGTTGATACGCTCGCGCTTTATGAGTTCTGGCTTGTACTTCCTGTCAATTCTGTCGGAAATAAACTCCCACTCGTGCAGATCCACAAGGTTGAACTTGTTGTTTGCAGCCACCTTTTTGTACTCTTCGAGTTTTTCTTCCCACATCTTGATTTCGATTTCAGGTACCATAAAGGCTTTCTTGCATTCGACAATGTCTTCGAGGAAACTGCGGGTAGTAACGCCTTCGGCAGCCTTGTCGAGACCGCGTTCAATCTGTATGCGCAGGAAGTTGGCGTATGTCATGCCAGGCTCTTCCGATACTGCTATCATATCTTCGATGCACTTGATAAGTGGCTCTGGATTGTTTTCGACCATAAGTCTCATTCGCTCCGACTCGGTTGCTTTCTCCATCAAACTGTCGAAATTGTCGCGCAAGGACTTGATACAATTTTTTAATGCATCAATGTTATTCTTGAACAGCTGACTATCATCGGGAACTTCTCCATTCTGCGGCATATATTTCTTGTTGCCATCTTCGGTAAGTGCGCGGGTGTAGGCTTCGGACATTTTTACGGTGATGTTTTCGTTCTGCATCTTTGCGTACATTTCGTTCATATCGGCACTTTCCTGGCCGATCTCCTCTATGCGCTTGTAAAGCCTTTCAACTTCGTCGTAGTACTGACCTGTGATGTTCTTGCTCTTCATGTCGTCGAGATAGAACTTGTAGCCGCTGGTCATTGCGTCGAGCATTGTTTTATCTACTGCCATATCTTGTCCTCCTTTTATCTGTTAATAATGCTTTTGAACTTCTTGAGGTGTTCCTCAATTTCCTCGTCGCTATATGGCATAACGTGCCTGTACCTATATTCGCGCGTAAGTTCAGGTTTCATGCGCCAGCCTTCAACCCACTTGCCCAAAGTGTCCTCGGTCGATTTTACATTTTCAACTATGCTCTGCTTTGTCTTGGCAACGGTTTCCATCATATTGCTCTTATATTTTGCAGGGACAACAGCCTTGGTGAAGATGTCGATTTCGTCAATCTGCTTCCAGTTATCAAACAGAGCCTTGCCGCTTCCCTCGTCGGCCGTTACTTCGACGTTGTTCTTGTTGGAAAGGTCGTTAATCATGGTCATCATATCGTTGAGGTCGGTGTACTTGTCAAGGTTGGCGAGTATGTTGTCGGCGCCTTTCTTGCGCACAGGTTCCTGAACGCTCTCGTAGTATTCGCTTTCCATCTCGTACTGGTCACGTACAGTTGCAAATGCACAATCTACGTTGAGATGTCCAAGGTTCTGTCCAATTTCCTCAAGGGTGTCGTACCTGTCGAAAAGGTCGCTTAGTTTTTTCTCGGCTTCGTATGAATGTTTTCTGTGCGGGTTGCCAGCATACCGCTCGGTGCGTGCTTTGTAGTATGCACGATACTCTTCTAGTCTTTGATCTGCCATAGCATATTACCTTTTTAAATTTTTGTATGGCAAAAATAATGAAAAGGTTTGAAAGTTCAAAGGAAGTTTCTTGTTTCTATACGAATAGGTGGAATTGCGTTGTTTTGATAATATTCCCCAAAAAAACATTATATTTGCGGTGTTAAGAATTAATAAAATGCAATTCGGTACATTTAAGGTAAAAGAAGATGTATGCATTCCAGATATTGGAATGGAATATCCAACCGATGACCCGTTTCGTCGTCTGCTGAAAGTGGAGGTCGAAGATTCTTCTAAAGGAAAATATCAGTTTGACGAGACATTTCCGTATGTCGACAATTCGTTGAGTTTCAAGTTGAACGGAATACTGGGATTTTTCGTAAAATGGGTTCTCGTCGCATTTTGGAATCGTTTTCATTTCGGATTTAGGATAGAAGGTCGAAAAAATGTCCGCAAGTATCGCAAAGAATTGAAAAATGGTGCAATGTGTATATGCAATCATGTTTTTATTTTTGATGCATTTGGTGTAAATCAAGCAGTTAAGCGCTTCGATAGGATATGGATTCCTATGTTTGCCAAGCATTTCAACGGCAAGAACGGCTGGTTTATGCGCCATGCCGGTGGTATTCCCATTCCTGAAACCCGCGGAGGTATGCGCAAGTTTAACGAGGCATTCGACGAGTATCATAGACGTAAGGACTGGTTTCTGATTTTTCCAGAGACGGTACGGTGGAACATGTATGTGCCAATTCGTCCGTTCAAACTTGGCGCGTTTTCAATGGCATATAAGTATGATATTCCTGTAATTCCATTGGTATACAGCTATCGCGAGCGCAAAGGTTTGTACAAATTGTTTGGAAAGCGTAATGAACCATGCGTGACTTTGCATGTTGGCGAACCGATATTTTTCGACAAGAATGCAAACCGTAAGGAGGAACTTCTGCGAGTCTGCACTATGGCCCACAAGAATATGGAGCAGATGGCTGGAATAGAGGTAAATCCGTGGCCAGCAGTGGAGGATTGAGGCCAACGTCGTTCCTAGTTGTTGAAAAAACAGAAATTAGAAATCAAGAACCAGAGGCATCCATTTCCATTGGTTTTGATGCCTTTTCTACTTTTACAAATCGCATTCCGACAGACTTTGCACCATCTCCATCTGTATCATCGCGATCACCAATCATGAGGCAGTGTTGCGGTTCGATTCCGATTTTTTTACAGACGTTCATAAATGCTTCACGGCATGGCTTTAGTCCGCCTAACGATGGCGCATCGAAAAGATAATCGGCCCACTGGAGGTCGAATCCTATTGCATTGAGCTTTTCTTCGACAAAACCGTAATCGGAAAAGACTACGATTTTCACGCCTTTTTCACGCAATGGCATAATGTATTCTTTTACCCATGGGGCAAGGTGATAGTGCTTGCGCAGGACTTTTGCCATTTGTGGCATATAGCAGTCGAAATACCACTTTCTGGCATTCTTTTTCCCGATATGGCTGAAAAAATTGTCGTAAAAAGCATCTTCGTTTCCGAAGTACTGACCTTTTAACATCGCACGAACATCTCTTTCACGTTTTAGCATGATAAGTCTTCCGCGTATCAACTGGTTGAGTATTATGCGAATATGAAGATGGGACTTGTTGTACAAAGTCCCATCTAGGTCGAATATGACAGCTTTTATTTCTGCCATTATTTTACAAGTTTGTTGAACTTTTCTTGGCGTTTTTCGTCCTGCAGCAGTAGGTTGAGCTTGAACTGTCCATCGCGGGCTCCTTCTTTTATGCAAGCTTCTTTGAAATGCTCGAACGATTCAAATTGCAGGCGGTATGTTACCGCATCTTTCAATCTCAACGATTCGCGCTTTGCCTTGTATTCCATGTTGATTTCCTTCAATGCTGCATCAACGGCTTCAGTGAATTTATCAGCTTGTTCTTGTGTCGTTTCCTGATCGGCAAACTCGTAGTAGAAGTTGTAGCGCGATTCGGGCAACTCGGCGAAACCAATGAAGAAGCGAGTCTTCAGGCCAGTGGTATCTTCTGCCTTGTGGACAGCCTCAATGAACTGACGCTCATATAGCTTTTCGCCAGTCATGGTTACAATGCCGTGTGTCTTTTGTATCATGTGTACGGTAGGCGTATTCTTGAAGTTAGGGCCAACCTCCAGCAAGTCGTTCATGTTGTAGCGATACAGACCAGCAAATGTGCTCACATACGGGCAGTAGCGCTGACCTTCAACCAATTCGTGCAACTGGTAGAATGTCGGGTTAGGGGAGTCCATGTCTTCTTCCTTGACAAACTCATAGTAGTGCATGTGTGGGAACATAACGCTGTTAAGCGTGTCGTCCATAACCAGACCGAAGCGGCATTCTGATGCGAAGTAGCCGAATTCCTGATGTAACATGCTTTTGGGGAACGAATCCTTGAATTTGTCAAGATATACCTTTGTGTTTCCGCATTTCCATGTGTTCAGAATCTGCATGTTGGGCCAATAGTGTTTGGGAAGAACATTGCCGTATTTTGCCTTCAATGCACGAAGTTCTGCAGCACGTTTGGGATTCGGCTTTAGGCAAGCTTCCAACTCCTTGCGAATCTCAGGATCAATGTTGAGGTCTGCTTTCAGTGTGCCATGTTCAATGTCGTTTACATATTCATCGTAGTAGCGGTTTACATTGTTTTGCAACTCAACAATAGTTGATGGGTTTGCTGTGACAATCAATGTAATGTCCTGTTCGATGCCCATGCGCATAAGGACATAGTAGCGAGCTGTGTAGTCTGCGATGCTATATACGCACTGCGGATTGCTGTAGAGTTTCTTAACGAAGCCAGGGCAGTCTCTTTGAGTTACACCGCTTACCGAACCGTAAACCGTGCCATCGGGAGCATATCCTTCTATTACCTTGCCCACGATTGATAAAATCTTGCCGGCAAATACCTTGTGACGGTTCTGGATGAAATTGTATAGCCATACCTTAGTCATCTTGCCGTAGATTGTCTTCAGGTAACGTTCGGTTATTGGAATCCATTTCGGTTCTGCAGTAGAACCCGATGTGGTGGCATATAGTACAGGCTTGCCTGGGAATAGAATGTCGGCTTCGCCGTGCTTGTGACGTTCAACGTATGGACGCAAGTCCTCGTATTCGTTGGGTTTTACTTGTTCGCGATAACGGCGGTACAATTCCGTATCATCGTTGGCTTCTAGAATATATTCGAATTTATGTTCCTTGCCGTAAACGGTATCTTTTGCGTATGTGAGGATTTCACGAAGTGTCTTTTCACTGGCCTTGCGTGGATTCTTTGTCGCTTTCAAAAGTGCGCGATACTGAATACCTCCTGCCATTCCCAGTAGCAGGTTTGGTACAATCATGTTACTCGTCTTCATTATCTTTTGTTTTAAAATGGCAAAGGTATATAAAATCTTTTACAGCAATCGTTTTTTGCAATGGTTAAAGAGCTGACTACGATATGCTGGATATACTTTATGCTATTTTTATCTTGTCACCGACTTTAATTTTTCTATCTTTGGTGAAGTGGTTTATCTGGAGAAGTTTTTTGTACTTTATCTTGTGTTTTTTTGCAATTTTCTTCAGCGTGTCGCCTTGCTTAACTATGTAAATGTTTTTGTTTGATGAGGTTACTGGTCTTACAGTAGCTGTGCCTGGTTTGGCTGTGGATGTCGTATTCCTTGGCTTTATCGTAACTGTATTTGTGGGCTTTGATGTTGAAGTTGGCTTGTTTGTCGTTGTTGGTTTCGACGACGAATTTGTGTTGCTCGATGACGACGAAACTGGCTTTGTGCTTGACGTTGGTTTTGTCGTACTTGACGGATTCCCGCTATTGCCGGTACTGTTACTTGATGTAGTTGTACCACTGTTCGATGCCATGGTATTGCTGCCTTTTTGTTTTGGCGTGCGGGCTTTTATCTTTTCGAGTTCTTCAGGTGTGATTTCGATTGGGAAATCAAATTCCTTGGCAAAAGCGAGGTGCAAGTATATATCAGGGTCTATTCTATATTGAGGGTCGTTTACAAAATCGACGGTATTGTCGATTTTGCGATTTGTACGGTCGTGTTTTAAAAGCCAGTTGTATAGGTTCCAATAGTTGAAAAATCTTGTTAGGTCGTGACCACTGTCTTTTAGGCGGCTATATTTCAACAAGCTGGTACTTCCGCAGGCCTTCATCGCCTCCACAACTCTGTCGGAACAAGATATTGGCGTGGTTTCGTCTTCTATTGCGTGAATTATCCATGTCGGGACCTTGTTGAGTCCGCATGGAGTCTTGGCATCGCAACCACCGCATAGGCCTACACATGCGGCTACTTCGTCGGGATATTTGTTGACATAGTTCAACGTTCCCCATCCGCCCATGCTCATGCCGATTACATAAAACCTGTCGTGGTCGAATGCGTAGTGGGCTTTTACAAATTCATATACTTTGTGCAGTTTGGCAGACGACCAGCCTTCGGTAACAATTGCAGAAGGTTCGAGTATCAGGAACTTTTGCCCTTCCATTATTGCAATGCCGTTGTATATGGCGATCATTGGTCCGTACAAAGAATATGAACCTGAGTATCCCTGGCTCATGCTCCGTCCGTGCAAGAACATTACGAGAGGTATGTCGGTACTGTTAATAGGGTCGTATCCTGCTGGTTCGTATAGGGCGAAATCATTCATTTCTGGGTAAACTGCGAACGTTTCAATCTGCTGCGAACTTGCAGTAAATGATATTGCAATTGCTATGATTGTTATAAGGCGTTTCATATATGGATTTGCTGAATTTAAGGCGATATTACATTACTTTTATCTTGTCACCAGGCTTAATTTTTCTATCTTTTGTAAAATGGTTTATCTGAAGAAGTTTCTTGTATTTTATCTTGTGTTTTTTTGCGATTTTCTTTAAAGTATCGCCTTGCTTGACAATGTAGATGCCTTTTTCTGATGTAGTTACTGGCTTTACAGTGGCGGTGTTTGGTTTTGATGTGGATGTTGTATTACTTGGCTTTATCGTAATTGTATTTGCGGGCTTTGAAGTTGAAGCCGGCTTGTTTGTCGTTGCTGGTTTCGACGACGAACTTGTGTTGTTCGATGATGACGAAGTGTTGCTTGACGTTGGTTTTGTCGTACTTGACGAGTTTCCGCTGTTGTTGGTGCTGTTACTCGTTGTAGTTGTTCCGCTGTTCGATGCCATGGTATTGCTACCTTGGGGCTTTGGAGTACGTGCCTGTATCTTGGCAAGTTCTGCTTGTGTAATATAAATTGACTCTCCGATGCCACTCGACCAATGATAGGCGGCATGAACAGGATTGTCTACAAAGTTGACGCTTGTATCGAATCTGCGGTTGGTTCGGTTGTGTTTAAAAAGCCATGTGTATAGGTTGTGATATTGAAAATAATTTATCAGGCTATGTCCTCCGCTGGTCAATCGGCTATATTTCAGCAGATTGGTATTTCCGCAAGTTTTCATTGCCTCGACAACCCTATCGGAACAAGCGACATCTGTTGTTTCATCGTCAGCGGCATGAATAATCCAGGTAGGCACCTTGTTGAGTCCACAGGGAGTCTTAGCGTCACAGCCTCCGCAAATGCCAACGCAGGCGGCCACTTCATCAGGGTATTTGTTGACATAGTTTAGAGTTCCCCAGCCGCCCATACTCATGCCTATCACATAAAACTTGTCGTGGTCGAATGCATAATGGGCCTTCAGAAATTCGTAAACCTTGTGCAGCTTCACTGAACCCCAGCCTTCGTTCCCTCTTGCGTTTGGCTCCAAAACTAGTGCTTGCTGTCCTTTCAGGATGTCGTAACCCATATCTATCGATGTTATCGTACCGTACCTGTAGCCGTCAAGACCGATGCTCATACTGCGTCCGTGCAGGAACATTACCACAGGCATATCGGTGCTGTTTACTGGATCGTAGCCTGCAGGTTCGTAGATGGCGAAATTGTACATGTCCGACATAAGGTCGTTGAAGTATTCTATTTTTTGTGATTTGGCTAGGAATGACAAAAATGCCAAAGCAATTATCGTTAATATTCGTCTCATATTAGTTACGTATATTTTTGAATTCGCAAATATAGAGAAAAGAAATTGATGCAGCCTTTTCGACTGCATCAATTTTTTGTCATGAAATGCTATATCATAGTGTTATCTGCGAGAGGATGAGTGGCTTGCTGAGCTGTGGCTGCTGCTACTTGATCTGCTCGAAGATGAGCTCGAGTGTGAACTTGGTGAGCTTGAGCGCGAGCTTGACGAACTGCTGTGGTAGCTGCTCGACGAACTTGGACGCGAACTGCTTGAAGAGCTTACCCTTGAACTGCTCGATGAGCTTGGGCGTGAACTTGATGAGTTGTAGCTGCTGCTTGGTCTTGATGAACTCGATGAGTTTACTCTTGAACTGCTGCTCGATGAGCTTGGTCGTGAGCTTGAAGAGTTGTAGCTGCTGCTTGGCTTCGACGAGCTGGAGTGAGAACTGCTTGATGAGTTTACTCTTGAACTGCTGCTCGATGAGCTTGGACGCGAGCTTGATGAGTTGTAGCTGCTGCTTGGCTTCGACGAGCTAGAGTGAGAACTGCTTGATGAGTTTACTCTTGAACTATTGCTCGACGAGCTTGGGCGTGAGCTTGAAGAGTTGTAGCTGCTGCTTGGCTTTGATGAACTCGAGGAGTTTACTCTTGAACTGTTGTTCGATGAACTTGGCCTCGAAGAGTTTACACTTGAGTTGTTGTTAGCAGGAGTTCTGTTGATGGTTTCGTTTGTCACCCTTGAGCTGCTGTTGTTGGCAGGTTTTCTGTTGGTGTTGTCGTTTGCCACTCTTGATCCGCTATTGTTAGCAGGCGTTCTGTTGGTGGCATCGTTTGCTACTCTAGAGTTGCTGTTATTAGCAGGCGTTTTGCCTATGTTGTCGTTTGCTACTCTAGAACCGCCATTGTTAGCAGGTGTTCTGTTGGCATTGTCGGTTGCAACTCGTGAGCCGTTGTTGTTAGCAGGCGTTCTGCTGCCGTTGTCTTTCGAAAGTCTCGAATCGTTGTAGTTAGCAGGAGCCTTGGTTGCAGTGCTGGCGTTTATCGACCTGTGATGGTCGCTAATATTATTGTGTTCAGGGTGTCT
>JAEEGJ010023056.1_pt1 | contig 13121 bp, 9 predicted proteins | sample 8958761 | NCBI WGS metagenome assembly JAEEGJ01 (sample SAMN16246546, study PRJNA631951) | gut metagenome | biome: gut microbiome; feature: rumen; material: RS-attached | host: Bos | place: Iran: Karaj | collected 2018-10
GCGCCGGGCAAGGAATACTTGGAAATATTGGTTAAAAGGTTTTCAAATATTCTGCTTAGGAACTTGGCATCTGCGGAAATCATCAGTTTCTCTTCCGGGTATGATTCAACAAGAGTGATGTCTGCCTCATTTAACTTGTGCTCATATTCCACAACACATTGCTCGAGAATGATATGAACGTCGCAGGGGCTCATGTGAAGCTCTACTGCTCCCGTTGCCGCTTTTGATGCTTCTATCAGGGATTCCAGCAATTCTTTTAATCTTACCGACTGCTTGTGAAGATGTTCAGCGTATTCTTTCTTTTCCTCTTCGGAGGCTTCTCCCTTGTTAATCAGGTCCGAGAAATTGATAATCGATGTCAGGGGCGTTTTAATGTCGTGAGAGATATTGGTAATAAGTTCTGTTTTCAGTCTTTCACTCTTCATGCGCTCGTTAACAGCCAAAGAAACACTTTCCGACACCCTTCCGATATCATGAGCAAATCCCTTTAGAGATACAGGGTATTCTTTTTCATCTACAGTACTGTTTAAGTTTCCGTCCGCTATTTCTTTGACAGCTTTTCTGAGGTTTGAGATTTTTGATATATAAATTGCCCCGACCGCTATCAGAATAATCGCTTCAATAATCAGACTTAATGTAAGATAATATGTATTCTGCCGGCTGCTTGATTTTACCAAAAGAATGTTGCCCGCAAAGAGTCCCGCAAGCGCCAGCAGATACTTAACCATTACATGTCCGCGCGAGACAAAAAGCATTGCCCCGAATACCAGAAGAACAATGCTGATTACCGTCAATGCTCCTTCTTTTACAAAACTTCCGTAAAAGAACATCCAGACCCTCGCTACAGTCTCTCCGACTTCGGGAGAAATCATATCGCTTATTTGAAGTCGTATCACATAGGTTTCTTTGTCAGTGGTATAACCTGTCGTAAGGGCGCTGCCTTCCTCGGGCCAATCCATATTTCTTCCGCGGAAAGAGCCGTTTCTTGTATATACGGCGAACTTAACTCCGCTTTCTTCGCAGATTTCTTTAAGCTCATCCAGTTTGCCTGCTTCCACATACTCACTGATAATCTTTGCATATTGATAAAGATTCTTGTCAGTATCATAAGCCCATACAATTCTCGTATTCATTTTTCCGCCGTTAAGCCGGTCACTTAACATGACTCCTTCAAAGAACAGTCCCAGAAGCCCGGCTATAATAAATAAAGCATACAGAACGGAAAGCAATATTCTTTTCACAAGCGGTCCCCTTTCACTTCTGAACTGTTAATCTTGTATCCCTGACCCCATACCGCCGTTAAATATCTCGGATTCGCGGGGTCGATTTCTATCTTCTCTCTTATGTGGCGAATATGTACGGCAATGGTTCTTTCACTGCCGATAGCGCTTTCTTTCCATATGTGTGAGTAAATTTCTGCGGGAGAAAAGCATTTGCCCTTGTTGTTCATAAGAAGCTTAAGTATCTCGTACTCTGTATTGGTAAAAGAAATCGGTTCTCCGTTGAGCCTTACTTCTTTTTCCCTGTCATCAAGCTCTAAGCCTCCCACCAGAAGTGTCTCTCCGAGAGCGGTATTGCCACCAAGCCTGGTATAGCGCCTGAGCTGCGCATTTACGCGGGCGCGCACTTCAAGAGGATCGAAGGGTTTTGTGATGTAGTCATCGGCGCCTTCTTCCAATCCCGCAATTTTATCGATATTTTCGCTTTTGGCGGTTAGGAGTATAACAGGCACATTACTGTACTGCCTGATAGCCTTCATGGCTTCAATTCCGTCCATCTGAGGCATCATAATATCCAAAAGAATCAGGTCGATTCTGTTTCCTTTTACCGCTTCAATGGCTTCTTTGCCGTTTCGCGCTTCGTAAAAAGTAAAATTTGGGTCCTTTAAATAGATTTTTAAAGCGTATACAATATCGTCCTCATCATCGCAAAGTAAAATGTTAAACATAACCCCGGCCCCTTTACTGAAGATTACTTAAATACTCCGAAACCTTTTTCTGAATGTTTGCGGCGGTTTCTTTTTCCGAAATATTCTGTTTGTACATCTTATCAACTTCTTTATACATTAATTCTTCAATTGGTGTAAACCTTTTGTCTGCCAGGCGCATGCTGTCAACGAAAGCTATAAACTCGTCCAAATATGAAGTTCCGTCTTCTTTGGCTGTCATTTCATAAAAAGTTCTTCCCCCGAGTATTAATGTTGGATTGGGGCTTGAAAAAAAGCGTACCAATTCTTTATATCCGTCTTCCAATTCTACTTTACCGCTAAGCGGAAATTCAGATCCCTGATCCGTTACATTTGTACCATTGATAATTTTTCCGTCGTAAAATTTTTTATTGCTCGGTATAAAAGTAAGGGAGTAGTCTCCCCATTCATTTTCATTAAGGTACTTAAGGAAATCTTTTATTTGATTGTAATTTTTTGTATTTTTACCGACTGCCAACGCTCTGTAGTATGTTGTAACATTTCCGCTCTCGGCTGTAGTTGGAAATCCCGGCATCTCTAGCTTATCACCGCACAATGCCATGTATTCATCGAAATCAGAAATTGAAATGTTGTCTATAAGTATAAGCGGTACTTCATCGTTCATAAGAGCATTTGCCCTTGCTTCCAACGATGCCGGAGAGATATTCTTGTCGGTATAGTATTTTTTGCACTGTTTCAGTATTCTTATAAACACATCACTGTCAAAAGAACAGGTTCTCTCCTCCAAATTCAGGAATTCCGACTCATCCATTGCCTGAGAGAATACAAAAAACGGGTCCACATTCCACGCTCCATAGCAAAGTGCTTTGAAAGGTTTTCCTTCTTTTTCTTTTTTCTCCAAAAGCTTTAACAAATCTGTTGCAGTATATGAATTGCCGCTAAATGTTCCTTTTTTGGCACCAAGAGTTTCTCTTGTGTTAAATGAAGGATACATATAAATCTTTCCGTCTTTGCTGGATGCTTCCAAAAAGCATTTGAACAAGGAGTCTTTCTCTTCTTCCGACACATAATCCGAAATGTCCTTAACTACTCCCGCATCATAGAAAGTGTCAAAAGAATCCGGACTGATGCTTATGATGTCCGCTCCTGTCCCATTCTTCAGACTTTCTATAGTTGCCTGAAGGCGTGTCTGCTCATCTAATTCTTTGCCACCGACAGTGATAAATTCAAACTTCACATCGGGGTGTGAGCTTTCATACTTTTTCATAGCCCTATCAAGGTTTTTATCCCATTCACCGTATTTCTGGACTTTTATTACTGTAGGCTTTTTTGCTTTGTCCGAGAATATTCTCAGATTGGCGTCTTTAAGTACAAACACATCACCCTGGTCATTTGTCGTTACATATGCGCCCTGAATATAAGTCGGGTCAGTGCTTAAGAACTTTACTCTTTCACCGGTTCCCAAATTCCACCTCACAAAACTCTCGTCCGGATACGTTCTGTAAATTATGTTTCCATCAAAAGATTGCAGAACCTTGTTGAAATAGAAAGAAACCACATCTAAAGTGGCCATCTCAGATTCATCAAAGAAAAAGACCGTCGAGCTGTTGCTGTTACCGCTGCTTTTGAATACAAGCTCTCCTTCTTTTGTAGAAAAAAGAAACTGTATCTTTTCATTTTTGAAACCTTGGTAAACAGTCATAATGTTTCCAAACTTATTGGTAACAGCTATCATTCCGTCAGTACTTACGGCTATAAATCTTTCGGTTGCCCCTTCGTAATATACTTTATTGTCTCTGACCGAATCTTTTAAAGCATCATAGAGTTCCTCTAAGCAAATCCCTTTTAATAATGTGCCGTCTTCTTTTGCTACACTTGCAAAATGTACTTCATTGTATTTTGACTTGCCGTCATCAGTCTCTCCGATTCGGCGATGTTCTCTGTAAAAGAATACAAGCTTGCCGCCACTGACAAATATATCATCCACGTATGTATCGCTGTAATAATATGTTGTGGTTTTTTCCTTTGTATTGCAGTCATATATTTGTAATCTCTGGGCGTACATTCTGTAAGCTTTTTCTTTTTCATTCTCTACCCAAATATTTTCCACGCAGTAAAACTTGCCGTTTTCTACCGCAAAATGTGCTTGAGTTCTTCCAATCGGGTCTTCGTCAAAAGCTGTATTAAAAACGTCTTCTATGTACTCAGAGAAATTATGGGTAAGGTCTGTGGAGACTTCATCAGTTATATTCCAGTTTGATAAGGTCGCAGCTTCACTTTTTTCAGAGAAAAGAATGAGTAAAATTATTAAAAGAATAATGCCGCTAAAGAAAATGCTTTTCTTGGTAATTGTCACAATAGCCCCTCCTCATATGAACCCATTCTCTATTATGAATCTATATCAGTCTTTTTTGTTTCTTTTGACCACTATAATTTTCCGACTAATCCGCGTTAAAAACAATAGCTTTAAACCCATATTAACATTTCTTAACAATTGTTAAGAAGAAACCGGGCTGAGGATGTCAGTCCGGTTTGTCTTTTACATTGCTGCTTTTGTTGAATCTACGTAGTATTGAGCCTGAGTCTTAAACATTTCTGCATAGATGCCGCCTTCGATGTTAACAAGCTCATTGTGATTGCCATATTCTTTAATGGTTTTGTCTGCGAATACCGCTATCTTGTCACAGAACTTACAGCTTGAAAGTCTGTGGGAGATATAAATCGCCGATTTGTTACCCACCAGTGTATCAAACTTACTGTAAATCTCGTACTCGGCCATGGGGTCGAGGGCGGCTGTAGGTTCATCCAGTATAATAATCGGAGCATTTCTGTACAGCGCTCTGCTGATGGCGGTCTTTTGCTGCTGGCCTCCCGAAAGCTCCGTTCCCTTTTCATCAAAGGATTTATAAAGCATTGTATCAAGACCGTTGTCAAGCTTTACCGCATCTTCGTAAAGGCCGGATAACTTTAACGCTTCTTCTATCTTTTCCTGTTTAGGCTCAGACGATATATCGCCGAGAGCTATGTTATCCCTTAATGAAAAAGCAAACAGTTTAAAGTCCTGGAATACCACGGCAAAGAACTTCCTGTATTCCTCGTCGGAGTATTCTTTTATATTTACTCCGTCTATCAGAATTTCTCCTTCGGTAACATCATAGAGTCTGCACAGAAGCTTGATAAACGTGGTCTTGCCGGCTCCGTTTAATCCTACGATTGAAAGATGTTCTTTGGGGTCAATCTTAATACTGACATGCTCAAGCACGAAAACATCGGTTCCCGGGTATTTAAAGGAAACATCCCTAAACTCAATAACGTGTGGCTTGTCCTCGACCTTTCTTTCGCCTTTTGATATGGCGCTGGGATATTCCATGAAATCGATGTACTGATAAGCGTAATTGCACTTCTCGTTAATCTGTCTGATTCCCATGGCTATGCCTAACAGACTGTTGTACAGTCTGCTTGCTGAAGCTACGCACATGGTGAATTCTCCGAGAGAAATAATCTTCTTAAGAGCTCTGTAGCCCATATAGAAATAACTGATTCCGTCTCTTACTGCATTGACTATATCTCCGCAGTAGTCGTTTTTAACTCTTTCTTCGGCCTGATTTCTCCAAATATCAGACTGATTCTGCGCCCAATAATCCGCCTGCCTGGACATCATATCTTTACCGTTGTACAAACGTATTTCTTTTCCGTATCTGTAATCCGTTAATGTAAAGAAAACGTATCCGAATACACGGTTGTGCTTGGCAAGTTTGGCAAAGTCTCTTAATTGAATCAGCTGGTTCCTGTAATTAAAATACGTTATAAGTCCCATGCCGATAATCTGAATGGGAAGCAACAGCGGACAATATATGGCTATTATCACCACTGAGGTTATCATTAGGGCTATGCTGTAAAGAGTTTGAAAAAAGCAGTCTATAATTGAAACCGCACCGCCGCTGTACCAGGAAATACCCGTCTTTGCTTTTTCCTGTTTATCAAGTACCTCTGAAGATTCCGTATACTGAAAATCCATTTCCATGCATTTCTCTGCAAGCTTTTCCTGAAAATACATGTCTGTAATATTGGAGTATACATTCTTGTGCGAGTCACATATGTTGCTTAAGAAGCGTGACAAGAACTGCGCTGCAAGAGTCAGGGCAACATAGATGATAACCGGTTTCACATGAGCGGCCTTATCCGCTCCATTTATCACTAGCTCCAGTTCATCGATTAACAGTTTCGGCAAAAGAAGGACCTGCACTTCACCCAGGGCATTTCCCAGGAATTTTAAAAAGTAGAGTGCATATAATCCTTTTGCTTTTTTGTTTATAACTTTAAGCATGTAAAAAAGTGTTTTTGAAACTATCGGGGGACGTTTTTCTTTTTTCTTATTCGCCATCTTCTTCACCCCCATCCACATAGTATTGAGCCTGAACACTAAACATCTCGCTGTAGGCTCCGCCCTTTTCCATCAGAGAATCGTGTGTTCCGTATTCAACCAGTTCACCGTCTTTAAACATCGCAACATGTGAGCAGAATTGAGTGGAACTAAGTCTGTGGCTGATGTATATGGCAGTTTTGCCGCCTATGAGTTTATCAAAGTCAGCATAGAGTTTAGCCTCAGCAAGAGCATCTAGGGCCGCCGTAGGTTCATCCAGCACTACAACCGGCGCATTTTTATAAAGTGCTCTGGCCAAAGCAAGCTTCTGCTTCTCTCCTCCGGAAAGATCTACTCCTTCGTCGTAAATTATCTTAAGCAACTGAGTATCTACTCCGGCAGGGAGACTGTCGACTTTTTCTTTCATGCCTGCTGCCTCAAGGCATTCTTTTGCTTTTTCTTTGTCCGTTTCCTCGGGTGTAGCCATTGATACGTTTTCGCAAAGCGGATATGCAAAGAGATTAACATCCTGGAATACGGGAGAGAAGAGATTGTAGTATTCTTCTTTGTCGTAACATGACACATCGGTTCCGTTTAAATAAATCTTTCCTTCGGTAGGCTCGTAGAGTCGTAAAAGAAGCTTAATGAAAGTGGTCTTGCCGGCTCCGTTAAGTCCCACTACCGCAAGGCGCTCACTTGCTATTACTGTGAGATTAAGATTTTTAAGGGCATAACTGTCAGCCTTCGGATATTTGAAAGAAACGTTTTCAAACTTAAATTCGTAGGTATCGAACTTCGGTACCGGTATCGTGTTTTCTTTTTTATCGGAGTCCAAATCCAAAAAGCTTCTGAAGTCATCAACTTCACGGCTTCTTGCCAAAAGGTTGTTAATGTTATTAAGAAGCGAATTGATATAAGAGAAAAATGTCGCGGAAACTCCGAGATAAAGGCTGAAATTGCCAATGGTCATATTTCCTTGAAATATCGAATAAATCAACCAGCCATACATTAAAAGCTGGGAAATTATCCACAAAACAGTTCCTATCTGGCCGTTTATCCACCAAATAAGCTGGTTTTTCCTCTCCGCCTCTATTCTTTCTTTGTTTAACTCATGGAAACGATTAACGATATATTCTTTTAACCCATACATGCGGATATCTTTACCCATTTTGAAATCGGTGGTAAGGTCCTGCATGTATCCGTTCTTTCTCCACCAAAGTGCAAGCGGGTCCCAGATTTTTGCTTTTGTGACTTTGCCGGTGTGATTTGTAATCAAAAAGTTGATTATGGCGATAGATGTCATAATAAGAACCACCGGAACACTCAGAGTTCCGAGAATACACAAGCCGACCAGAACCACCAGACAATTCTCCGCAATATTCTGAACGGTATGCATCATGCCTTCAACACCGTTATTGTTACCGCCGCAGGAATTCTTGGCTTTCTGATAAGTGTCCATTACGTCTGCATCCTCAAGCATTTCATAATCCATGGACATACTTATGACGTTGATACCGTTCATCATCTTGAGACGGGCAAAAATCATCTTCCACCATATTACGGCTTCTTGTTTTGTGCGAAGAATTGTTACGACTATCTGCGTTACGAAAGTAATACCCAGAATAACAGACAGATTCTTCACTCCCTTATCGTTTGTGACTATATCAATTACGAATTTGGACATAAATGTCCACAGATAACTCATGGCAGGAGCGGTTACTACTGCTATAAGAATATAGAATTTCAGTTCCGGAGCATGTTTGAACATATGCTTCGTTATGAAGGCAGCATTGCCAATCGGATTATAAGTTTTATGAAACCGATTCTTTTCTTCTTCTTTTTTCTCTTTTTTACCCATAACAAACCCCAAATATATCTAAATGCATGCTTAAATGCAAAAGCAAGATGTAGTTATTATACATCTTGCTTTTAATGTTTACTATCTTTTATTGCAAAATAGCGTTTTTTTGTTACATTTTACTGATTTCTACTGCTGTTTTGGCAGCAACTGTCGCGTTGTTATATACAAGTTGTATATTGGATTCAAGAGAATCTCCGCCGGTAAGTTCAACAACTCTTGCAAGAAGGAAAGGTGTGGTAGCCTTACCCTTGATGCCCTGCTCGACGCTTTCTTTTATAGCCTGGTCGATTGCGGCGTTAATAACTTTATCGTCCATAGCATACTGCTCGGGGATAGGGTTGGTCAAAAGCATACCGCCGGCCATGCCCAGTTCTTTTTTGGCAACAAATGCTGCTGCAACTTCTGCGGGAGTATCAAGTCTGTAATCTACCTTAAAGCCTGACTTTCTGGTGTAGAAAGCAGGAAGCTCCTCGGTGCCGTAACCGATTACGGGAACACCCTTGGTCTCAAGATATTCAAGAGTAAGTCCAAGATCAAGAATTGCCTTGGCACCCGCACATACTACCAAAACAGGTGTCTGTGCAAGTTCTTCAAGGTCTGCGGAAATGTCCATTGTGGTCTCCGCTCCTCTGTGAACACCGCCGATACCGCCTGTTGCAAATACCTTGATACCTGCCATTGCAGCAATAATCATGGTAGTGGCAACTGTGGTGGCTCCGTCCATTTTCTTGGATACGATTACGGGAAGGTCTCTTCTGGAAACCTTGGTAACCTTCTGTCCGGTTTTGCCGAGATATTCAATTTCTTCTTTTGAAAGACCTGCCTTGAGGCGGCCGCCGATAATAGCTATTGTTGCGGGCACTGCGCCGTTGTCTCTTATTACTTTTTCAACATTGAGAGCGGTCTCAACGTTCTTGGGGTAGGGCATTCCGTGTGAAATGATGGTGGACTCAAGAGCCACAACCGGCTTGCCTTCTTCGATAGCCTTTTTAACTTCCGGGGCTACATCCAGATACTTATTAAATTCCATAATCCTTCTTTCTCCTATCTATAATAAAGCGCTGAGCACTTTACTATCTCATTAAAGCGAATATAAATCCGTTCTTTACATTAATCCGGCCCTCTTAAGCACCGATTCAATGTTTAAGTTTTCATTGATGGTGGTGGTGCTTTCGCAAGCGATGGATGCTGCAGCAAGACCTACAAGAGCAGTTTCTTTTAACGACATCTCTTTAATGTAGGCGTAAGCGAAACCTGCCATCATGGCATCTCCCGCACCTGTTGCATTAACAAGCTTGCAGGGGAGATTTCTTACATGAAATCCGTTCTTTTTGTCTGCAATATATAATCCGTCTTCGCCAAGAGTAAGAGCTACGTTCTTAACTCCCGCATCGAGAAAGACTTTTACAGCCTTCTCCAAAGTCTCATCTTCGGAGGCTTCAACTTTAATGCCGGTAAGGATACGCGTCTCCAATGCATTAGGTGTTACGGCATAGAGTCCCGGCAAAGAAGGCAGCAATCTTGCGGCCTTGGTGCAGGAAACGGGGTCTGCAAAAATCGGAACCTTACACTTTTTGGTAAGGAATGCGATACTTTCTGTCGGAATGTTGGTATCTACAACCACAAGTTTTGCCTTATTAATCTCGGGAAGTCGTTTCTCAAGATATTCGGGCGTGATATTTTTGTAAATGTTCATATCGCTTATTGCCACGGACATGTCTCCGTTATTATTGGCAATAAACAAGTAAGAAGAGGTGGCATCATCGGGACATTTGCAGTATCCTTCTATGTCAATCCCCAGTTCGTTACAGCTGTCGATGATTTTTTTACCGTTATCATCATCACCGATGGCTGTAATAAGTTTAACTTTAAGGCCCAAAAGGGTCATGTTGTGGGCAATGTTACGCCCTACTCCGCCAAGAGAAATAATAATTCTCCCCGGATTTGAGTCTCTTGGAATCAGTGGTGCATCGGGCTTGCCGCCTATGTCGACGTTAACACCGCCAATGACTACGCAATAATCTTTCTCCATACTCTAACTTCTCCATCTCTTTCCCAATCATCGGATTGCTTAATGATGCAATCCGAGATTGTATGCGGTCGCCATATGTCTGCCCGAGCAAGCTCGGCAGCCGCATGGCTCGTCGCTACACAAATAGAAAGACCCGTGTATAAGCCATAAAGATAAGGCTATACCCCGGGTCTTTGAATAGCTTATTCGTTTGTATAATTGTCAAAATAGCCCTGAATCAAAATAATGGGCGTTCCCTTATCTCCCGAACCGGATGTCAGGTCGCAAAGGGAACCGATTAAATCGGTAAGCTGTCTCGGTGTGGTGCCCTGCGAAGCCATGTTACCTTTTAAATTCTCATCCTTGGTCCTGATCTTTTCGCTAATGGCCTGCTTTAATGCTTCGCCCGAAAGGTTGGCAAAATCATTGTCCGCAAGATACTTAAGCTTAAGCTCATTGGGCGTTCCGATAAGTCCGTCCGTATACGCGGGTGAAACAACCGGGTCCGCAAGTTCCCAAATCTTGCCCTGAGGATCCTTGAAGGCTCCGTCGCCGTATACCATTACTTCCACGTGCTTGCCTGTTTTTTCAAGGAACTTCTGCTGTATTTCTGTAACGAGGCCCTTACAGTCCTTGGGGAAAAGTTTTATTTTTTCTTCCGTGGATTTGTTGGAGCCCAATAATCCGTACTGATCGTTGTAACCGCTTCCGTCTACAGATGAGGTAAGAATATCATCAAGTCCGCATACGATTTTGGCGCCGCTGTTACGTAATATTCTTTTGGTACGAACTCGTGTATGAATATCACAGTTGATTACTTTCTCCGTATAATCAAGGATGGTCTTGGCGCGGTTGGCAAAAATAATCTCTGCTTCACAGCCCTCGCCTTGAATAAGGTCCAGATAATACTGAACATAATCAACACCGGTAAATTCGTGTTTGTTCTCTCCAAAGAGTTCTCTGTATTTTTCGTAGGTAAGTACATCCGAATAAGGATTAACGCCGGCTTCATCGAGTTGGTCGTATGTCAGAAGAGAATTACCTACTTCATCACTGGGGTAGCTGAGCATCAATACTATCTTCTTACAGCCCCTTGCTATTCCCTTTAAGTTAACTGCAAAACGGTTTCTGGAAAGAATCGGGAAAATAACTCCGACAGTCCCTCCTCCAAGTTTCGCTCTGACATCTTTTGCGATATCATCAATTGTTGCGTAATTGCCTTGAGCTCTGGCAACAACAGATTCTGTTATGGCTACAACATCTCTGTCTCTAAGTGAAAAACCTTCACTTTCCGCAGCTGCTAAAACACTGTCAACGGTAATCTTAACAAGGTCATCACCCTCACGGATAATGGGACCTCTGATACCTCTTGAAACAGTTCCCACAAGTCTTTGCATTATATTCCCTCTCTGTATATCAATTATCGGTTTGTGCACACAAACCTACATTGTCATTATACACGCAAAACATTATAAAATAAAGCAGTTACGCATGTATTAAATAACGTACATAATCTTTGTTATACTCTCTTTTTTATTTTTGCGACCAAAGAATTATCAACGCGGTAAGATTCTTTCATCTTTTGGATGGCCTTGTTAAAAGTCCAGTCATCAAGATGGTTGTCAGGCGAATTCATGTATGAAAGAACTTTATTGGGAAATTTAGCCATAGCTGTGGCTACTGCCCAAGCTACACCCATTCTGGAATAATAAGAATCCGTATAAAGAGAATCTAAGACATCAATAACTCTGTCGATATATTCCTCATTTAAAAACTGGCTCATTAACATTACTGCGACGACGCGAACCTCAAATTCTTTGTGGGAGTCCTTGAACTCCATAAGAAGACTGTAGGTTTCTTTAGGATATTTTCTTGCGATTTTGAAAGTCTGGCACAAAGAATCATTTACTGACCAGTCATGAATGGTAGGAATGAACTTACGCATATAGTCAAGCAGTACATTAATATCATCTTTCGCATAGCCTATAACAAAGGCTTGTAGCGTTTCCATTTCAAATGTATCCATGGGATTATTGTCCAAAAACCATCTGTAGTCTTCTTTTGCTATGGCTTTGGCAAGATTTCTTAAATCAGGGAGTTTAACGCCGCAGGAAGGTTTTGCGGTTGGATTAAGCTTAACCATTAATTCAGGATTATGGCCGGACATCTTGCGGATTTCTTCTTTGATTGATTCTATAGTCATGATAAAACCTCCAGTATTTCGGGAAATTTTCCCTTTAAGAAAAATCGGTATTCGGGATGTTCTGTGGCTTCTTTGTACTCACTAATTATTATCTGATTAAGCCAGTTCTTTCTTTTTACAATGAATTCTTCGTAAGGTGTTATACGAATCAAGCCGCTTTTATGTGCTTTCATAATTTCTTCGTACGCATCAGATATGTTCTCACATGAAAAAGGTTTAACAGGCATACTTGATACAAACGCATGAGGAATATTAACCTGAGAAGAATCATCGGGAATGGATGAGCAAGTATAAATGTAACCGGGAGTATTTTTGTATGTTTCTGCTAAAGCGTTTGGGTAATATTCTTCAATTCGGAGAATTCCATCTGAATCGAAACCGTATGGACCCCATTTCTGAAATGTACCGCTATAATTAAATCCGCTTTCCCTGCAGTACTTCTCTATGGCGTTGCATAAATAAACAAGAACATTTTCTCGCCTGTCGGAAAAATATACTAATGGTCGTCCATGTTCGGAAATATGTGGTTGAAGAATTGAAATGTTGGGAGTTTGCGATGCATGATAGAACATTGTTACCTCCTATATAAGAATATTATACAAAAGAATGGAAAAAGAAAAAACCTTGAAAAATCAAGGTTTAAATAAATACATGCCCAGAACCGGAATCGAACCAGTGACACGAGGATTTTCAGTCCTCTGCTCTACCAACTGAGCTATCTGGGCATAGAGTAGCGGGAATAGGATTTGAACCTAT
>JAEEGJ010023060.1_pt1 | contig 13119 bp, 10 predicted proteins | sample 8958761 | NCBI WGS metagenome assembly JAEEGJ01 (sample SAMN16246546, study PRJNA631951) | gut metagenome | biome: gut microbiome; feature: rumen; material: RS-attached | host: Bos | place: Iran: Karaj | collected 2018-10
GCACTTGAGGCCGGAATGTGCTACCTGGCACGAGTCATCCGTACTGCCGTCATTCACCACGATCAACTCAAAGTCCCGGAATGTCTGTTCCAGGACACTCGCAAGTGCTTTGCTAATATAAAGACCCTTGTTATAGAGTGGTATAATAACGGAAAACCTCATACCCATCTATTTCTTGACGAGGACAAGGGCCCGTTTGACCACGTTCTTCACATTCTGCAGTGCCATCTCCTTGCACCAAGCAAACCCGAAAGGATTCCAGCGCTGGGGATGCACCGTCACCATCAGATCCTTGGGGATGACACCCCGCCGGAGACCGTCGATGATATCGTCCGTCGTATGGAAAGTCAAACCTTTGGCCGTCCACTCATCCTGATACTGCGGGATTTTATCACGGACGCTCACCTTGTAACCGTCCCAGCGGCGGCCGGTGTCGGTGAGATAAAACACTTTCGAAAAGTCCGTATCCAGATAAGGCTCGCTTTCGATGCCGAGAGCTTTGTAATCGTATTTCTTCCAGATATCCTTGCTGTCATACGGCGACCGAGGACTCCCGTGCATGCAGATGCTCCTAACCGGCACCAGCTTCCGCAGGGCATCCAGATTCTTGCAGAAATCCGCATAGGCCTTATCGACATCGCCGTCGCAAGTAGTCAAGGATTCATAGTGATACCCGACTTCGTGCCCCAAGGCCGCGATTTCCCGAATGATCCCCTCATCCCAACTCTCCGGAACAGCACGGAAATAGTAGATGCCGAACATACCCTTTTCCGCCTCCAGACGCGCTGTCCGCAAGGAATTCCCGGGCAATAAATCCACGTCATGACGCAAGACCAATGACTCGAAGCCATAGGCCTTCAAAGCATCCAATAGCGCAGCGTATTTTTCTAGCGTGAAGTCTATCCGATTCCTCATCCCCTACTCATCAAACTTTCTGATCACCTTGGCCGGAACGCCGACCGCGACACAATACGGAGGGATGTCCTTCGTTACAACGGACCCGGCCCCAATGACCGCCCCTTTACCGATGGTAACGCCCGGCATAATAATGCTGCCGATTCCGATATGGGCCCCGTCCTCGATGACGATGGGGGCATATTTCAGCGGAAGATCCATGACAGGAACACCTACCTTATACTCTGACAAATCCCGCTGGTGGCAGAGCAACTGGCACCCGGCCGTCACCCACACATTCTTACCGATGGTAACGAGGTCCGGGCGGGAATCGTCGATGAGCACGCTCCGAGCAATCCTGGAACCTTTACCGACATGCACTCCCCGGAGCCGATGAACGGCCGTCGTGACGTGCGCCGGAAAAGTAAAGGGGGCGATGACCGACCAGAATCGGATCCAAACGCCCTTGATGACATTGCCTACCGTCCTGTGATTGTTGGCCATAACTACCTGTGCTGGAAATCAATGATTCTTTGGTCCAGGATCTCCCCCTGGCAGAAACAATTGGCTTTCTGAAGGACCGCCCCCGGCTTCCCTTCAATCAACTCGTCGATAAACCGGACGAATACCTTACTAAGGCTGTCGGAAGTCGTCTTCCAGAACAGGGCGGGCGTATGGTCCACCACATAGTGGACAATCCCGTCCACCACATAGGTCGGATTGTCGATGGTCGTCGGGACACTGGTCTCAATACCCCCGCATCGGTCACAGCTTATGTCGATCAGAAGGCTGCCACGCTTCATCCGTTTCAGGTCCTCCCGATAGATGATATGGTCTTTCCGGGTGGTATCCCAAAGAACGGCGTTAACGACCACATCATATTGGGGTAACTCAGACCGGAACAAATGCTCGGTCCTGCGGTCATACATGGTAGTTTCCGCTCCCATATAATTCAAGGCCTTTGCTGCACCGCGTGCGGTATTCCCTCGCCCCAGGACAGCCGCCTTGGAACCATACGGGAACACACCGTGGCACATATAGGCATGATACACGGCCGCCTCGCCGGCGATCTCATTATTCTTCCAGAACGAATGCCGGCCATCCTCGAACATATCCTCCCAGGCATAGACCGTAAGCCGGCTTTTGATGATGGCATCCGTGATGTCCCGGTTCTGCACGGCGTGCATCCATCCGAAAACAATCTGGCCGTTCAACTTGTCCAGATACTCGGCGTCGCCCGCCTTGGGATCGCAGACGATATCCTTGGAAAGAGCTTCTTCGCGGCTGCATACCTGGACACCGGCTTTCAGATAATCCTCATCCGAAAAGCCGAGAACGTCACCATAGCCGGATTCGATGAAAATCATTTCCGGATGCTTGATCTGACAGATGTCTTGCGGAACGAGCGCCCTTCTGCGCTCGTTCTCCTTGTGTGAGATGGGGAGGCCTACGGTATTCATAACCTACAAAGGTAACACTTATTCCCAACTAATCATAATCCTATACGGCACACCGTTCAAAACCTCGGTCTTGCCACTGTATGCCTGCCCATAGTCGGTTTCCGTGACTGTAACAGTAGTCAGACACTGCACGGCAATGAACCAAAGCCCCTCTCGAATAGTAGGAAATGATAACTTTTGATTTGCGCCAGGGACGGAAGAACTATATTCGGCAACATCGGCGAAGGCGAAGGAATCCTGGCTCATCATCAAGGCGAGGTCACAATCGCTGGAACTCTTCAATTCCACCCGGACATTCTTGGCATCCGAAGGGATATATGCGGCAAAATGATGTGTCTGAAGGTCTCCAATACAGGTATAGTCCGGTTTATTATCCGTTGATTTCTTGTTCATCACCCTCTCTTCACCATTCTTCAGATACCCTTTCAAAGTAGTCACTCCTACACCATCCAAGGCATAAAGCATCATGGCAGCAGTCAGATCCCGTCGCTCCCCTTCTTTGACTTCCTCAGGATGCGAACCTTCCATAACTACCCGACCAGACTTTGCAGACTTCTTATAAGCCCAAATGCTTGGCTGAAGATGAACGCTCTCCTTCTTTGGATAATTGTACCGAGCCAACACCTCCGTTCTGGGTAAAAGTTCCATCGGATAAGCCCCATTGTTATGCCGGATGCTATCCACGTAATGATCGCCGCCAAAATCATAATACTGCAGCAAGGGGCTATCCTCTTCAATAAACATCCCAAAACGATTGTTATGCAATTCGGTATGCATCGAGATTCCGGGCCAGGCAGATATGTAAAATGGATAATCTGCCTTACCATCATAGCCATTTGATACCAGGAAAGCACCAGCGCAAGTTCCGACATAACTGCCTCCATTCTCCACAAAAACGCGCATATTCTCCACACCTTTTACCCCGAGCGAACTACCGTGAGAAGTTGAGGTCCCTCCATTTACAAAAAGCAATCTGTACCGAGGCTGTCCGTCTGGATAAAGCAAACGGCCATTCAAATCCACGGGTTCACCGGTAATGATGGCGGTCTGCAAAGCCCTGTCCTCTTCAGTGAATTTGGAATAGGGCAAACTGACTCCCTCCAATGATAACCCCAGATAACTCGCTGCTGCAAGCGATTTTCGAGATGTAAGAACTAATCCCGCATCCAGGAAAACATCCTTATAGAATGAACGGTTCAGTACTTTCTCTTCCAAAAGATGAAAAGCCGAGATGGTGGGAAGAGAGCCCGAATAACCGGATGACAAATGGAAGGAATACTTACGTTTATCAAGATCGTAATCAAAAGCGACATCCCTCGCCAAATAATCTGCCCTTGTTACAGGAAACTCTCCTACAACGGTATTTCTGACCTTGCACAGAATCGATTCACCACGTAAGATGAATGATATTGGTTTGGCCGGATCCGTCACACTAATCCGTTCCCCTTTCGAGTCCTTCAAGAAAGCACCATTTACAGTCCAATAAAACTGATTCCCTTCCCGTTTCATCGAGAGTTCCGGGACTCGCAACTCTTCGGAAACGATTTCACTGTACAACTCGGTATCTCCTCCCGCTTTCATGCTCAGCCAATAAAGGACGCTCCCGTCGTCATTGTATTCAATGTTGAAAACGGCAATGCTGTCTGCCTTTATGCAGGCTTCGGCCAAATCCCGGAGACCACTCACATTCTTGTTCAATTTCACCACCGTTGTCGAGGGAGTTCCATCATCTTCAGGTTTGATTTCAAAGTCAGAACTCAAGCATGCAGAAAGGAAAGAAACCGCAAGAAGTCCGAAAAGAAGGATTCGGCTAAAAAAAGGAGTCCAATGACCAGTGAATCTCATTTTGTTCTCTTCAAAAAAACTCTTTCCCTATGTTCAAAACATGGTAAAGAAGTCCATTCAATAGTAGGTTGTCATAGAATGTCTGCCGACCAATGGATAATCTTATCGAGCCAGAACCTTAGATTGCAAAGGGAACAAAATAGGAAACCTCCCCAATCATGACGACACGGTACAATCGTGAGGACTACAAAGATTTCGGAAAACTCAGACGGGAGCGGATTCCTCGTATAAACCTATATACTTTAGCCTTCATGACTGAATACTTAACTCGTCGAGGAACCTTAAAATGCTTTTCAGACATAAGGCTAAAAATCTCTTGATACAAATGGTCTTTATGCTTGTTTAAAATGACTGTTTTTATAAAGCCATTCTTATGAACATAATACTTTGACAAGTCAAAGATACCATCATATTTCTGCAAATCCTCTCCTAACAATTCCAAAGTGAAAAGAGTTCTCAAGCACTTATCGCACCAACCACAATTCTTTTTAGTCTTCCCCTTTAGCCATTTATCAATATGACTTATACTGCTAGCGGCCTGTGTCGCCCAACAAACATCTAAATATTTGTGAGTCAAAGGGTTTTTACTAATATATGCAGTTTTTTCCACCCTTGTCAATGATGCATCAGCCAAAATGATTTCCGTGCTTTCAGTTGACAATAACGGGACATAAGCAGCCTCTGCAAAACTCTGATCCGTCTGGGAGAGTTCAAAACTTTGAAGAGGAGTCGACGAGGCATAGATATACTTTCCAAACAATTTTTGCAAAGCCAAGGGACAGGAAATAGTACTTACGACGAATCGGGATTTCGCCGTTTTAAAACCGGCCTCAATGAAAAAGTCATTCAAATTTGTATTAACGGCAACGATGGGAAGGCCGACCTCTGAAGAAAACGAAGATAGCCCTTTGACGGCTTCTCGAAAAGAAGACTCGTCCAAACTCTTGTTCAGATACCCCAATTGACAAGAATTAAACAACGCCAAATGGGTTACTCGGTATTCTTTCATCACATCATTACCCATATGTCTATACAAAGAAGACATAGAATCTACTCCTAGTGAACATCCGCAACCGACTGCCTTTCCTTTAAACTCAGGGCATTCACCATCTAGCACCGTGATTTTAACACAACTACTATCAGGGATAAGTTTTGATAACAAAGGCTGAATCACATAATTAATATTATATAGAAAACGTTTTGAAACAGGGGCGTTCACGAAAACATCCTGATGGCTTTTCATCGCGTACATCAATGACACTAGAAGAAAGGCATCTCCTCTGTCTTCACATAAATACGGGCCATAGCACTCATCAACAGAATACCATAGCGGAAAACGGAGTTTTAAAATATCATCTTTGATAATTGCTTGCAAAAAAACCTCTTTTCCTTTTTTTTCAATTGTTGGACAATCAATAGTTATCATAGTGTTTACTTGTTTGTATTGGGCTTATACACTTGAAGCAACATACAATAATTCACGCTTGGTTCTCTCTGGAACAGAATAGTTTTCGCTTAATACTTTTCAGTTTTCGACGTATTTTCATCACGAATGACATACTGGACACATAGATAGCATACAATCTTGAGAACCTTGGTATTTCATAGTTATTATCGATCATGGAATTGTATAAATCCATCATCATAATGTTCTTTTTTTTCCCAGCAATCACTTCTCCAATGTAATATCGTTTCCTCTTCGGCCAAACAGAGAGATCAAATATGGCACTGAACTCATCCAATTGATTGAATATGTCTAATTGCAACAACGTCCTTTCACATTTCAAACATCGACCGCAATTCAGATAAACGCCCTCATACTTATTCTTAATCAATGCATTATTAGAAATTTGATCTTTTAGACAAACATACAGATTCTTACGAACAATTTCATCTGTAGAAATATAACGAACCTTGTCACTTCTAGACATATCCATTGATGCAGAGATAAGCTCAGTGCTCTCCGTTGAAATATGTGGAAGCAAAAAAGGCTCATATTTTGCACTGTCTTTTATATCAAAGCAAAGGTGCTCCAATGAATACCCCGAGGCATAGTAATACTTCTGCCATAGTTTTTGCATTGATAAAACAATGCCCATATTTAAATAAGTATGGCTCCAATTAAAATCACTCTCTGGGTAGAACCATCTAACATTAGAATCCACCCATACTAAAGGTAACTCAATTCTATTTGCAAAGGCTTCTATCCTTTTAACTTCCTCAAAAAAAGATCTCCGAACACCTTCAATGTTGCTATTCTTTGTTCCTCCGAATGCCCCCGCATTAAACAAAGACAAATGCGTAATCCTATAACCTTCCGAAACTTCTTTCTCAAGACAATACTTTTTTATTACAGCAAAACTATCCACACCTAAAGAACAACCGGTTCCTACACAAGCTCCATTAAAAGGCTCACTTCTCAGTTTATTTGCAATAATCCGAATATGTCCTTTTCCAAATTGAAATTCGCCCGCTTTTTCAAGTGCATAAAACACCGAATTATTCAAATTGTAAAAAAGCTTCTCGGAAATCTCTGATTCGACCAGAATATCTTGATGTGTTTTTACCGCCCGAAGAATCATGGGGACAACAAATGAATCCGCTGTTTCCGGACAAAAGAAGTCGCCATATTCTTTACTTGTCGCATACCAAATCCAATCCTTTTTGCACTCTGCCTCATTTGTAACAAGTGCTTTTAAGATGACTAAATCGCCTTGGTTTTCAATAACAGGTTTCCCTATCCGAATCATAGAAAAACTGATTTAAGATTCTGTCGATTCTATTATTGCGCAATGTCCTTCAGAAAACTCGCACAAAATACTCATTCCCAACTAATTAAGATCCGATAAGGAATGCCGTTCAACACTTCTGTCTTACCTCTATACTCCTGACCATAGTCCTTTTCCTTGACCGTAACCGTAGTCAGACACTGTACGGAAATATACCAAATACCCTCCCTGAGAGTAGAAAACGAAAGACTCTGACGAGGCCCTGGAATGCTAGAACGGTATTGAGCATTATCGGTAAAGGCATAGGTATCCTGGCACATCATCAATGATAAGTCACAGTCGCTGGAACTATCAACCACCACCCGGACATTTTTTGCATCAGAAGGGATGAACGTGGCGAAATGATGCGTCTGGAGATCTCCGATACGGGTAAAGGCAGGATCTCTGTCCTCGGTTTTCTTATCCATGTGCCTCTCCTCTCCATTTTTCAGAAAGCCCTTAATAGAAACCGAACCCACACCATCTAAAGCATAGCGCATCATGGCCGCCATCAAATCACGTTTTTCTCCATGCGACTCTACCTCAGGATGAGACCCTGTCAAAACTATCCGCCCAGATTGATGAGACTCCTTGTATGCCCAAATACTAGGTTTATTATGAATGGCTGTTTTCTTCGGATAATCATACCGTGCCAGGATTTCAGTTCCCGATGGGAAACTCTCGGGGTAGCCTCCTTTATTATGCCAAATGCTATCCACGTAAAAATCTCCATCAAAACCGTGATACTGAAGCAATGGACTGCCCTTTTCCAAAAGCATTCCGGTATAACTTCTCTCCAAATTAGTATATCTCATCATTCCCGGCCAAACAGACAGGTAATAACGATAATCTTTCTTGCCATTATAACCGTTGGAAGCAAAAAAAGCACCCGCACAGGTCCCCACATAACTTCCTCCGTTTTTCACAAAAGCACGCATGGCCTGTAGCCCTCTTTCTCCCAATGATTCACCATGATCATAAGACAGACCGCCATTTACAAATAGCAACTTATACCTTGGTTGTCCGTCCGGGTACAGTAAGCGTCCGTTTGAATCATTTGAATCACCCGAAACAATTGCATTCTGTAAGTGCGACTCTTTAGAAGAGGGATTATCGCTACTAAAACTAATCCCTTCAAGAGAGAGACAAAGGTATTCTGCGGCAGAAAGCGATTTACGAGAGGTCAAGGCTATTCCTGCATCCAGAAATACGTCTTTGTAATATGATTTGTTAGGTACGAGTTCATTCAAGAAAGAGAATACCGACACTGTAGGCATAGTGGTCCTATAACCCGACGACAAACGAATGTTGAACACACTGTTGTCGAAATCATACTCAAATGCTATATCCTTTGCCAGGTAACCTCCTGTCTTAGTGGAAGGGTATATCCCAATGACAGTATTCTTGACCAAACAGTACACCACACCATCCTGTAGCAAAAAGGATATCGGCTTTGTAGAGTCTGTCACCGATATTCTCTCTCCCTCCGATTCAATCAAAGGAGCACCGTTTACGGTCCAGAAGAAAATACCATCTACAAGTTCCATGGACAGTTCTGGAACCCGAATCTCGTCGGAAATAACTTCGCTGAACAACTCAACGTCTCCGGCTTTTTTCATGTCCAACATATATAGAACGCTCCCATCTCCATTGTATTGAATGTTGAAAACGGCGATACTGTCCAAGGTCATACATGCGTCTGCAAGAATCTTCAGTCCCGTCACATTCTTGTTCAACTTCCAAACAGCGACTTTCGCGGAGTTCTCTTCCTCATACTCTATAGTATTATTCTGACAAGCCAACAAAAAGGACACCACCAACCCAAATAAAAGAGCAAGTTTGACAAGGCTTTGAACATAACGGAAACCAACGGATTTCATTCTCGCTATTATGACTAACCTTTAATCAATTTCCGAAATCTTGAAACGATAGTGTGTCTATACTTAATCATCATCAAATAAAAACCGTACAAATTCAAAGAAAGAGCGTTATGAATGCAAGAAAAAGAATCTCGAATTTCTTTTGCCCTTTCTTTATCAAGCAAAGTCAAATTATTCTTTTCATCCAAAAAAGATAAGATGTAATCTGAACTCACTGATGCCCCATCCAGTTCCGAGGAAACAATCATTCCGACCCTCGCTAGAAATGGTAACGTTTTCAATGTCACTTGATTAACAAGAGGATATGCATCGGTAACTGGCAAAGTCGAGTAATCAATAGGTGCATCCGGATAATAGGTCACTTTGGGAGGTGCAATCAAGCGCTCGGGAAAGAGAAAATTACCCATACTATAGACAATACTCCCTTTTCTCGTGTTAATTACAGGTTGTACGCGATGAGGATGACTACCCAGCACAAGACATGCGCCAGAATCTAACATCAGTCTGGCCATTTTATCTGTTGAAATATTGGGTTTGAAAGTATGCTCCGTCCCCCAATGCGCCATCACTATAACATAATCGTACTTAGTCGAATAGCGATTAATCTCACTCGCGACATAATCCTCTTTCATCGGATTGACACCGGGGGAATCCTCCGTAGCATAGGTACAATAAAAAACATTGTTGTAATCAGTGTCACAAAATGCTAAAAAGGCTATCGTTTTTTCATTGATCTCCACAATGGCAGGTTTGCCTGCCTCCGCCAGATTTCGACCGGCGCCACAGTGCAGAATCCCTTCCGAGTCAAGCAACTCAATCGTATGCTCAGCACCGGTTGTGCCAAGATCATAAAAATGGTTATTGGCTAAACTGACAAGATCGATATGAAGTTCTTTCAATCTTTTTACAGATGAATCTTTAGCATAAATAACATTCCCTCGGTCAGCAACTTTTGCTTCATCATACGTAGGGGTATTGCCAAATGCACATTCCAAAGTTCCACATCTAATATCTCCTTTCAGGAGAATGTCAAGAACATCGCTATTGACACAGGGCTGATCATTATCACATAGCAATCCGCCAGGCATTATATCTCCAACAGCAACGATATTGACTATCTTGGTCTGATTTTTCATTCTATCACAGTATCAAAAAAACGGTACCCATTCATGGTTTTACTATAAACCGAAATAAACTGCAATGGGTCGACTCCATATAAATCCATCACAACACTCTTAACTTTTTGTTTTACGCCTTTCTTTTTGGGCGCCTGCATACCACCGTCGAAATCAGGGGCATGGTTTCCCTCGATCAAACCTACACGGCCATCGTCAAAGATAACAACATCCCAACCGACAAAAATGGTTTTGGGCATCACTTTGGTAGCCTTGGAACACATCTCGAGAACCTTCTCCCAGTGAGGGATCTGAAACCCTTTTATTGGGATATGCGAATCTGGATGTTCAGGATAGATATTTCCATTAGCATCAAGACCGTCTGTCTCGATGACGCCAGTTTTCACGTCAATAGAAGCGAAAATACCGCCGTTATGTGTATTATCGATAATACTGTCACCCGTGCCCATCCTCAGTATGGCTCCAAACACGACACACTCTTGAGGATTCGAAATGGTAACAACTCTAACTGTATTCAACGATGAAGGATGAAAAGACTCTATCTCCTTGCAAGCGTGTACTCGCTCTTCAAGAAGAATATTATCCCTCACGCATTCATCATATAATTGTTTTATTACGGTTTCATTATTCGTTTTCTGGATGATTCTAACTCCTTTCCCCCACCACCCTTCAATTGGTTTGGCTATGCAGTCGAATTGACTGATCATAGAGGCAAATTGTTCATATCCTGCCTTTTTTACCTCCAACCATTGACGTTGTGCATATGAAGAGAATCGCTTCAAAAAAAGGTTTTTATACAACAATACCGTTCTAACCTCTGGTTGTACCATCTTTCTATAGATACACTGCATTTCCGAACAAGAAATAAACTCTTCCCGTTGAGGTTCGTTTAATCTCCAATATTCGAACTTGTGCATATATTCCCCATATGTAACGCGATGTTTATTCAATGCGTCCAAGTAATCTTTCATACTCCCGTGCACCGGACATGACTTGAAGCATTCCTTTGCTTCAGCCCTGAATTTCTTCTTTTCCTTTGAGAGAATCTGCTTCTCACGAATCACTGGTTCACACTTCTTCCACAGTGAACTGTTCTTAATAATGGTCTTTAGCGCACTCTTCTTAATAATTCTTTTTACAAAAGACATATCATTGATAAAAATACTAGAGGTTCTTATCTTATTCAACAGGCCCCTTTAGGCAAAATCATAAATGGGTTGGGATGAAAACTGATGCCCAAAATGTCCACTAAAAAACATTTTTATTGTTAATACTTTATTACATCATAGAACCATTCACTGTATTCATTATGATTTGCCGACGCGATTCTTTCTTGGTATTCTTTCGGCCAAACCATCTTAATACACTCACTAAGATTTGATGCGTGACTTGCCTTAAACAAAACCAAGTCTCCCGGTTGAACTATCTCGCGCACAATACTGGAGAGATCTTCAATTGTTTTCGATACCCTAACAATTAATCCATCTCTTGTACTTACCTGTGCTAATACCTTGCTAAACTCCGACCCAATAATAATAAGGTAATCAAAGGGGGAGTTATTGATGTATTGAATGATACTCTTATGAGTATCAAATGAAGTCGAACCTGCCTCCGCCACATCACCTAGCACAGCAATATGCTTACCCGGTATTTTGATTCCTCCTGCTGCACTAATAGCAGATTGCATTGAACGCCCTACGGCATTGTAGCAATCAGCATATACTAGCACTCCGTCTCGGGTTCTAAAGACATTCTGTCTATCTCCGGACGTTCTATAATTATGAAGCCCACGAATAATAAAAGATGGTTCTATGCCAACTAGGTATCCGGCAGCAAAAGCATATAATGCACATTGAGCATTATGTGGGGCGTATATGTTATGTAAATTCACACGATAGTCAGCATCTATAGCCTTAACATGAATACAAAAATCTAGACCGTCTGAAGAAACATTCACTCCTTTCAAAGAAAAATCTGCTGATTGACCTGATGATGAAATGGATATGATTCTTTTATTCCCAAGAAGACTAAAATCCTTAAACTCATCTATGTCAACAATCACGGTCCCTGATTCTGTCATATACTCAGTAATAGAACATATTTCTTCCTTAATCTTCTGTTCACTGCCAAATCTTTCAAAGTGGGACTTGTCAATTGGAGTCAGCACAAAGAGATCAGGATGAAGCATTTTTGAAATAAAACGAGTCTCGTCCGGATTTCCCTCATGAATCTCCTGGACCATCATCTTTGCTTTTTTCGGAATATGCTGAATGGCAAAACCCACCGCCATTCTTGTATTATAATTGGCTCGAGTATATGTTGTATTGCGACATGTTTTATACACTTCTCCAATCATATTCTTTACTGTTGTCTTCCCAATACTTCCTGAAACAGCCGTCACGTGTAAATCTTTGCATAAATCCCGGTAATACCTACAAAGAGTCGCATATGTCAGAATAGGATTAACTGATACAAGACAAGGATACTCCTCAAAATCTGTGGGCGAAATCAGCAGTTTTGCTCCCTTCAAAACGGCTTTTTTTGCAGTAACTCGATCAGAAACAAGACATGCATGATTAGAGGGGAAATAGAATGATTCATATTTATGGTCCAAAGTGCAAACCTCACTAATCACAGAATACCTTTGTGACATGGCCCTTGTATTGAGTTCTGCCCCAGTATCTTTGACAATCTCAGAAATGGTTTCAATTGTCAAGTATTTATCCGGCCGTGTCAGTTTTCTGACCAATGGAGAAACTCGCAGTATGATTCTAGTCCTAATTTTATCAAACAACGTATTCATTATTTATTCAATTTAATGGATAATGTGTGTCGGTACTACAAAGGCAAAGCAATAATGTGCCTGGATGATGTATTCATCTTTGAAGGCCGATAACAGGAAATCTACGGCATGCTCCTGAATGTCCGATTCAAAAAGGCTGCTGGGACGGAATGTGACGAATGCTGAGATAAACTCCTTCAGATTGAACATAACGAATCTCGAATATTAAGCCGCACTAAACATACTTTTCGTATAGTGTGTTTATCCGCGGCCAAAGTTCACGGATAATCCTTTCCGTGTTTTCACCCATGCCCGAGCAGAAAGCCGACTGGCTTAAGCCCGGATTCGTGTTAT
>JAEEGJ010023062.1_pt1 | contig 13119 bp, 12 predicted proteins | sample 8958761 | NCBI WGS metagenome assembly JAEEGJ01 (sample SAMN16246546, study PRJNA631951) | gut metagenome | biome: gut microbiome; feature: rumen; material: RS-attached | host: Bos | place: Iran: Karaj | collected 2018-10
ATGATTCTGGGGTACTTGAAGATCCAGTTAAATCAGATGTTAAACATATGATTGATTTAGCATATCAAAATGGTACTATTGAAGAATCACTAGAATATATGAATGCTAAATACGATTATTATATCGTTAAAAACATGCATCAATTATTCCTTCAAATTAATAATGAAGGTTCTAAAGATGCAGGTGAATCTCTAGAAAATATGTCACAAGATATTGATATGCTTGTTGAAGGTGTTTATAGAGATAGAATGGATAGAGCTGCGTTCCATAAGAAGTTTGTACAATTTGGTATTATTCTTTATTTAATGATAATGCTTGTACAATACTTACTTGGATCAGATGAATATCTTACTATGTTAAAAGAATTATGGGTTAAGTGTTTATTACACGGAATAATTATTGTTAATACATATTTTTTATTAAGTGGTGAGAAATATTATAATGAGAATGTGGGGGCTGAGTAATATGAATTCACAAAGTATTATGTTTTTACTTATTGCCGCTATAATATTCTTTATATTTCATTATAATAAAGTATTAGATGGTAAAAAGTTTATTAGTGATTTATCACCATACTTCCATTTCTTAATGGAAGATGATTATAAGTTTTTACTTATATTAAAATATGGAGCAGATATCACTGATGCTGATGTAGATGTTCTATATAGGAAAAGAATAAGAACTGGTTTAATAGCTATGTCTATATTCTTTATTTATAATATAAATAAAATGAACTTTGTATTATTATTATTTTCTGTTATTATTGGATTTGCAATTTTCAAGATAGATTATGCTAAATTAAAATCAAATCATAAACAACATATGCATCAAATTAATTTAATGCTTCCATATTATTTAAAGAGTTTGGAAATCTTAATTCAACATTATACTGTTCCAGTTGCAATTAATAGATCAATTCCAACTGCACCAGAAATCTTCCAACCAGGTCTAAAAAGACTTGCTGCTGCTATAGATGCCGGTGATTCATCAGTTGATCCTTATATGCAATTTGCTAAAGATTATCCAGTTCGTGATAGTATGCGTATGATGCGTTTACTATATCGTCTTGGACTTGGTTCTCAGGAAAATAAACAAGAACAGTTAATGATGTTCTCAAGAACAGTTTCTGCTCTTCAAAATAAATCACGTGAGCAAAGATATCAAAATAGACTTGATAAAATGGAAAATAAGACTATGTTAATGCTTTTCTGTACAGGTGGAGGAGTACTTGGTTTTATGCTTCTTACTATGTTCATGATGATGGGTTCGTAAAGAAATAGTAAAGTTATGTAGCAATTTATGAAATTTGTGTTATAATTAGATTAGTAAAAGTAGGGTGGTGAGATAATGAAAGAAGCTGCAGGTGAAGCAAACTTAACTGTAATCGCTATTATCTTAATCGGAGTTATAGCTGCTGTTGTTACTCCTTTAGTTAATAGTTACATGACTACTACAGCTAAAAAAGGATGCTGCTCAAATTACGGTGGTGTTTGGGAAAGTGGTAAATGTAAAACAGTTTCAGCAAGTGGCGCTAAAACAGATGTTAGCGATGCTACTTACTGGGATAGTGCTAAAAAAGAATGTAAATAAAAAAGGGAGAGAATTAATATGCGTGAAAGTATAGGTAGTACGGCTTTATATAACATTATAATAACATTTCTATCTATAATTTTCGCGCTTATTTTAGGTACAATTATTTACTATCAAGCTTTTAAAGTTAATAAGAATTTAGTAAATGTTATCCAAAAGTATGAAGGTTATAATGACCTTGCTGTTGCCGAAATAGAAACTTCCCTAAGTTCTATTGGTTACATGAGAAGAAACCTAGGGGACTGCCCTACAAGACATGGTAGTTCTCTAGTTAATAACTCATCTAATCCATCAGCAAGAAAATCACAGTTTCCGTACTGTGTATATCGTTTTTCTACTTCTGGTACCAAATATTATTCCTTTGGAGTACTTTCTTACATAGTTATAGATATACCTTTAATTGATGCCAGTATGCTTAAATTTGGAGTATATTCCAAGACTGATCAATTATACAAGTTTGGTTAATAGGAGGATAATATGCGTGAGTCAATTGGAAATTCAATGATTTTTTCTATTATATTAACTGTTATTGCAGTTGCATCTGCACTTGTATTATTTTCTCTTGGATATTCTAAAACATATCGTATTAAGAATAAGGTAATAGATATAATTGAAACTAATTATGGATATAATGATACTACTATCCGTACGGAAGTAGAAAATTATATGCGTGAAGCAGGATACAATTCCTATAAAAAAGGTAAATGTCCAGATTTAGATGGGCAAGCACCTTTTAATAATTTAAATCAACAACAATATATGTACTGCATATATAAGTTTGATACAGTAAAAGGTCCATATTATACTGTAAAAGTATATATGACTTATCATTTACCTCTAGTTAGTGATTTTATTAATGTAAGATATTCTATTAGAGGTGATTCTAGCGTTATAATTTCATTTTAGAAAGGTGGTTAGATTATGAATGTAATTGTTTCTAACAAATATCAGTCAATGCTTGAAACATTAGGAATTGATGTTATAAAGAGCATTAATGGTGAATTTGAACCAGAAGAAATAATTAAAACCTTTGATAATTTCTATTTTCAAAGAATGATTCTTGATGTCACTGCCATAAAAGGTTATACGGATATTAAAAATATTCAAAAATTATCTATTGCATTAGATATGAATAAGATAATTTTACTTCTTGATGATTCACCAGAGTGCAATGCACCAGAATATTTGTCTAAATTGGTATCTATTGGAATATATAATTTTACCAAAAATACCGATGGAATTATGTATTTATTAAATAATCCTAATACTTATAGAGATGTTGCACATATTCAGCAACTTGAAAATCAAGTACAAGTAGTTGAAAGAGTTGTTGAAAAAAATGTGTTTGGAGGAGGAGAATCTGCTCCAGTTACAACTGGTAAGACTAGAATTATTGGTATAAAAAACGTTACAAGAGAAGCTGGTTCTTCTACACTTGTTTATATGATGAAGAAAGAACTTGCTAGAAATTATAAAGTACTTGCTATTGAAGTTGATAAAAGAGACTTTATGTTCTTTAATGATAAAGAAATGTTAACAACTACTTCTATGGAACTTGGTAATATTATTGTAAAAAATAATAACCAAGAAGTAATACTTGTAGATGTTAATGGAAGTAGTAATGCTGAATCACTTTGCGATGAAGTATTATACTTAATAGAACCATCAACTATTAAATTAAATAAAATGATGTTAAGTGGATCTAAAGTTCTTAATGACTTAGTAGATAAGAAAGTAATACTTAATAAAAGTCTTCTTTCTGAAAGTGATGTTAAGGATTTTGAGAGTGAATCTGGTCTTAAAATAGCATTTAATATGCCACCACTTAATGATCATGAAAACAATATTGAAAGCATCAATAAATTACTTAGACTACTTGGTTTTTCAAGACAAGAAGTTGCCGAATAATTTATTGACATATATTTTTTAATAATATATAATTAATTTAGATATGGAGGAAGAAATATGAATTTTGTACAAGTTTTAGATGTTTGTGTTGGACAAATTGGTTCAGCTGGTTTACCAAGTAAAATTGCTTTCACAATAGCATCAATTATTAGAATTATCCAAATTGCTGTTCCTATTTTACTTATCATTTGGGGTATGCTTGATTTAGGTAAAGCTGTAATGGCTCAAAAAGAAGATGAAATCAAAAAAGGACAACAAACATTTATTAAGAGATTAATTGCTGCAATTCTAGTATTCTTCATTACTACTATTGTTAAATTAGTTGTTAATTTATTCTCAGATGACAACGGAAACGGTGGAGTTTGGAATTGTGTAGACAAAATTATTAATTGTAGTAGTGCTGACTGCAAATAATAGTTAAAAATATGTTAAAATTAAAAATCAATAATGTTTATTATTGATTTTTTTTGTGATATACTATAAATAGTAGAAATATTTGTTTGGAGGAATAGATCATGGGCACTATGATTATAAAAATATTAAGACTTATTGGTTTAACAATTGATCATCTTGCTGCATTTTTATTAATGACAGTATATGAAATGTTTGTTCAAATATCTGATGCAGGTATTTTTAAACAATCTGATATTAGACAATTTTCAACAAGAATATATGCATTCTTGGGTTTAATCATGGTTTTTAAAGTATCTATTTCGTTAGTTTCATATATCATGAATCCAGACAACTTTAGTAAAGGGGATGTTGGTGCACCAGCTATTATTAAAGGGTTTGTATTTGCTCTTGTTGGAATAGTAGTTGTTCCATATATTTTTGAAATAGCATTCTCTGCTCAAAGAATTATATTAAAAAACAATATTATTGGTAATTTAATAATGGGTATTTCAAATGGTACTAATAACGATAAAGATTATATGTGGACAGCTGGACGAAGTATGGCTTCAACTACGCTTAGGGCGTTTATTAAACCTAATACCAATATTGATGTTATAGATGAAAACTGTGCTGAAGCACCTGCAAATTGTGAAGCATTTTTAGGTTTATTTGATAAAAAAGACAAGGTTAAAGAAATATTCAGTGAAGACCCTGTTTCTCCATATAAATTATTGGACCCTGATTTACTTAATGCTACTGTTAAAGCAGATGGTAAAGAAGTATTTGTAATGGATTATACATTTATAATAAGTACTTTATGCTTATTATTTATTGCTTATATATTATTGTTATTTTGCTTTGATGTTGCAGTAAGAGCAGTTAAATTATCATTCTTACAATTAATTGCTCCAATTCCATTAATTGCCAAAATTGATCCTAAAAAAGGTGGAAAGATATTTGACAACTGGGTTAAGGAATGTACTACAACTTATTTAGATTTATTCTTTAGAGTTGCAGCAATATTCTTTGCATTATTCTTAATATCATCTTTATCCGGCGTATATCATATTTCAGACGGATCAAGTTATAGCTTTGGCGCATGGATTTATGTAGAAGTATTCTTAATTATAGGAATCTTAAACTTTGCTAGAGAATTACCTAAGTTATTAAGTACTATTTTAGGTATTGATTTAAAGGGCCTTGGTGGATTCAGTTTAAATCCATTTAAGAATAAAAATTTTGCTCCTATTGGTGCAACCGTTGGATTAGGCAGTTCGATTGCATCTGGTATTCGTAGAGCAAGGAAAATGTCTACTAAAGATGAAAATGGTAATCCTATCGAAGGAGTTACCGAGAAGAATCTTGGTAAATTAAAGGCAAAAGAAATTTTAGGCTCAGCTTTAACTGGATTCGGTAGAAATGTTGGCAATCTTGCAAGAGGAAAAACATGGTCTGAGATTGTTGGAGCACAGGTTGCTCGTAATGATCAACTTGAAAAACTATTAATTGATAGTGGTGGAGATAAGTATTCTGATGCTGTTAAAAGCCAAATTCTTTCAAATGTGTTAGGATGGAAAAGTCCTACAATTAATCAGGCCGAAGAGTTAAGAAAATTAGAAATTGAAAAACATAACTTAAAAATTGAAAAAGAGGCACAGGAAGAAGCAGATAAGAATTTTAAAAGAGCTAATGATATTAGCATGGGAATAGCATCTTCGTTCAATGATGTATTAAAATCTGTTGAAGGTGATGTTGAAAAAGATTCTTTATATATAAAGAAAATGCAGGCTGTCGATTACAACAAGAGTAGACTTGAATCTGTTCTTAATGCTCAAAGTGCTGCTACTGGTGGATTTTCTACTAAAACGCTTGAAAAACAGTATAATGATTTAAGCAAACAATTAGATTTATCTACTAATGATAATGATAAACTAGTTATGGAACAACAATTAAAAGATTTACAAAGCAAAATTGATGTTTCGAAGAGCTATGATGAAGAAATTAAGAGGGCACAAGCAACATATTCTAATTCTCAGGCTGACTTTACAAGATATAAAGATAAAGCACAGTTTGATATGTTTGCAAAGCTTTATTCATCTGGAAAATTATCTGAAACATCAAAAAGTAAATTGGCTATTTTTGCCGACAATCTTAAGGAAGGTATTACAAGCGGTACAGCAGAGTATAAAGATGGTCGAATTGAATCTGGTGTTATAGAATTTGTTGATATTTCTGGTAAAACTCTTAAAATTGACATTAATGATTTAGACGATAAAGATAATAGAGAAAATTTCTTCAATTTTATGAAGGCATAGCAGAGTAAAGCAACTGAATCTAAGACAGTTCATGACCATGAATCTTATGAAAAACTTAAAGATATTTCTGATAGAGAAAAAGCTCTTGCTCGTAAGGAAGAAAGCTTTAATGAAGATAAAAAACGTGTTGATGAGTCTGGAAAAGTTGTTGATAATAGTATGTTTAGTAATAAAGGCGGAGGCCATTAGAATATAAGAAAGGAAGGATAATATGGGGTATTTAATTCCTGCAAATAGTAAAAAGCAAATGTTAATTGCTGGTGCATTTAATAAAAAAGATTTAATTATAATACTATGTGGTGGTGTAATATCTTTGATTTTATTACTTGTGCTTCCAATTGAAACGCTTTGGATTGCCTTAATAGCAATCACCCCTGGATTGATTACTGCATTCCTAGTGTTTCCAATTCCTAATTATCACAATATGTTAGTAATAATTAGGAATGTCATTGATTTTTACGGTACAAGACAAAAATATGTATGGAAGGGTTGGTGTTTTACTGATGGCGAACAAGGTAAAGAGTAAATATACTGTTGATGATATTCCTGTAAAGAGTATTACCAATGGTGAAATTGTTTTAACAAATAATTACAAAGTTACTGGTATAAAAATAGTTCCTAGAAACATTTTTATACTTGACTACAATGCTCAAGATGCGGTAATTATGAATCTTAGAAATGTATATAATATGATTGATTATGAATTTTGGTTAATATGTGCTGATAGACCAGTTGATATAAATTTATATTTATCTCAACTTCAACTTCAGTATAATAATTTACAAGATAATGCTAAAAGAAAAATAATTATTGAGGATATTAACAAGGCAAATATGTTTATGAATAACAATGTTGTTGATACTGAATATTTCTTACTATTTAAAGAAAAAGATGAAGAACAAATCCAAAAAAGAATTAGGAATTTAATTAGTGCATTTGCAAATGCTGGTTTATCCACACATCAAGTATCTAACGATGATTTAAGAACTATTTTAGATAATTTCTTAAATGGTGGAAAAACAACAACATTTGGAACTGTGATGGGGTAATAAATTATGGATATAAGAAGTCAAATTGCTCCTAAAGGGTTAGAATTTAAACCAACAGGTTTAGTGGTTAGCGATAAGTATGCAACTATATTAACAGTTATATCTTATCCTAAAATTATTAATCCTGGATTTCTATCTTCACTTACAAGTATGTCAGGTATCAAAATTGTTATTAAACATATACCACTTCCTTTTAGCGTTATTAGTAAAATTGTAAATAAAGAAATTGCTGATTTAAAGCAAAGATATCAAACCGAAAATGATCGTACTATTCAAGAAAGATTAAGACTTGACTATGAGTCTCTTGAAGATTTTATTCAAGAACTTGCTTCTACACAATCTAAGATATATGATTTCCAAATGCATGTAATGATTACTGCTGATTCAGAAGATGAGTTAACAGCTAAAAAAATGCAGGTAAAAAATTATCTTGAAGCTATGGAATTACAAGCAATTCCACTTCGTTTTGAACAAGAAAAAGTTCTTAAGTCAATGATACCAATTTATCCAAAACAAGATATTGAAGATCGTATTGGTACTCCAATTCCATCTCCAACTCTTGCTGCAATGTATCCTTTTATATTTGATAGTATAAAAGATCCTGGACTTTCTTGTTTACTTGGTGTAGATTTCTCTGGTGGTGTTATTCTATTTAATCAATTCTTATATCAAGAAAGAAAAGAAAATAATAGAAATAATGCTAATATGATTATTCTTGGTACTTCTGGTAGTGGTAAATCTACTGCCGCTAAGTTATTACTAAGAGCAAACATAAGAAATAATCACCAGATAATTGTAATAGACCCTGAAGGAGAACTTGAGGGTATGACTAAGAGATATAATGGTGACTTTATAGATCTTGGTAAAGGTGGAGAATTCGGTATGATTAATCCACTTGAAGTTGTAATAGATGCTGATGATGAAGAACTTGCTCAAGGACTTGGTTATACTGTTCTTACAAGAACTATTCAATCAGTTAAAGCATTCTTAAAATATTATGATCCATCTGCTGGTGAAGATGTAATTAATATTTTTAGTGAAATATTACAAGAAACATATAGACGTTTTAATATAAATTTTGAGTCTGATTTCACTCAATTTACTTCTAAAGATTATCCTACCATGAAGGATGTATATGCTACTTTAAGAGGTAAAATTTTATCTATGCCTGAGAAAACTCAGGAAAGAGATATTCTTGAAAGACTTGAAATAAAATTAAGACCATTAATTAAAGAATTAAAATACTATTTTGATGGAACTACAACAGTTAGTCCAAAAAGTAATTTTATAGTATTTAATATTAGAGAATTAATGAATACTGATTCAAGTATTAGAAATGCATTATTCTTTAATATATTAAAATATGCTTGGAGTCTATGTTTAGATAAATCACAAAATACTGTTTTAATGGTTGATGAAGCCCATGTTTTAATGGCAGGTAAGAATGAATTAGGTGCTGATTTCCTTGCTCAAGTTCAAAGACGTGCAAGAAAATACAATACTGGTACAATCATTATTACTCAGCAACCTACAGACTTCTGTGATCCTCAAGTAATAGTTCAAGGAAAAGCAATATTTGATAATGCTTCTTACTATCTAGTTATGGGATTAAAGAAACAAGCTGCTGATGATTTAGCTAAGCTAATAGACATTAATGAAAACGAAAAAGAAAGTATTAAACGATATAGCCAAGGTGAAGCACTATTTGTTTGTGGTAATAGACGTATGAGAATAAATGTTGTTGCTACAGAACAAGAATTAGATTCATTTGGCGGAGGCGGAGGATTATAATCCGTTAAATAAATAAAATTGGGAGGTGGTACCATGGATCAAAATGATAATAATATGCAAAATGATGATTTAAGACAAACCATTGAACGTGGTACTGCCGAAAACCTAAAAACTGCAGGTGAGGCTTCTAGACAATCATCACAAGAAAATACAAATCATAGATCTGGAAGAGTACCTGGCATGCCTGGTATTCCAGGAATTAATCAAAATCGTTTACCTGGGAAAGACAAAGGAGGAAAAGCCGGCGGTAATGCTCTTCAAAATTTAAAGAATGGGCTTACTAATGGTAAAAATGGTTCTCCTTTTTTAAATATTGGAAAAAGAAGAAAATCTAATGATGAAGAAGAGCAAGAAGAGCAGGAACAACAAGAACAACAAGATCAAACTGATGCCTCTCAGGAATCATCAGATGATAATGATAAAAAAGATAATGATTATAAACCAAAATTTCCTAAATTTGGTGAAGGTGAAGAAGAAACTGATGAAGTTTTAGCTGATATTAAAAAGATAGGAAAAGTAATGAAAGTTACTGCTGCTGTTCTTCCAACAGCTATTCAGGTTTTAGGTATTTTAATTGTTGTTATTTTAGTTTTTGCTGAAATAATGACTGTTATGGACCAAATTGCTACATTTGCCGAAAATGCGGTACTATTTACAGAAAGACTAAATAATTTCGTTACTGGAAAAGGATGGAAAACTTCTGAAGAATCATTCTTCCAAAAATTATGTTTAGCAAACGATAATTATGTTGGAGAAGAACCACTTGATATTCCTCTTTTAGCTGCGACTGTCCATCATACTGTTCTTGTTGATCAAGATGCATTTGATGGTGAAGAAGGCGAAAAGAATGAATTAGCAAGTAGGGAATCAACGTTAGACGGTGATTTTTCATTATTTGGTAATGCTGTTGATTTGTATCATACTAAAACTTTCTATGATGTTGCATCTGAAAAATTAGGTGATGTAACAGGAATTGGTAGATTCTTTAGTATTGGTGGTGCAGGTCTTCTTGGACATCTAATACATACTGGATATAGTTTTGAAACAACAAATAACTTATGGGATTGTCTTAGAGGATGGGCTAAATTCTTTGGTGATGTCATTGACATTAACACAACTGGACCAGGTGAAATATATAAAAGTAACGATAATGATTTAGGAAAAACTCTAGGTGATTTAACTAGTAGTTTAGGTGTTTTTAAATTGCTATTTAAAGCAAATGACATAGAAACAAAAATTCTAAGTTTTATGGACCAAGGCCAAGACTATCCTGAATGGAAATATCGTAATGCTGTTTACGAACTAAAGGATTTAATTGAACTATTTAAAGGTGTAGATGATGAGTATTTAATGAATTCACAACAATCATATTATTCATCATTACCAACTTGTGAAAAATGTAGTAAAGACGGTCTATTTAGCATTCGTAAAAGTGATGATGTTAATGATATTCCAAGTGATATATCTGAGCAAGAATTAGAAGCTCAGGCTAAAAAGAAAAAAGGAGTATTCCCATATCCATCTGTAATCCAAGAGCAAGATTATCAAGCTTATTATAGATATTTAGTAAATATTTATTTACCTATTACATATTATAATGGTTTAAAACTAGGAGAAGATTATACTATGGATGATCTTATCCGTGATGCTAATGATATTTTTGATGAAAAATATACATATAATTATCTTGTAAAAGATAATCGTGATATGTCATCTTCTTATAGAGATTTAGTAGAAAGTGATATAACTGTAAATGTTGATAAAAATATGCTTGATAATATGATGGTTAATGTTGGAGGTACTACTTTAACATTTAAAGATTTTATTATTAAAAAAACATATAATGATTTATCAGTTAGTGTTTCAGATAATGAAGAATTTATAAAAGCTTATATGGTATTTATAAAAGGTGAAGCACTTTCTAAAAATACAATAAATATTAGTAATGGAAGTTATTCTATTTCTCCAACTGTAGAGGGAACATTTGCTGATCCACCAACTGGTGAGAAAGATTTCTTGGATAAAATATATGATGCAGTAGCTGATTATTATGTATTTAACTCTGAAACTAACTCCTTTGCTGGTGAAGTTGGTAATGTAGGATGTAGTGCTGGTAATATTGATCACTGCTTAGTAATTGGTCAAGCAAAATCAAAAGCGTCAAATAGTTACCAATGGACTAGAATAGTTGCAGATGTTGTTTTTGAGCCTTATGGTGTTGTAAATGTTTCGAATGGTAAATTCTTAGTTAGTAAGAAAACAACTATTTCTTCAGGGCTAGAACTTGGTACTGATGGTTTCTATAAAAGAGTACAAGCACCTAAACAAGGTGAAAAGTGGTGGACACTTTTATCAGAAGATCCTGTTAACGGTTATTATCCTGGTAGTGCAATTGGTCAGTGTGTTTGGTATATGTATGGCCGTGTTGGCGAAATAATCAACAATTCAGTTGCTTCACAAGAAAAGAAACAAGAAGCATTTAATGCAATGCTTAAAGCATTTAGAACTGGTAAAGCTAATGGCTCTCAGTGGTTTGAAAATGGTGTTTGTGATACTTTTGCATGTGGAACAGACCCAACTCAACCACGTCCTGGTGCTATAGGTGTTTACTTATGGTCTAATTCAAACTCAAATAAATCAAAATATGACTTCAACTATGGACACGTAATTGTTATAGAAGAAGTAAGTGGTGATAATGTTTATTATTCACATGGTGGTAACTCATGTGGTGGAGCTTCTGGTAAATCATCTTGGGATTGCGTAGGATTCTGGTATAGTCATAAAACTTTACATCAGATGCATGACCTTGGTGGTCAATATACCTTTGTTGGGTATGTGTATATTTTAAATTAGGAGGAATAAAATGAAAAAAGGGTTATATTTATTAATAAGTATTGTTTTATTCCTTCTTACTGTTTCTTTTTTACCACAAAATTATGTGGTTGAAAGTAATATTTATAGAGATGGAGATATTCCAACCGATAAAGATGTTATTAATACAGGTGGTTCTATAAAGATAACTATCGATTTACTTGATTCCAAAGTAAATGAAAGTATAGAAATATCTACACCAAGAGAATATACAGATAAAGAAATAAAATCTATTGCTAATGTATATTCATTTGGTGAAAATGATAAATATGATTTATCTTATGAAAAACAAAAAGATTCACTTATAATAAAATCAACTGGGCCCCAAAAAAGTCTTGAAGAGTATTTACAATCAAGTGGTTCTAGATTAGGTAGCTGTTTTGATAAGGTATCTTATGATTATGATAAAGAGTCAAAAAAGATAACTATTGCAACAACTCAAAAGTTTTATTGTATGACAATTGATTATAAAATATATGATAGTATTGATTTTAGCATAAAAACATATAATAAAGTATATGATAATAATGCTGATGAAGTAAAAGGTAATATATATACTTGGCATATAAATGCTGATAATAAAAATAATAAAAAAATATTTTTTGTTGTAGGCAATAACACTTATGTGTGGTATTATTATCTTAGGTTTTTATTTTATGGATTAGGTATTGTTGCTGCTATACTATTTGTATTATATTTAGTAGTTTCAATTTTTAAACACTTTAGTGATAAAGCAAACAAAATGTAGGGAGGATGCACTATGAAATTAAAATTTAGAGCAGATGCAAAAGATTGGTTAATTCTTGCACTTTTTGCTGTTATTCTTTTTTATGTATGTGCTGTTGGTGTATTAAATTTAACAGAATTTTCAAAATACGGGACTTTTTATGGCCTAAATCCGTTTGGAGTATTTGAAGAAACTAGTTTATTAATACCTACATTAGTATTATTCTTTGTAGTTTTTGCAATTATTATTACTAGTGTATCTTCATATTTCTTTGATAGAGAAAAAGGTTTTGGTATCTCAACAGATGCTAAAAAAGAAAAAGGTTACTCTAGATGGGCAACTGACAAAGAAATGAAGAAAGAATTAAAAATGGTAGATGCCTTAGCTGATACATCTGATGCAGCAGGTATTCCTATCATGAATGATGGAAGACACATTTATGTTGATAATGGTGAATTTCATAACCTTGTTATAG
>JAEEGJ010023067.1_pt1 | contig 13118 bp, 13 predicted proteins | sample 8958761 | NCBI WGS metagenome assembly JAEEGJ01 (sample SAMN16246546, study PRJNA631951) | gut metagenome | biome: gut microbiome; feature: rumen; material: RS-attached | host: Bos | place: Iran: Karaj | collected 2018-10
TATAGGCATTATGGAGAATGGACCAAAAGCGAACCCTTTCCCTGCTTCGAATGTGTTGGCATGCTGCAACCGTTCTGACATTTCCTGATGAATACCATCTACTGATTTAAGATGATCTGACAGAACCAACTGAATCTCACGCCCAACCTTGCCTATATAAATGGGAAGTTCCTCGGGCAGTTTTGTGATACTGCCGATGTGGTCACCATGATAGTGCGTAATGAGCAATGCACTCTTCGATATATCACCATGTGTTAAACCTTCAATCTGCAAATCTCCAGACTTGGGACCACCAGGCAATTCTTCGCCATAATCGACGAACAACCGCCAACCGTCATACTCGTATTCTGTGACACAACCACCAATCTGATGAGTGCCGCGATGGATTATAATGTTCATATTTAAATGTTTATGATCTCTTCATCGTAATACTTCCTGTCAAGAATATTAAAAATACGGAGTTCTGGCAGGGTGGCATCCGAAAAAAGGAAAACAGGCTTAAATGACTTATTTCTTTCTATCAGTTTATAATAGTCACCTTCCTGTTTAACCATTCTTGAAACTCTTTGACATCCCCAGCGCTTATCGTCAAAAAGATAACCACTCATTGTCTTCTTGGGAGTGTTTTCAGAAGGTAGTATTGGGTTGTTGTTTAGCGTAATAAAATAAAATTCCGGCTCAGGAGCTATATTCTCACAGGTGATATCTTCTATAGAGAATGGCATATCAATTCCTAAAAGCGAAAGACTCTTTATAATAGACACTATTTCAGGTTTCAAAACTTCAAAAGATTTGTTCTTGTAAAACGAATAGAAGTCTTTTACATGAGTCCTGATGCCAGAAGGTTCTTTTAATGCACCACTTCCATATTTCAGTTCAATGAGAGCCACACGGAATGGCTTTTTTTTGGTAATGGCAATAATGTCAAACCGCCAGCCTTCTGCATTTTCTTTTCCTTGAAGCGACTTTGTATATTCCACATCTATGCAAAACCATTCAGAAGAAAGATTATTATTGTTGTCTATGAAAAGCCTTTGTTGAGCTTGCTTCTCCTGCTTGTTTCGTCTATCGCTATTTTTCTTTATAGTATCATAGTATCCTACTATCTCGTCTTCATTCAAACAGCTTTTCATACCATCAGTATAAAAACTGTCTATTTTGGCTATAGCAGGATTGCCGACTTCAATCTTAGCAATGCTATCACAATTATAGTAAAGATTAATGAAACCATCACGTATTCCAATAATAACCTCATCATTATGCTTACTATAGATGTCTTTATAAAACTTACTTTGCTTGAATGAATCAGCAAAATTCTCGTCTATTGACGTTCCTCTAAATGAATCTCTATCTTTCATAAATTACCTTATAATTTAATCGTTTATATTAATTCGTTTCTTTACTTTTCGTGCTTATAGCACCACAAAATCCCTTCATATCCATGCTGGAGATCCAATTTCTTTCCAGCCAACTTTGCCATGATTTGAAGATGCCTTGCTTCTTCCTTAGTGAGAAACACAACATTCTCATCACTAATCCATTCGCCATTATCGTTGCGAATCAAATGCCATTTCCTTTCTTGCTCTTTCGTTTCCATCATGCATATTCTATTTGTGGTACATCTATGGTGACATTCTCCGTATCATCCCCATCGTCCAATGTAGGAACAGCTAATCTGAGTTCACCGTCTCGCATCGTATTATCTACAAGCAGCGTCAAGGGATAAATGTCGCTATCCTCATTCAATATGGGATAGCCGTATTCGTCGAACTCTGTCATAAATGCGGAGTCAATACCGTACACATAAATCTTTTCGCTATGTTTGTCCATCTCGTGGTTGATGAATGGGTCTTGAACTGCATCGAATGACTCCCCTTGGGTTAAGTCCATTCCATACAACAAGAAAGGCGCAGCATCATTTGATCTTGCCAACAAATCCATTGTCTGAGAATTGGCATATAGATTCAAAGCGTATTCCGTTGAGTGACGCTCATGGAAATCACGTTCAAACTCTTTCACCACATCACGGAATGTCACACCATCAGAAACTCTCCTGCCTTTGCCGTTAAAGTCAGTAGGCTTGAAATAATAGGTTTCAGTTATTTCTTTTTCTATCATATAGTATATATACGAAGTTGCCATGGAAATATATTACAGGATTTCCACTTTATTAACTACTCCGCTTCGCTTTTAACGTATCGTAACGGAATTTTGTCTCACTTACTCATCAGCTCGACATATATCAACTGGGCTACGGTGGGACAACGCGAACTCATATTGTTCCTTTGTAATCTTTGCCATATTCGTACCTCCTTTGTATTCTACGATTTCCAACGCCAGGTCTTTCTGACGATGACGCTGATGGTATGAGTGAGGGTGCGCAGATGGAAATTCTTGCCTAACACAATCAGCAGTACGGCTGACAGGATGAGCACGATGCCGATGGTGAGACGGAAGGTGAGTGACTCGTCAAACACCATCACACCGATGGCTACAGCGGTCAAGGGTTCCAAGGCTCCCATGATGGCCGTTGGCGTGGCTCCTACCTCATGGACGGCAACGGTCATCAGTACCAGCGAAAGAACTGTCGGCACCAAGCCCAGCCAACATGCAAAGAACCATGCTCGCGGAGATGACGGCAACATCAGGTGCAGGTCGGGCGAAGTAAAGGAATACGCTAACAGCGAGAGCATACATATCAGCAGCACGTAGAACGTGAGTTTCAACGAAGACATGCGGATGCTCGACTGGTTGACCACCACGATATAGACAGCGTAAGTCAGTGAGGAAATCATGACCAGCAGAACGCCTATCGCACTCAGCGAGACACCAGCACCTCCTTTATATAAAAGACCGATACCTGCTAATGCGAGGATGATGGAAGTGACCGTTGAAGCCGTCACCTTCTCTCGGAAGAAGGTAGCCATGATGACCGCCACCATCACAGGATAGACAAACAGGATGGTAGAGGCGATGCCGGCATCCATAAAGCGGAAACTCTGGTAATAGGTGATACTCGACGCTGCAAAGAGCAGTCCGAGCGAGGCGAGCGTTTTCAATTCACTACCGTTGATCCTGAATGATTTACGCTCTATGAGCAGCATCACCGATAGCATCACAACCGCCATCGAAAAGCGGTAAAAGAGGACGGACGATGTATTCACACCCTCTTCGTAGAGCGGCAACGCCCCAAACGGGTTTGTGCCATAGCAGACGGCGGCCAGTATGCCGCAGATGATTCCTTTATGCTTCATTGTATTGTTTTTCTCGAATATCAATCCCCTTCCTCTTCCATCTTACATATCTTGCGCGTTTCTCGACGGGCCTCCTTCCAGCGGGGGAAATATTGGTCCATCAAGGCATGGAAACGGGCATTGTGGCTGGGTTCCAGCAGGTGACAGAGCTCATGCACCACCACATGCTCCACACACCACTGCGGCAACAGCAGCAGGTAGGCAGAGAAACAGATGGACTTGTTCCTGACATTGCACACCCCCCAACGGGAAATCATCGCCTTGTAATAGACCAAGGAGGGCTTTACTCCCATTTCCTTCGAATGGCGTTCCACCATCGGTTCTATCAGAGCCTTCAGCCTCTGCAATGCATCGTCGGCCTGTGCCCGTGTCTGCAAAGGCAGCTGATGGTAGAACGCAGCCCTGCGCTGCTGATTCTCGCAGGTCTTCTTACGAGCCTCGGTTATCCATTCGCGGTGTTCCTCAATAAACCGCTCCACCTCTTTCCTTGGCATACCAATAGGTGCCGACACATGAACATCGCCATTCTTCACAATACGCATTGACAATCTTCTGGTCCGCCTGTATGTCACCTGTATAGTCATATTTAGTCTCTTACTGCTTCCTCGGTCTGGACAGCAGGATCACGCCAAACGTCAGACATTCTGATGCGGGAACGGCGAGCCACAGCCCCTGCGGAACGAAGAGCATGGGCATCAGGATAAATGCCGGAATGAGGAATACCAGCCCTCGGAGCAGCATGTAGACGATAGCGCGCGTATTCTGCTCGACGGCCTGATAGTAGCCGATGATGGAAACATTGAGCGAGAAGAAGATGGCAGAGGCGGCAAACAGCGGGAGGCCGTCAGCAGCTATGGCATAGGGGTTGGTGCCTTCATGCAGGAACAGGCTGATGAGCGGCTTTGCCCCGAGGATGAGCACCGCTGTTGCCAGTATGCCACAGATGGCAGAGGTGCGCAGACTGAGCCTGAAGGCTTGGCGCACACGGTCAGCGTTGCCTGCACCATAGTTAAAGCTGATGATGGGTTGGGCCGACTGGGATACGGCATTGTTGACCATAAACACCATCGGGTATAGGAAGCAGGCCACGCTGAAGGCTGCCACGCCATCCTCGCCAAGGTTTTTGATGAAGACGTAGTTACCCGCAAGCAGTATCACCGTCATGGCCAGTTCGCCGAGCATGGAGGAGAAGCCGCTGCGAACCATATAGACCGTGTTGCGTCCCGTCAGGTAGAGACTGGTGAGAGTGAGCCTAAACCTGCGGAACCGCACGTTCTTGGCACGGAAAATCATATAGCATACAACCATCACCGCGGCTACGGCACAGCTGAGCGTCGATGCCTTGGCACTACCAGAGACGCCCATCTGCATGGGGAACACAAACAGCCAGTCGAAGAAGATGTTCAGCAGGCCAGGCACGATCTCCAGTGAAGCAGCATACTTGGGAGAGCCGTCAATGCGGATGACAAACGTGCCAATCACCTGGGTAATGGTACACACGCATCCGGGGAGTATCCACACCAGATAGTCGAGTGCCAACGGCATCAGCACATCAGTACACCCCAACAGGCGCAAGAATGGTATGCGATAGAAATAAATGGCCGAGGCCACGATGATCATCATCAGCGTCGCCACCTCAAAAGCCTGTGTGATGGTGAGGTTGGCAGCCTTGTTGTTGCCCTGCGACAGATGAATACTCGCCACCACCGACACGCCCACGCCAAACATCAGGGCAATGCCCGTAGTCATCAGGAATACCGGAGCCGCGATATTGATGGCAGCCAGGGCATCGCTGCCCACGCCTTGTCCGACGAAGATACCGTCTGCCACAGTATAAAACGAGGCAAACACCATTGACAGTAACGTAGGGAAAAAGAGACTGTTAAAGAGGGGCTCTATCTGAGACTTGCCAAAGTCTATGCGATCCCGGCTGAGGTCTTTTAATTTCTTTACCATAATACAAATACACAGGTTTTGTCCGCAAAGGTAAGCAATTTTTTTGGAATCACGCAGGCTTTTCACTATATTTTTGCAGCAGGCAGACGTAAGAATCGAAAACTTTTCGTAACTTTGCAGGCATGATAGCGTTTTATAATCTGAAAGCCGTCACTCAACGATATGCTGAGGAGATAGCAAAAGCCACGAGCGAGGTGATAGCCTCGGGATGGTACTTGCAGGGCGAAGCCACTGCACGCTTCGAACAGCACTATGCCGACTACATCGGCACCCGACATTGCGTAGGCGTAGGCAACGGACTCGATGCCCTGACGCTCATCTTCAGAGCCTATCTGGAACTGGGACTGATGAAAGCCGGCGACGAGGTCATCGTGCCTGCCAACACCTATATCGCCTCCATACTGGCCATCACCGAGAACGGGCTGAAACCCGTGCTCATAGAGCCGCGCCCCGACACTCTGGAGATAGACGACAGCCGCATCGAGCAGGCCATCACCCCGCGGACACGCGCCATCATGCTGGTACATCTCTACGGCCGCTGTGCCTATACCGAGCGCATCGGAAAGCTCTGCCAGCACTACCAGCTCAAACTGGTGGAAGACAATGCCCAAGCCCACGGTTGCCTGTACGACGGCCGGCATACGGGTTCGCTGGGCCATGCTGCCGGCCACAGCTTCTATCCCACCAAGAACCTGGGTGCGCTGGGCGATGCCGGAGCCGTGACTACCGACGACCATGAGCTGGCCGACTGCATCAGAGCCTTGGGCAACTACGGCTCCGAGCGCAAATACGTGTTCCGCTATAAAGGCCGCAACAGCCGACTCGACGAGCTGCAGGCCGCCATACTCGACGTGAAGCTGCGCCATCTCGACGACGACAACCGCCACCGGCAGGCCATTGCCCGCTATTACTACGACCACATCAGCCATCCCCTCGTCTCGCTCCCCCGTCGGATGGACGATGCCCAGAATGTCTACCACCTCTTCCCCATCCTCTCGCCCCAGCGTGACCGCCTGCAGCAATACCTTGCCGACCAGGGCATCCAGACCCAGATTCACTACCCCATCCCGCCCCATCGGCAGCAGTGCTACAAGGAATGGGCCGAACTGTCACTCCCCGTGACCGAACTGATACATCAGCAAGAACTCAGCCTGCCCATGAGTCCCGCCCTCACGCTCCACGAAGCCACCGCCATCGTGGAAGCCCTCAACCGCTTCGACCCCTGACTGCCGACAAATTATTTTTGCCTTTTCTCATGTTATTTGCGAAAAAAAGTGTAATTTTGCAGGCCGTAGACCATTTTCACCCATACGGCCTACAATAAAGAAGTACGCAAGCGCGTTACATTATTTACAAACAAATACAAATCCAGATAAAGAACATAGATACATGAAGATTCTCAATGCCATCAAGCTGACCCTTGTCGGACTCCTGTTCACAGCCTGTTCGACACCGAAGAATATCGTCTACTTCCAAGACCTCACCGACGGGCAGATTCAGAAGCTCGCCAACTACAAAGGCATTGCGCTGCAACCCATGGACATGATTTCCATCGTGGTGAACACCAAGTCGGTGGAACTCTCGAACATGCTCAACCTGCCCGTGTCGTCGCATACCATCGGCTTTGCCGAGGGCATGTCGCTGAGTCAGAGCCGCGGCACCTCAGGCTATACCCTCGACAGCAAGGGCGACATTGACTTTCCCCTTCTGGGCAAGCTGCATCTGGCAGGCATGAACCGTGAGGAGGCTGCCGCCTTCATCAAGCAGAAACTGGAAGAAGGCAACATTGCCACCAATGCCGTTGTCACCATCGAGTTCATGAATCTGAGCTATCAAGTGCTGGGCGAGACCAACCACTCGGGCCGATTCTCCATCACAAAGGACAAGGTGACCATTGTCGATGCCCTGAGTTCTGCGGGCGACATGACACTCTATGGCATGCGCGACAGCGTGATAGTGATGCGCGAGCAGAACGGCGAGCGGCATACGTATGTGGTGAACATGCTGAGCGGCAAAGACATCCTTGAGTCGCCTGCCTACTATATCCAGCAGGGCGACGTCATCTACGTAAAGCCCAACAACTACCGCCGCCGCCAGTCAACGGCCAATGCCAGTGAGGTGACAACGGCATCCTTCTGGTTGTCAGCCCTGTCGGTGCTTGCCACCCTCTCTGTGCTCATCTTCAAATAAACAAACGCCCTGTCCCCATCATTCGTGCCATTGAAAAAGCTATGTCGTATCTCTCAAATAAAATAGGAATACTAAAAGATGCTTTCATGGGGAATCTTGTCAAGCTGAAGATCATGTTTGACATCCGTGTGCGCAAGTCCATGACACTCACTTCGCAACAAGACGACTCGATAGTGGTGTCGCTGACCAGTTATGGCAAGCGAGTCAGGGGTAGCGTACCCTATACGGCCTATTCGCTGCTGCATCAGACCCTTCGTCCCGGGCGAGTGGTGCTGTGGCTCGACGAGAAAGCATATAACAGCAACAACATCCCTTCCGATCTGCGCTTTCTGTGCAGATACGGATTGGAAGTCCGCTTTTGCAAAGACATCGGTTCGTACACCAAGATTATCTATTCGCTGTCCGCATTCCCCGACAAGCACATTATCACCGTAGACGACGACCTTTACTACTCCAGCAACTTTGTCCGCGAGTTTGCAGAAGCCCACCGGCAAGCGCCACAAGCCATCATTACCGCTTGTGCAAAGATGCCTGTTTCCAATAGCGACGGCCATTGGGCTCCCTATGAGTCGTGGCCCGAATATCACCATGTGCCCGCCAGCTTCCAGTATGACCATCGGCGACTCTTCCCGTTGGGCGTCAAAGGAGTGCTCTACCCCAGCCATGTGTTTGACAGCGAGGTGCTGAACGAGGCGGTGTTTACCTCTTTGTGTCCCAAGGCCGACGACATCTGGCTCTACATCATGGGGCTGCGTGCTGGAGCCGAGAAGCGTATGCTCCCTGCCTCGCGCATCACCTACTACCAGACCGACCTGCTACGCCAGTATCTCACCCGCGACCGTCTGGCAGCTACCAACTGTTTTCAGGGCGACAACGACAGGCAGCTGCATGCACTGTTATCGCGTTACAACTTCAAAATAGAATAATAATCACCAGAATATGAAAGAAACATTTACCTTCAATGAATTTTTACACATCTGTCTCGACAAATGGAAGTGGTTCGCTGCCTCTGTAGCCGCTTTCCTGTTGCTCGCCATAGCCTATCTGGTAGTAACTCCCCCAAAATATACCCGCAAGGCTCAGATTCTGATCAAGGAGGACGGCGGCATGGGCGGACTGATGGGACAGTTAGGCGGACTGGCCGAGCTGGGCGGATTCATGGGCTTCGGCTCCTCCAACGTCTATAACGAGCTCTATGCCATGCAGTCGCCCTGGCTCATGCTGAACGTGGTGAAGCAGCTGCACCTGGACATCACCTATACCATCAAGGGCATCCGCAACAAAGACCTCTACGGCAAGACGCTGCCCATCACGGTGGACTTCCGGAACATCACCGACGAGGACGACTTGCGCCTGAAGATAGACCTCAGGAAGAGCGGTGAGGTGCGCCTGTACAAGTTGAAGAAGAACGACGATAAATACGACGACGAACTGACGGGCCGCGTGAACAGCGACTTCCAGACGTCTGTCGGCAAGATACACATTGCCGCCACCCCCTACCTGAAGAACTTAGAGGACGACGAGGTGACCATCACCGTGCAGCGCACCGAACCCATGGCCGTGGTAGAGCGGCTGAAGAAGACTTCGCTCAACCTGGCCGTCAGCACCCGCGATGCCTCCATCATCGACATCAGCTGCAAGGACAAGTCGAAGGAGCGTGCTGTCGACATCATCAACGCCATCATTGCCGAATACCGCAAGGAAACCAACGAGGACAAAGACCGCGAGACGGAAATCTCGTCGCGATATGTCGAAGAGCGTCTGTACTCGCTGGAGTCAGAACTGAAGACCCTCGATCAGCGCGTGGGCGAATATAAGAGCAAGACGCTGATGCCCGACCTGGAGGTAATGTCAAAGGTGTATGCCGAGAGTGCCAAGGACATCTCCACCGCCCACATGGAACTGAGCGGACAGCTATATGTGGCACAGGCCATCCGCGACTATCTGCGCGACAAGTCGAAGAAAGACCAGCTGCTCCCCGCCCTGCTCATCAGCGAGAACAAGGGGCTGCAGGAGCAGGTAGCCGAGTATAACGCCCTGCAGCTGAAGCGTTCCAAGCTCATTGCCAGCAGCAATAAGGACAATCCCCTGGTAGCCGACCTCGACAAGCAGCTGGGTGCCATGCACGATGCCGTACTCGTCTCGGCCGAGAATGCCATCAAGCAGCTACAGATACAGCTCAGGGCCGTGGATGCCAAGCGCCAAGAGGGTCGGCAGATGCTGTCGGCAGCACCGATGAAGGCAGTCGGCGGACTGACCGACGAGCGCGACTGGAAGGTGCTCAACGAGGTGTATGCCTTCCTGCTGCAGAAGCGCGAGGAGGCCCGCATGGCCAAGGCGCTGAAGAGCGACGTGCGCGTGCTCACTCCCCCATTAGGTGTGAAGAAGCAGAGCTCGCCCGTGAAGTCGACAGTCATCCTGGCAGCCCTGTTGTTAGGACTCTTCATCCCCGCCTGCACCATCTTCGTGCGCGAGCGCAACCAGCGGCAATAGTCGATGCCCAATGGCCCTGAACACCCTTTATCAGCCATCGCATGATCTACTTCTTCTGTATACTCATCGTCACGCTTCTGCTGCTGTCGTGGAAGTATATCCTCAGGCTCGAGCCTGCGGGCATCTTTGCGGCACTGTGGATAGCCATGGGTGTGCTGACTGTTCTGCTTGAGAATTATCTTGAACTCAACTTCTACGGATGTTCTTTTGTGCTCGCCGGGGCCATTTTCTTCACGATGGGCACCATCTTCAGCGACTACTTCTACCAGCCCGAGCCCTCGGGCTGTCGGATGGAACTCAGGCAACAATGGGTAACACCGCTGCTGCTCGTTCTGCTGGTTGGTGCAATGGTCAATCCCCTCTATTCCATCATCCTCCACGGCTTCAGCCTGCGTGCACTGCTCGACATGCGCGAGATGCTCGAAATGAACAAGGACATCTCCATAGAGCGATACTCTGGTAACGAGGTATATAGTGCAGTCAACCAGTTCTTCCTCATCTTCTCCTATGTAGCCCCCGTCATTGGCGGACTCTGCTATCGTCTGGTGGGCAGATGGAACAAACTGCTCTGCGTGCTGACGCTCATCCCCTGTACCTTCATCGCCCTCACCCAGTCGCTCAAGATGGGCATGATAGCCTCCTTCATTCTCTTCTTTGCCAGCTATATTGTCAGCTCTTACACCTACGGGCTCCCCATACGGATGAAGGGAAAGGTCATCCTTCGCTTTACAGCCATCATCGTCGCCTTCATGCTCGTGCTATTCCTCTCCATGGTGTTGCGTACGGGCGAGGTGAGCGAGAAGACGATTATCGAAATCGCCGAAAAATTCATCTCCTATGCCATTGGCCACATGCACAACGTCGACAGATGGTTTACCACGTATGTACCTGCCGAGCCCACCTATGGCACCAAGACCTTCCTCGGGCTCTCCAACCTGCTGGGTCTGCAAGAGCGCATACAGGGTCTCTACCACGAGTTCATGAACGTGGGAAAGAACGGATTCTATGGCATCTCCAACACGTTCACTATCTTCCGCCCGCTGGTAGAGGACTTTGGTGAAGCAGGAGCCATGGTTGCGATGTTTGTGGCGGGCGTGATAGGCAACATGTCGCTCAAGGCCGTCATCGTGCATCGTAATGTCTACTTTAATCAGGTGGTACTCGTGGCACTCTTTGCCTACATCATGTGGTCGTTCTCCGCCTCGTTCTTTGCATATACCACCTATCTGGCCATGTTCGCACTGGCATATGTGCTGTTCCACCTGCTGCAGAGAAAGGGGGAACCATGCTGAAGGCCATCAGGCAGAAAGTAAGCTCGGGCATGGGTCGCGACGTGGTGTGGACTTTCGCCATGCAGATGCTTATCATGCTCTGCTCGTTTGCCATCAACAAACTGTTGGCCAACCGGCTCAGCATCGACGACTTCGGACAGTACAACGTCATCAAGCGCTCCGTGCAGGTGGTCTCGTTCGTCATGCTGGCGGGTGTGGGCATCGCCCTGCCGCGCTATATCCCCCTCTATCGCAACAGCACCCCACCCCGCCCCATAGCCCCGCTGATGGGGGCATCCTTCATCTACATCCTGGGCGTGACCCTCGTGGTGCTGCTGGCATGTATGGCGTTCTCGCAGCAGATGCAGGACCTGGTCATCGGCCGGCACGACAGCATGCCGCTGCTCGTCATCGCCCTCACCTATGCCTTCATGCTGGCCATGGCGCAATATGTCTTTGCCTACTATCGCGGCATCGGCGACTTCAGGTGGTACAACAGCACACAGCTGGCCCTGCAGGCAGCCATCATCCTGCCGCTCATCCTCCTGCCCGTACTCTCCGTCAGCACGGTCTTCGCCTCCTGGCTGGTGGTCACCGTCCTATTGGTAGCACTCTTCATGGGACGGGAACTGTGGCTATTCTTCCGGCGCGGAGGCTCCTTCGCCTCAGATACGCCGCCGAGCACCCACCTCGCCACCATCATCAAGTATTCCTCTGGCCGACTGGTGGCCGACTTCTTCCAATTTTCGCTGGCAGCATTCCCACTTATCTACATCAATCAACAGTTAGGGCTACAGGCTACGGCATATTTCTCCGTGGGTATCTTCTTTGTCACCATCATCACCCCGCTGTTCTCGTTCATGGGCATCATACTCTTGCCCTATGTCTCGCAGGCTATCGCGCGCCATGAGCTACAGACGGCCAACAGGGTCATCAACCGCCTGGCCCGCATCTACTTAGCAGCCGCCGCAGGCTTCATCCTGATGCTCTATGTGTTCACCGAGTTTCTTACCCGGCTGTTTTTTACCGACAGCTACATCGTCACCGCCGCTCTCACCCGCATCATGATACTCGCCATACTACCCCAGTCGCTCTATATGCTCTACCGCAACACCATCGATGCCGTCAGCATCGTCCCCTATAATGCCATCATCCTGGGTCTCTGCCTGACGGCGATGACCGTCAGCTTCCATCTCTGCTCCACCCTTCCCCAACTGGCATGGGCCTACGTGGGCATCTCCTTCCTACAGGGGGCACTCTCGTTCCTCATCTGGAACATCCTCCGCCAGCGCACGGAATCCGAAGCATAGAACTACCCATCAAGCCTTCTGCTACATGAAATTTTTAAAAGTGATGCAACCGTTGTCATTTTGCAACACTCGCTGATAGTCAGAGCGTTGCGCGTGGCAAAATGGTGGCAAAATGGCAAAATAGGCACCGAAAATGCCTAAAAACATGAAAAAAAAACGCTAAAAGCAGAAAATAACGCGCTAAAAACGGCAAAAAAACGCTCCGAAAACTTGCATTTTTGCTAATTATTTTGTATCTTTGCATTGTTTTAATCATTATTATTCCTAACAATTCCGCAGCATTTTAGTTTAACTTTCTTTATAAGTACCTGAGCAACAAAAAGTTGCTCAGGATTTTGCCATGTCAGATTTCTCACTTACCTTAGTGCTGCAAATCAAGACAAGCAAAATCATCAATGACATAGCAAAGGTACAACAAAAATCTGAGAAAATCACCGCTTTTGGCGGAATATTTTTCGTTTTGGACAAATCATGTCAAGCGTTTCTAAGCCTAGAGTCAGACACAATCGTCACAAGCAAGGGCTAAATCTGACACTCGAAAAATTATCTGCGGATTTTAGGTGATAATAATTTGTTTCCTTTACTGCCCGTAACTTGGAAATAAACCCCGATATTTTTCCTGCCGCCACATTCACCTTTTGCAT
>JAEEGJ010023069.1_pt1 | contig 13118 bp, 9 predicted proteins | sample 8958761 | NCBI WGS metagenome assembly JAEEGJ01 (sample SAMN16246546, study PRJNA631951) | gut metagenome | biome: gut microbiome; feature: rumen; material: RS-attached | host: Bos | place: Iran: Karaj | collected 2018-10
TTGCTCTTAACACCGGTGCGCAGTACCTGTCAATCGTAGGTGTCGCATACCTCATATGCGCCATAATGCAGAGCTACCAGAATGTCATAAAAGGTGCCGGCGACGTCAACACCTGCATGGTCGCGGGGCTCACGGAGCTTGCGGGCAAGATTATTTTTGCGTATGCTGCGGCTCCTTTCCTTGGGCCTCTTGGGATCTGGATCTCTACGCCATTTTCATGGGCTTGCGGATGCGTAATTCCTGTTGTCAGGTACTACTCTGGGAAGTGGAAATTCAAGACCCTTGCATGAGATTTTGAGTCAACTTGAAACGTCCCCGGTGACTCATTTTGAGTCAAACTGAAACGTCCCCACTGACTCACGCCAAGTTTTTCCTAAATTCCTCAGCCTTCAGGCCACCGTATCCTTCATACTCATCCGAGACGAATTTCTCCAGAGCCTTATCCTTAAACTCACTCCAGCTCTCGGCTTCATGCCGTACAAGAATCGGATAAAAGAACACTCCGTTCTCCAACGCAGCCTGTAGATCTCCGGGAGCATCTCCGACCATCAGAATATGATCCTCAGCATAGCCCTTGTCTCTGATCATTCCAAGGCATGCGCTCTTTGATCCCATCTCCTGGGTGCAAACGATATCAACCATATCAAGAAGGCCGAACCTTCCCCACTCCGCTCTGACAGCCTCAGGGTTCGCGCTGGAAACCACGGCGATGTCGCACTTGCCATAGATTTCCTCAAAAGCCTCTTTTACTCCCTCAAAAGGTTTGATTTCTTCCTCGGGAAGCTCCTCAATCGACGCATTAACACTCTTACTCCAGTTAAGTGCCTTCTCAAATACCGGAGAAACCTCCGTCATCTTAGAAACCGCATTATTACTGAGCTCCGGCGCATCATCACTCCAGGTCTTGAGCGCCTTGACGCCCTCAATCTTTACAAATTTCTCATCAACATACAAAAGACAAAGCGCCAGTCCCTTAAACCTGTTGATCCCTCTTGTCATGGAAAAGAGATTGATCTCATTCCACTTCTCCAGAATCTCTTTTTCCCAGTTCTCCAGTCCCCACTCTTTTATCATGCAGGGGCCAAAGCACCTGAAGTGCTTGATATTCATGGTATCCATGGCACATCCGTCCGAATCGATGCAGACTATATGCTCATGTTTCTTCTTAAAATCCAAACCGGACATAACATATCCTTCTTTCATCAAAGCCTTGTATCCCATCTGTCACACCAGACAAGGTCGTTTGCCTCACCCTTAAATTCAGACTTTCCGGTGAGTTTCTCCACCAGCGCCTCGATGTACTCAGGACTTCCGCTATAAGCATTTATGAAAGTCTTCATCATTGGTACATCAAAGAGATGATTGGTGTAATTAAGCGACACGGCAACCGTTGGCACTTCCTTCACAAACCACGGAATCTCTCCGGAATGTGACACCGAGTAGGTAAGCCTTGTGTTATTCTCCTTGGCATAGCCCTTCATACTGATGACAAACAGCACCAGGTCAGTGTTTTTCTTGAACTCTTCCCTGTTCTCGTGCTCCATCATCTTGAATCTGTTGAACTTCGACGGACCTTCCATCTCATATTCGTAGTAGTCCTTAGGAGCCCTCACTTCAAATCCGGCCTTCTCAAGCTCTTTTACCAAAAGAGCCTTTGCAGGGTCAGGGCCATCGGCCAGCGAAACAGGTGCGCTCTCCACAAAGTACAGCACAATCTTCTTTTTATCTGCAGGAGTAACCGGCAGGATATGCTGAGTGTCTTTTACCAGCGTGATACTGTCATCTGCAGCCTTTCTTGCAAGAGCATGATGCTCATCACAGCCGACAACCGCAAGCATGTCTTTATTAGGAAAAGACATCTCGTCAAGCCCAAGGTGAGCCTTAAGTCCCAGGATTCTGTGAAGGGCGTCATCAAGCCTCTCTGCGCTGATGGTGCCATCCTCGATTCCCGCTCTCACATATCCTATATCCTCTGCAGGATCATTAAAGAACAGGATCATGTCACAGCCTGCTGCCACAACCTTCTGCATAGCATTCTTTCTGTCAGCAGCTGCTGTCAGTCCCGCCATATGTGTTGCATCGGTAACGATAAGACCGTTAAATCCAAGCTGCCCTCTGAGCAGTCCCTGAAGCAGTTCAGGTGACATTGTAGCAGGCATGATATCTTCATCCTTGATATCAGGATTAAACTTCTTGGTATAAGCTCTCTGAGCAATGTGGCCAACCATGATGCTTGGAAGTCCCGCATCTATGAGCTTTTTGTAGACCATTCCAAAGGACGCATCCCACTCTTCCACAGACAGGTCATTGCATCCCATCACAAGGTGCTGGTCTCTCTCTTCGCTTCCGTCTCCCGGGAAGTGCTTGGCAGCGCAGGCAATTCCTGCCTTTGTCATCTCATCCATGTAGGCCAGTGACCTCTCTGCCACAGCCTCAGGATCATTGCCAAAGCCTCTGGTATTAACAATGGTATTTCTCCAGTTAGATACCACATCGCACACCGGCGCAAAGCTCCAGTTGCAGCCGACAGCCTTGGCCTCTGCTGCGCCGACCTTTGCCATATCTCTTACAGTATCAAGGGTTTTGCTCGCTCCGCAGGCAGCACCTGTTGCCACAAATGTTCCCTCGCCCACAGCGCCGTTTCCGCCTGCCTCGCAGTTAGCTGCGATCAGCACAGGGACCTTACTCTTTTCCTGGAAGAATCTGTTCTGCTCATAGACCTCCTCCAGTGTTCCTCCCTGCCAGCGAACTCCGCCGATATGATACTTGTTTACAAGCTCATCAAGGGTCTTCTCATCTCGTCTGAGTGTGAGGTTAATAAAGAGCTGACCGATCTTCTCATCCATGGTCATGTCCCTGATCGTATCCTCAACCCACTTAATTTTCTTATCATCAAGATTAAAAGGCTTTGCCTTAAGATCTACCATTATTTCACCGTTCTTTCTTAGTTTTTGTATCCGAAATCCGGAATATTTGTCCATCTGTGTTTGAAGTAATGCGCAGCCAGCTTAGGCTTACGGTCTCTGGTGAAAAGACCTTTCTTATTGCCCTGAACTCTCACGATGCTCTGGCTTGTTGCAAAGTCCGCAAAGTTCCAGACATGCTCGCCCACAACAAAATCATTCTCATCAAAGACTGCATTGTTCATCTTGTAGTAGTCAACCTGATACTCCTCGGTAAACATAACCGGTGTTGTATCGTGAAGCCCCATTACAGTATCTGCTCCGTACTCGGTAAACATAAGTGGTTTGCCAAGCTCCTTCCACTGCTCAAGCTCTTTTCTGAGAGCTTTCTCGGAAGCCTCAAGGTCAGGTCCTGCATAGTACCAGCCATAGTATCTGTTTAGGCAGATAACATCGGAAAGCTTTGCTGAGATGTCTCTGTCAGGTCCGCCTGCCATCTGCACGCTGGTGAGGGTACAAGGTCTTTTCTCCGGATCAAGCTCTTTTGCCAGCTTATAGAGAGGCTCGAAATACTCGTAAGCACCCTCGGAATAGGAATCCGGCTCGTTTGCTATATTCCACATAACTACGCATGCGTAGTTCTTATCTCTGCTTATCAGGTCGCGGATAACATCCTTGTGATGCTCAAAGGTCTTTACACCATGTTCCTTGTCATAGGTTCCAACCTTCTGTCCGCCGAAGTTAGCACCGCCACCGAAGTCGAAATTGATGCCAACGGCAGTGGTCTCATCTATAACTACAAAACCTTCTCTGTCTGCGATGCGCATCATCTCTTCACTGTAGGGATAATGGCTGCATCTGAAGCTGTTTGCTCCCTGCCACTTCATAAGGGAGACATCCTTGATGTACATTGGAATGTTGATTCCACGGCCATTAGGGAAGGTATCCTCATGCTTGCCGTAGCCCTTGAAATAGAAGGGCTTTCCGTTGATCAGGAACTGTTTACCCTTTACCTCAACGGTCCTGAAGCCGTAAGGAAGCACGTAAACATCCTCTCCGTAAGTAACCTTTATGTTGTAGAGATATGCATTAAGAGGCTGCCAGAGGTGAACGTTTTTAATATCGATCTTTCCTTTAGCGCAGTCGCACTCGCCGACCTTTGCTCCTGCCTCATCATAGATCTCAACAAGGCATTTTTCTGCATCTCCCTCTGTCTCCACCTCGTAGGAGAGCTCTGCGTTTTCGCCCTCTATCTTGGGCAAAAGAGATATGTCTTTAATGTAGCTTGTAGGAGTGGTATAGATGCGCACAGGTCTTGTGATTCCGCAGTAGTTGAAGAAATCAAAGTTTGGATTATTGGTCTTCTTTCTCTCACCGTCTGCAAGTGAAGCCATTGGTCCTCCCATCATTGGAGCATCTCCGCCTACGGGAAGAGTTGTGTAATCAATGATGTTAGATACTGCTATCGTAAGAAGGTTTTCACCATCTGTAAGCTCACCACCGATCTCAACTTCGAAGGGAAGAAATCCTCCTTCATGACGCGCCAGCTCTTTTCCATTCAAATATACAATTGCATGGTGAGTTACAGCGTCGCACCTAAGGACAACTCTCTGGCCACTGCGCACTGCCTTGGGCATGGTGATTTTCTTCTGATAGAACACGAAGCCGTAGTGATCTCTGAAGCTTGCGCCTTCCTTCAAATCGTTATAAGAAGCAGGAACAGGCATGGTTATCGGATTCTCCAGTGGTCTTTCATACCACTTCTCTTCAAAACCCTTGCCGTTATCCAGTGCAAAATCCCATATTCCTGAAAGGTCCATCACCATTCGTGAACCTGTAATTATCGGATATAACATTTTTATTCCTCCTGTCAGATCTCTATGTTTCCGTGTTCATCAGCTGCTTTGGGCACTGCTGCCATCCAGTCTAAAAGTCCCATGGCAACGGAGATTCCGGTCCATGAAAGGATCAGATAGAATACGCCCTTAGCGTAGTGCCCTGCGTAAAACTGGTTTGCGCCGACAATTGAAAGAGCGCAGAGCCAGAGATATTTCTTTCTGTTTACAGTCTTAGGAGTATCAAGTTTTTCTTTTAACTCAAAGTATTTTTCTCCGAGTCGTACCCAGAGTCTATTGTCTTTTTCTGTGCTCATTGCTCTCATTTGTCGTCCCTTTCTTTATGCGTTCTGATTCTTGATCTCAGAAATCTTTTCTCTTACTTCTTCCATCTTCTCAGCTGTAAGTGGATAGTACTTCATGGCAATAACGTTTGCCAAAAGACCTAATGAAACAAGTCCGTACATAAGGAAGATTCCCACTACCTTGAGCTGAGGTGTATAAGGTGTATCAACGTCAGGCATTACTGTCTTGAATCCAATTGCTGCAAGACAGATGCTTGCTACGAATGGAGCCAGTGATGAAACAAGCTTGTCGATGAAGCTAAAGAGTGTTCCCATAAGTCCCGGAACATAACGGCCTGATCTGTATGTCTCATAATCTGCACAGTCTGCTGTCATAGGGATTACGATGTTTGAGCTTACCTGCTGGAAGCCACCTGCTACAACTGTCAGGATGAAAAGAGCTATTGTAAAGAAGCTGAATCCTGTGAAGCCTTCATAACCGGGAAGGTTAAGTGTTGTAGGATCTCCGAAGCCCCAAAGGAGCATCATCAGTACGTTTCCGATAAGAGCGATCCAGCTGCTTAAAACCATTGCTTTTCTCTGTCCGAACTTGGTTGCGATCACGCCGACACCAAGGATGATGAAGAGGACGTTACCGATGGTTGTGTAAATCTGGAAGCCACCTGAAAGAGCGTAGTTACCTGCTACGATAGCGTACATGATAAGTGTAACTGTAGAGGTTCTTGCTGCTGATCCGAGCTTATCTGTTGATGCGGAAACAACCAGCATCTGAATAGCCTTGTTGTTCTTGATAACCTCGAAGTAATCCTTGAAGGTGATCTTCTGTGCCTTACCTGTTCCGAAGTATTCTCTTCTGTCCTTAGGCCAGATTGAGATAACAGCGATGGCTGTGAACAGTGCTGAAACAAGTGCAACGATTGCCCAGAACTCATGGAACATCGCAATGTCTTTTCCAAGGCCGTGGTACTTAGGTGCAAGGTATGATGAAACGAAAACCTGTCCGCCTGTGAAAAGGATCATGTTGTAGATCGCATCAAATACTGTGAACAAAGGTCTCTGCTTGGGATCGTTTGTAACACAGGTCTGAGCTGACTTTGTAACTACACACTGGAAAGTGTATCCGATGTAGTAGATGGCGTTGATCAGGATGAAGAAGAATATCCTTGGTGCGCCTTCAGGCAGTGATGGTGTTACAAAGAACATCAGAAAACTTGCAAGGGCAAGTATGATATTACCGATTATCATAAAGGGACGGTTCTTACCGAACTTGCCGTCTGTCTTATCTACGATATAACCGATGAAGGGATCTGTTACTCCGTCCCATACTCTCATGATCATTGAGAAGCTTCCTGCCAGGACAACTCCCAGACCAACCCATCCGGTGATGTAGTAGGCAATAAAGTTCATCAGGAATAAATAAAGATTTGTTGCTGTGTTGTTAAGCGCATATCCTGCAATTCGCCATGTTGGAACTCTGTGGATTCCGTTTCCAACATCATATTTACTGTTTCCCATTGTTTTTCCTCCGCGTTTGTCTTTAACCGTTTTCTGTGCACTGCTGCAGTTCAGAGCACTTTTTTGTATTCTCATAATACATACGTGCAAGGGCCATAACAATGACAATATTTATTTATTGTAGTATTATATTTATAGTTATTTAAATAAAATTAACATTGTACTATATTTTATAAATATTGTTTGATTGGAGAAAATATGCAGAACGCATTTTTGGAGCTTACTCAGAGTTTTTTCGACAAGATGGGGATTCCCACTCATATCGCCAACCTGAATGAGCCACTTTCAGATGAAATTGATATGGGTCTCAGAAAGACCATTGTTAGTAAAAGAGATAATGAAGCATTATCCTTAAAAGACATCGCAGGGTCTTTTGCCCAAAACAATAGCATATATTTCGCCGAAGACATTTACACCTGCCATTATATCTTTATTCCTGTTCCTGAGCAGGAGCTTCCCGTCGCCATGATCCTCGGGCCATATCTCACGGAGACGCCCAGCATCCAAAGGACTCAGGAGATATGCAAAAGGCACGGCATTCCTCAGGGGCTTACCTCGTTTATCAATCAGTACTACTCCTCCACCACCTACCTGGATAACACTTCATCACTGGAGTATTTCATTGAGACTGTTGCGGAAAAGATATATGGAGCCGGCAACTACAGCATCGAATACTTAAAGCAAGACGCAGTAGAAAATACCGAGTACCTATCAAGCGCAGAGAGTACCTCCAACGAGAGCACGGTCCAGCAATTGGAGCACAGATACGTGCTGGAAGAAAAGATGATGGATGCGATCGCAAAAGGTGATTATGACAAGGCCATGCACTACAGCACCGACAAGTCCTTCAGCGGTCTTGATAACAGAGCATCCAGCACGCTCAGAAGCAGAAAAAACTTCCTGTTTGTCTTTAATACGCTCTGCAGAAAGGCTGCCCAGAGGGGCAATGTTCACCCTGTGTATCTTGATGAGATGTCCCGACGAATGGCAATCCGTATCGAGAACATGACAGCTCCCGGCGAAGATAAGGAAGTTCACCGCGAAATACTCAGGAAATACTGCCTGATGGTTCAGCAGCATTCAACCTCCGGCTTCTCTCCCGTTATGCAAAAGGTCATGAACCACATATCGCAGTACCTGTCAGAGCCTGATCTTACGCTTCAGAGTACAGCCCTTGAACTTGGCATAAATAAAAGCTACCTGTCATCCCTCTTTAAGAAGGAGACAGGCAGCACCTTTACAAACTATGTTAATAAAAAACGTATAGATCATGCGATCTTCATGCTCAACACCACAGATTATCCCGTCCACACCATTGCATCAGTCTGTGGCATCACCGACATGACCTACTTCACCAGGCTCTTTAAGAAAGAGAAGGGCATGACACCCACCCAGTACCGCAACATGATCCACCCGAAATGAGCCCTGGGGACGGAGTCAGTGGCTCATTTTCTGACAATTATTTCAAAAAGAAACTTCTTTCTGAAAATGAGCCACTGACTCCGTCCCCAGGGTCCAAAACTGAAACGTCCCCACTGACTACCCATATCACTTTAGTTCAAAGGAAATCAGTTTAAACCTTCCGCAGCCTTCGTACCCAAGGTATATAGCTTCCTTGCCGGAGAGTCCCGGCGGGAGCTGGCCTCTGTAGTCGCATACAGATTTTCTTGTGCCGGAGAATACCGGGATTTTCAGGAGTGCATCTCCGTTTTCCGAAGTTCGCACCGTGATATTTCCCTTTCCTTTTCCGGCCATCTTAACCGCAATTTCCCTTGTTTTCGAAAGGTCAAAGTATTTAAACCCGGCGGTGGCGCCATCGCAGAAGTTGGCGATGTACTGATCATCACCGCCTTCTCTGTCGCCGCCGTCCTGTGTCAGATAGGGAGTGTTACCCTTTCTGTGCTTTATCATGGACAAAAATCTGGTGCCGTCCTTGCCGTAGAGATTACATACAATGTGGGAAGGATAAATCCCTACGCCCGGAAGCGGCCCATGATTAAAGCCCCGGCTGGTCATCTCCGCCTGATAAAACTTTCCGTTCTCAAACCTGATCTCTTCAGCGCAGGCCTGTCTCGATGACTGCTTTCTGTTCGTCTGTCTATGGTAAAAGACAAAGTATCTTTCACCGATCTTTATCAGACTCCCATGGGTATTTCCCGTATTATTCCTTGCGCTCTTTACATCAGAAATTCCCGACAGTCCGATATCGCCGTTGGAAACCAGAACTCCTCCAAAAGAAAATCCTCCTGTCGGAGAGTCTGAAACAGCATAGCACAGCTCATGACTGTTTAAAGAACTGTAGATAAAATAATACTTTCCGTCAAACTTCCTCATGGAACTTGCTTCCAGAAAAAGATGCCCCTCATATCCTTTTTTGTCGCCGTCTTCTCTGGCGCCGACTCCTATATAGACAGGCCCTGACTTTACAGTCAGCATATCCGAGGTATCAATCTCGAAGCACATAGGTCCTTTATCTGTCGGCTTATTTCCCATAAGCAGCAGTGGATTGTCGTTTTGAGCAAAACCCACATACATGTAGAGTTTCCCGTCATCATCAAGGAAAACTCCCGGATCAAACATAAAGGGCTCTCCCTTAAATCCCACCGGCACATCATCGGGATATTTCACATCGCCGTAATACTCATACTTTCCTGCAGGAGTATCGCAGACTGCCACCGAGATCTTTTTTGTTCCGCCCATGAAGTAGTAGAGGTAGAACCTGCCATCAGGCCCCTTAACCATATCCGGGGCAGCAAGACCATAGAGTAGCTTGGGCCATCTGGCACTTGGATCCTGCTGCCTTTTGTATATAACTCCCTCATATCGCCAATCCGAGAGATCATCTATCGGTGCTGACCAGCACACATAATCTCCAAGGCAAAAAGACATTCCGTCAAAGAGATCATGTGATCCGTATATATACACCCGATCACCGACAATATGTGGTTCTGCGTCCGGAACATATTCCCAACTGGGAAGATATGGATTATACATGATTACTTAATTGGAACCCAGATTCCCTGTGCTTCAGCCTTCTCAACGATCTTAGGTGTATCGCCTTCCATGAATCCTGTCTTGTCCTCTGTAACCTTGCCGTTATCAAGAACAGCAACCTGCTCGTCGCCGTAGAAGTTGCAGTGTACTTCGTACTTCTTGCCGTCTGATGATCTTGAAACTGTTGCAACGAACTGTGCTCCGATATCTGTGATCTCATAGTCAACAAGTGTGTAATCCTGGTACTCTGAGTTAGGATCATACTCTGCTGTAAGTCCAAGTCCGTCAAGAGCTGCCTGTGCCTCTGCCTTAGCCTCTGCTGATACTCCGGCTGATGAACCTGATCCGCAAGCTGTAAGAGCTGCTACTGCAAGTGTTGCTGCCATAACTACTGATAAGATTTTCTTTTTCATTTTTAATACCTCTCCTTAATTTGTGTTTTTATAGTTAACTGCAAAGATTATGCCTCTGCCTCGTTCTGGGGCATGAAGGAAGCAACAATAGCCACCACCATAGATGCCGCCATAAGAGCGCCTGATATAATAAGTGCAATTACCGTACTGATATCATCAAGTCCTGAAACCACGTATCCAAGCTGGTTTACCATTGGGTTTACCGCCCAGATAACTGATGTTGCTGATAAAAAAGCTATAACCGCGGGAGCAAGTGTTGTAACAACTCCGACCTTTCCCACATATGCTGCTGCGGAAACTGCAGCTGCTGCCAATAAGAGAACAAACACTATAGGAAGCTTGTACATAACACCTATATAGACAACGCAGGCAGCCAGCGCCAGTATTCCTGCAATTATTGTAAAGAACGCACCTCTCTTTTTACCCTGCTTCATCACTCATTCTCCTTTCTTCCTTCTCTTACTCCAAGGAAAGCAAACAGTGCTGTAAGAATTCCTGTTACGATAGCCACTCCTCCAAGCAGCATCTGATACCAGGTGAGTACGTGCTGAATCTTGGTTGTCTTGCTGATTCCGTTCATGGCATTTGAGCTTGCCAGGTTGTACATCCAGTACTTAAGGCTGTACTTCATCATCTGCTGGAACTGTGTATCCTTGGCGATCTTACTCTTTGAAGCAGCCATGGTTCCGATAACTGAGCTGTCATAAGCAGAAGTTGTAAGACAGTTTCCACCGCCTGCTGCAGTGATGTCTCGCCAGTTCATGTACTCTGTTCCGTTGATCATGTCGGTGTTGTACCAGCCTGTATATCCCCACTCGTTTCTTGCGATGTTTACAAGAAGGTTCTTGAAAGCACCGACATAAACTGTTCCTGCACGGTTGAAGGCTGTCATTATTCCCTGGCAGCTGTTTGAAGACATTACCAGCTGGAAGCATCTAAGCTCATTCTCTCTTGCAGCCTGCTCTGTCATGAAGGTTGATACGCCGGATCTGTTGGACTCCTGATGGTTGAAAGCAAAGTGCTTGGGCTCCATCTGAGTTCCCTTCTCCTCACCACCAACGCACACAGCTGTACCGATAAGTGATGTGAGCATCGGATCTTCTGAATAATACTCATGGTTTCTTGAGCAGTAAACTGTTCTGTGAAGGTTCATGCCGGGTGCAAAGAGTGAACTCTCATTTGACCAAAGAGCATCCTCTCCAAAGAGAAGTCCTTCCTGATAAGCAAGATCTGCGTTAAAGGTTGCTGCAACTACAGGAGCTGTAGGCATTGTAGCCATTGTGTAGGTTGCCTTGTCATCCTTTGTTGTTGTATAAGTAGCCTCTCCTGAATTGGAGGTTGACCATCTGTAGGTATAATCAGCAACCTGATCGCCTGTATAACCTATAGGTCCGTCATTTGCATAAGTTCTGCTAAGGAGGATGGAATCAATATTCTCAACATCATCTCCGCCTTTTTCTATAAACTGAATAGCTTCGTCCAAAGTAATCTGATCAATGAGCTGATCCCAGGCCGGGTCTTCAAGGTCTTTTACCCCTGCATAATTGCCGCTCTCATCAAGGTTTATCATGTCGAGGATTGTAAGTCCGTTATCTGCTCCCCATACTACGCCGTCGCCGTTAGCTGTAAGCTCGTAGTTTGAGTTATTAAGGCCTGTCATCATTGCCTCTGCAGGAGTGATGGACTCTACTGTTGTCCAGCCCTTTGTCCAGTCGGCTCTTGTGGTGTACTCTACAGTTCCGGGAATGAGATTGTTGATATCCATATCCTGGAGCTGGTTCTCAACATTTGCTGAATAGGTTGTTGTATCTGTAGCACCGAGGTTCCACTTGATGGCATTGTCTGCTGAAATAACTTCATCCTCAGCAATGCTTACAAGTCCGTCTGCGCTTCCGGTTTTCTTGGCAAGCACATTGTTGATAGCCTCATGAGCGCCGTTTCCAATCGCGAAGTAATAATCGCCTGCTTCAAGCACCCATGCGCCTTCTGTTCCGAGAGAATTTGCACTTGTCTCGTCATAGCTTGCAAAGTATGATGCGTCAAAAGAGATTTCTACAGTCTCACTCTCTCCGGGATTAAGCTTCGCTGTCTTGCCGATTCCGATCAGCTGGATAGCTGACTTCTCAATTCCGCCTTCTGTATAAGGAGCCTGAACATAGAGCTGAACTGCAGATTTTCCGGCTACCGATCCGGTATTCTTTACAGTTACCTTTGCAGTGCTCTCTCCGCCGATCTCGACGTTTACACTATCAAGCTTCTGCTCAAAGGTTGAGTATGAAAGACCGTAGCCAAAAGAGTAGCTGACTTCGTTTTCGTAGTTCCAGGCCCTTCCGTTTGATGATCCCTCTTTTGCAGTGGCATTGCCCTGACCAAGGATCTCATCCTCATATCTTGTCTCGTAGTATTTGTATCCGTTGTAAATGCCCTCGCCCTCAACAACAAACCAGTCTGATTTGTTGTTTGAATCCATGGCACCTGATTCCTTTGAAGTTGATGCATTTGTGTAATTGTAAACACCAAAGTTGACCATGGCAGGTGAAGATGTTGAATCCACAGCGTAGGTATCAACAAGGTGTCCTGAAGGATTCTCGACGCCGGTAAGTACATCCACTACTCCAAGGAAGCCGTATGCTCCGGGATCTCCTGTCCACACGATAGCATCGATATCGCTGTCATTTTTCAGATCTTCAATCTCGATAGGATTGGATGTGTTGAGCATCACAATAACCTTGGTGCTGTGAGCCTTGGCATTTTCAATCATTGCCTTCTCATAGGTTGAAAGAGCCAGTGGCACATCATAGGTATCTCCGTCACCATCGGGAGATTTCATTGTAGTTGAATAATCTGCTGCCTCTGAACTTCCTCTGGAGATGAAACAGATGGCAACTGTGTTATCTGCTGATGAAAGAACTGAAGATGTGTAATAGGAAGGATCCATCTCTCCAATTCCGTATACCGAAGGACTCTCGTAAATAGGTCCAAAGCTAGGCTGGATGACTCTCTTGCCACTTGCCTGTGCAGACTCTGAATTGTAGAGATCTGTCATTTCGGTGTTGACAGAGATTCCTTTTTCCTCAAGTGCTTCAAGGATTCCGTAGGACTTCTGTCCTGCATCGGCATTGACCGTAACAGATGATCCGATCATTCCGCCAA
>JAEEGJ010023074.1_pt1 | contig 13117 bp, 11 predicted proteins | sample 8958761 | NCBI WGS metagenome assembly JAEEGJ01 (sample SAMN16246546, study PRJNA631951) | gut metagenome | biome: gut microbiome; feature: rumen; material: RS-attached | host: Bos | place: Iran: Karaj | collected 2018-10
AGTTTTGCCGAATAATACAAAAGCGGTTTATGCGTTGTATATCCCACACCCGGAAATAATACTGCAATATATTTTGAATTCATTGTCACTTCTCCCTGGATTTATAAAAAGCCAAATAATAAAATCATTCTTCCCTTAAGTATAGTTCTAAGGTTATTACATGTCTACGTACAAAAAGGAGTCCGGTCGGACTCCTTTTCATACCACGTGGGATTATAACCCACCCCTATAAATTCAATTCAAAATATTCATCCATAGCCATCAGCCACACAGCCATGTATTCATTCTTAAACATATCCGATACATACTCTGTTGCACCGTTGTTCATATACAGAGAGTCCTGTGCGAAATTAAATATCCATACATCATCCTTATCGTATGCCGTTACCTTACAAACGTAATCAGTCGCATTATTGGCATCAAGATCGCACTCATTGATCTTAACCGGTGTATCATGAAAGTTATTGGCTACGGCAAGCGCTGCCATCATATGCTTCTCGATATAGTCCTCATTAGCTGACAGATCTTTGTCAACCAGCATTACAGACATCAAATCGTAGAAGAAGTCTCTGTTGATCTTACGACCGGGCTCCAATACTTTAGAATCCACATAATCAAGGAAGCCGTTAAGATCCTTATCACCCAATAATACCGTGGAACTGTTCAATCCTCCGTTGGGAATAACTGCAAGGTTATTACCGTCCCGATATACATCGGCGTAGCTGTATACAGTCTTCTCTCCCTTAGGCTCAGTCACGGATTTATCTCCTTCTTCGGTTGCTTCTTCAGTTGCTTCTTCACTACCTGCTGTATTGTTCAAATCCACATTAAGATTCAAATCCTTAATGGCATCCGCCGATTTCTTGATTGCATCCAGTTCTATGTCGGTATTAAGAGCATCCTCATCAACCGAATAATCGATGTCATCCACCGGCGAAACATCACTCTTCTTATCTCCACATGCCACAACCGTCATGCTCATTAATAAAGCCAATACCGTCGCAAAAACTACAGTTCGTCTGTTTATAAAATTACTCATTATGTTTTCCTTTCCCTCAGCTGCCTAATATTTTACATCGGTCAATTCTAACATAATAATGACGAATTGTCATATCTATTTATCAACAACTGATTTACCGAGCCACTTCTTCTTATACCAGTAATACATGACTATAAGCCCTCGTATGCACTCATCCGTTGCGGTTCCGGCAAATATTCCGGCAACTCCGACACCGAGTAAAACACCGACCGTATAGCCCGTTGTAAGTCCCAGGCCCCAGTTGCAGAGTATACCCATGATAAGCGGGAAAATGTATGCGCCTGCTGCCTTTAAGCTGCTTACAAATGTCATGTTAAGGCAACGACCGAGTTCAACAAAAATATCCGCAATCATTATCATCTGCCCGAGGGCGATAATGTTTTCATTGGATGTGAAAAACCTGAGCGTATATGGGCATAAAAGCGCATTGGCTATCGAAAGCGCCAGCGTTATGGGCATCGAAGTCCTCAATGTCTTAAATACCCTTTTATAGGCCTCATCCGATTTACCCGCACCCACAAGATGACCGGTAATGATCTGAGTTGACATCGCTGCCGCATTCGAGAAAATCATCGCAAACGAAATTAACGAATTACAATATGCTCTCGCATTGACCGCATCGTTTCCCATACCGTTTACAAAAGAAAGCAATGTCGTCTGATAGAGATTATATGTAAGATTCTCACCCGCAGTGGGCAGTCCGATTTTGACCATCTTGGTCAAAAGCTTGCCCGGGAAAGGATTAAGATATTTAAGTGAAAAGCGTCCCGTCTTGGTCACATAGAAGAATGTGATAAGTGCGGCTACAGCCAGGGTTCTTGCCACAACCGTCGATATCGCAACTCCGGCAACGCCCATATTAAGTGAAGATAGCGGTCCGTATAAGAACAGATAATTGCCGCAGATATTTATCAGATTGATGGAAAAAGTGACCCACATTCCGATTTTGGTGTATCCGTTACACCTTAAAATCTGGAGCATAACGTTAAATACAGCCATAAGAAATCCGCCTCCGCCCACGATATAGATATATATCATTGAGTAGGGACGCATCTCGGGCGATACATTTAAAAAGTTCATTATAAGCGGATTGGCCGCACAGAAGGCACCGCTTAACAAAACGCCTACAACAAGGTTTACTACAACCGAAAGCGTATAAATCATGTTCATCTTGTCATATTGCTTTGCCCCGAGATACTGGGCAACAACAACACTTGTGGCTGTCGCAATGACATTAAATAAAATGTTCATCATGAACATGATTATATTGGCATTTCCGACCGCTCCCACAGCATACTCGTTATAGTGGCTAAGCATAAGCGTATCCACGTTATTAAGCATGGTATTTAAGAACAGTTCAAGGAACATCGGGCCGGCCAGCATAAGCAGCGGCGTCTTTTCATCTATAACAATTGTCTTTTTCGTATTCATGGCATCTGTTCCAATCTTATGTCATACTCATTCTGCATCAGCATATATGATAGCAGTATGGAATATGACCCGCTTATTATTATTTGACAATATACATATCAATTCTTGACGAAAAAATAAGCGGTTGTAAAAGGAGCCCTTTCGGACTCCTTTTATTACTCTATATCAAACATCACATCGACCTTATCGGCAAATATCTCAAGATTTCCCATCTTCTTTCTTGAGTTATCCATAATCTTCTTCTGCTTATCCGCTTTATCCGTATACCCCTTCGAATAATATACCTTATACTCGGACACGGCTTCCGTATATTCAGCGAGTGCATGATAACTTACGGCGTCGTTGATTCCGTTAAACTCATTCATGTATCTGCCCTGTATAAGCGATGCATAATCATTCCTTGTAAGATCAAAGGACATCCTCGAAGCATCCTGGGTGAATGATGAAAAAGTGTTGGCTCTGCTTAAATAAAAGAAAAAATTGTATCCGACGGGAATCATGACAAATATCATCACTACAATTATAAGATCCAACAGAGCAACAACGGGATCGCTTTTTTTCTTTTCCTTTTTCTTCTTACTCATCGGCATTTCCCTCCGGATAAAGTTCCCTGCACTTCTCATACAGCTTTGCAGACAATGCTTCCTGCTCCATGGTCCACATCGCTTCGGCTTCATCATCCGTTAACTTAAAGTATACCTGCACCATATCCTGAGTATCTTTACGGCAATCGGCCAAAAACTCTCCGTGTGTGCCGGAATGCATCGGCGAGGTCGGAGAATCATCCCAAAACTCTCCGCTCACATAACTGTTCCAATCCGATATATATATCGCTATATTATCGCACCATTGCTTTTTGCCGGTATCTTCATAGCCTTCAAATCCGTCAACGATGTTAAGTATATCCTCATAGATCGCGCGATAACTTATCGCAGCCGTGAATACCCTCGAATAATCCGTGTAGTCTTGATCTTCTCTTAATTTATAATTCAGGACATAATAACTCATCGCCAGATATTCGCGATGCTCTTCAAATTCTTTTAAGGTGGCGCTTATATTGCTGCGTTTCTTTTCCACCTCTTTTTGTATCTTCTCTTTTTTGATCCTCTCTCTTGTCTCGATATCCGAATATCTGTGAGTGGTGTTTAAAGCTACGGCCATGATCATTAAAAGCAGTGCGATCACGGCTATCCTTCCGGTCCTGCCGTTAAACTTCGTGCTCTTGGTGATCACCGTCTCTTTTGTCTGCTCATAATCCTCTGCATACTGTTCCATATCCGCAATATGCATGGCAGCCTGTTCATTAAGTTTTCCGCAATGAGGACAGTATTTATCCTCCAAGCCGATATTGTATCCACAATACTTACACTTCATATCTTCCCTCTGTATCAATGATAGTTCTTGTAATTCTTCTTAACTATACGGTATACCTTGGATAGGTCTACATAGGGCGGATCCGTTACGCGCTCTCTGAAACTTTCCATATCCGCGATCGAATATCCCAGCCTGTCATTTATGACAGGAAGTATCTCATCATCTCTTATCTCATCGAATATCCCGGCACCGTCTTCCCCGTATGCCCTGTAATAGAAGTAAAAACAGTAATATGTTATCTCTTCTGCCTCTCTTTTACTCAGTTCTTCCTTATCCAGATTCGGCAGGCATTTTTGCAGCTTCATATAACGGCTTGCCGCATATGCCGTCTCATAGTGAGGATCGCCCCATAGATTGACTCTGTCCTCAGAATATGCCTTGTCAAATATCTGAGCCATCCGCTCTATATCTTTATCCTCATATGCCTCACTGAGCTGCTCTCCCGCGATGACCCTGTATGCGGATGCATATGCTTCATCCTCGGCTGTCAAGATTATCTTAGGCTTGTCCCTTGTTTCAAAAAACAAAAGCACTGCATACACGATGACCAGTGTGAGCAGTATCCCTACCGTCCAGACTATCACTTTTGTTCCTTTTGAAAAGCCGGTCTTTAATGCCTTTACCGGTTCTTCTTCCACTAAAGCCAGATTCTCCTTGATATCTTCAAGGTCATCCATGTACTTCTTCTCGGCTCCCGGAACATTTATATAACCGCAGTACGGGCACTTTGTTACATTGCTTTCTATCTCGGCACCGCAGTTGGGGCACTTAATCATACTTAACTCTCTTTCTTATTATTCTACTGCTCGCTTTATCATGATATAATACCATAATAACAGTCGAAAGGAAATTTGTCATAATGAATATGATTGCAGATTTTTTCAGATATTTAAGATTTACGGACGGAATCGCAACAAGCGATATCATCGGATGGATTCTTGCCGCCGTTGCCGGCATCATAGCCTATAAGCTCATAGACAATATGCAGACGTCCATAGAGCGTCACAATATGATCTCATCCATAGAAGACGGCTTTTCAAGTCTCTTTGACAGTACGATTGCCATATCCGATGAACCCCACACCGATCTTACCGTTTCGGACGTGGAGAATAAAAAAGTCATGGTACGCTCCGTTATGCATGACGATTCGCCCTGGGAAATAATTTATGCCAAGGGCAAGCCGGGAGTACTTGAATATAAAGTGATTCGCAGTCAGCGATATATGCATATAAGGAATAACGACATGTCGAATGAGTGGATATCCACTCAGGCACTTCACGAACTCTGCTTAAAGTGCAGAAGGATAGAAAAGCTTTTCAAAAGCGGTATCATGAAAAGAATCGATCTGTCTGATATGTTCAGGGAGCTGGTGCCTCTCGGAGCAAGCGGACGCATAGAGTATATAAGTGCCTTATATGATGTCTACGATGCGGACTGTCTGGGTTATATAGTTATGCAGGCAGTGGTATCCTGTGAAAAATGCAGAAACAACTCAGAATATATCAACTACTTTGCGCACTACTATATGACCCATCCAGATATCCGGAGATACTTTATCTCAGGAACAAGGATCAGAAAGATCATGGACTATTTCACGGTCAAAGAGTTCATTCGCATAGTGGAACGCAGAAGCAAACTGTATAAAGATGCATAATATATCATGTATCATTCAAGATACGTCTGTACATTGTCGTAAGTAATCGGACTGTACGGTTTGAACACATATTTATCAAACGTAAGCTCTATGGTGTCAGGGAAAGGCTCGCCTCTTCCGAGGGCATATGACATCTCCATGATGACATCGGCCTGACCCTCGGCGTCATTAAATACGCTTCCGTCAAGTTTCATCGTTCTGATGGCTTCGAGACCGTCTGCAGTACCGTTGATTCCCACAACAAAAGGATCAAGCGGATAATCGGATTCCCCTATCGCATCAAGTGCACCCAAAGCCATATCATCGTTATTGGCTATTACCATCTCTATCTGGAAAGGATATCTGTCAATGAATTCAAGCATCTTTGTCTTGGCCTGATCTCTCTCCCAGTTGGCATATTCATCTCCCAGTTTTTCAAGTGAATATCCCGCGTCCACAAGTTCATTGATACATACACTGGTTCTGACAAGCGTATCCTGATGTCCGGCTTCTCCCTCAAGCATTACATACTGTATTGTTCCGTTACCGTTGGCATCAATTGAAGCAAACTTGTCGGGATCGGAAAGCGCATCCATAATTATGCCCGCCTGCATCTCCGCAGACTGACGCGCTACGGCTCCGACATAATATATCTTATCCCATCTGGACAGATCCTTTTCAACAGGCTCTCTGTTAAAGAATATGACAGGAGTGTCAGCAGCCATTGCCATATCTATTATCATCGTTGCGTCAGTTCTGTCAACAAGATTGACACAGAGTACATCATACTTCTCATTTATGAATTTCTCTGCCTGATCGTTCTGTGTAAGCTGGCTTTTCCTGGCATCGACCACATCAAGAGTTATCCTTATGCCGGTCTCTTTTTCTTTCTGCCTGCACCATTTGCTCATATGCTTTGTCATGCTGTCTATAAGCGTGTCATATTCGTCATATGCAAGTACTGCGATTTTGACTTCATCGGTCAACTCTTCCTTTTGCCCGCATCCGGACAGTATAAAGGAAAGTGCTGCAATGATGATAATGTATTTAATTAACAAACGGGAACAACAGTCTCTGATTGTCCTCATCATACATATTCTCCTTCCTTACCGTCCTGTACTCTATCTCTTCACCGGCGAACTTACGCCTTGCATAGGATTCATCAAGCGCATACATGGCCGCCAGGTATCCCATACTGAATTCGTTGGGATATTCAAGTGCCCTGATCTCATTATTATAGAGGTTATATACCGCCTTATCCGATGTGGATATCGAATAAAGCTTACTGCTCTGATTAAGGTTTGACAAAGCATCCAAAAGCGCATCCGTAGTTGAATTGTCAAAAGTCACGATAACATCCGTTGCCTCCGATACGACTGCCCTCTGAATGAACATTCTGGTCTGCACATTCTGCTGACGCTCGCTTCTCTTCCACTCAATCACTTTGCCGACCTTACCTTCGACGGCATCCATAAAGCCCTTTTCTCTTAAGCTGACGCTGTCCCTTTCGGTATTCTCGGAAATGACCGCAACGGTCACTATGTCACTCTCATTCTCAACAACCGCTTCACCGAGTTCAAATCCCATCTGATAGTCATCGGGACTTATAACAGCTGTATCCTTTATCGTAAGAAGGGACGTTGAAAGCGATTCCACATATACTACCGGGATTCTTAACTTACGCTCATCCATGAAGGCCTTAATCTCCGTACTGTTGCATGCGGCTACGATAAGCGCATCAGCGCCGCCTTCAATTTCTCTTTCTATTATCTCCTTTTGTTCGCCCGCGTCAGATTCTTCCAACGTTGTAATAAGAGTCAGATCCGCATCCTTTTCCCCGCATACAAGTTCCGCTCCCTGTCGCAGGTTCTCCCATCTTTCGTTATTGTCACCGTAAACAATCAAAGAAACCTTCTTCCTCTTCTCATTAGCGGGTGACTTGGTATTCATCTGTGCTATTACGAACATAATGAATATAAGCAGAAGCACCGAGATGGCAATGATGCTTCTCTTATCTCTAAGCATCCTCATCCTGCATTCTCCTCCCTCTTATATTCGTCTATCTGAACTTTGGGCAGATGGATTGTAACCGTAGTGCCCTCATCAAGTTCACTTTCAACCATCAGGCCGTAATCGCCCTTAAAGTATATCTGTATTCTCTGATTGACATTCCAAAGTCCGATACCCGAGCCCTTACCGCGACTTCTGGCCTTATCCGTAAGAAGGGTATCGAGTACTTCCTTGGGAATACCCATTCCGTTATCAGATACCGAGATATAAATATCTCCATCCTTCTCATATCCCTTAAGGTGTATCTCACCTTCTCCGTCCATATGCTCTACACCGTAGTAAATGGCGTTTTCCAAAAGCGGCTGGACAATGAGCTTGATCGTCGCACAGTTCTCTATCGCCGGATCTATATCTATATCCGCCGTAAACTTATTCTTATATCTTACCTGCTGAATGCTTAAATAGTTCTTTGCATGAATAATCTCATCGTGAATCGTGATAATGTTGTTGCCTTTGCTTAGAGATATCCTGAAAAGCTGGGCAAGTGCGGTAACCATGGATATGGCTTCCTTATATCTCTCGCCCTCTATCATCCATACAACAGAATCAAGCGTATTATACAGGAAATGAGGATTGATCTGGCTCTGCAATGCATCAAGCTCACTCTTACGTTTGGCTTTCTGCTCTTTTACCATATCATCCGTAAGCTTTCTCATCTGATGCACCATGGACTTGATCGTTCGTCCGAGATGTCTTATCTCGTGTGAACCTCCGATGAATATGTCTTCCTCATTCATGATATCCTGGTTGGTAACACCTTCCTCAAGATATGCAATCGAATCCTCAAGCTTTCTTATGGGATCGGTTACGACATAGGAAATGATATAGTTACCGAATATGATTATGATAAACGACATGATAAAAACCATAATCAGGTAATTACGAATCTGTCCAAGGTCCGGAGCCAGTTCGCTTACAGGCGTTACGCTTATAATCTTCCATCCCGTATAACCTACGGTTCTTACAAGCACATCCCTCTCCTGGCCGTCAAATTTTTCGGAGAAAACTCCGTCGGCATGAGCCGCATGAGCAATGTTGTTCTCTTTAACCAGGCCGGCATATATGGCCTTCTGCATCGGATGATATATAATCTCGCCGTCGCCGTCACATAAGTATACAAAGCCCACTCCGCCGTTGTTGATCTTCTCAAACATCTGCTCAATTGCACTGTAGTTCATATCAACCAGCAATATGCCGTTACGGACATTACCCATATTCGTAAGTTCAACGACACGTGAAAGCGATACTACCCAGAAATATCTGTAGTTACTGTTATCAAATATGTTCTGTACATGAGGCGTAGAAAAATGGATGTTCTCAATCTCATCAAAAGCATCCAGAAACCACTTCTCTTTTTTTAAGTCCACACCGGGCTTTCTGGTCGATACGGGAGATGCCGCAATTATGGCTCCGTCTTCCGAAGCACACACGATACTTGTCAGATTATCCTTATTGGCCTCATACAGAAGATTCATCTCTTTATTGATCTTCTCATATGTCAGGTCGGTATTCTTGATAACGCTGTAACACATGGTATCGGAGATGCCCATCATTTTCCTTAGATAGGAATTTAGGTTAAGGCTTACCTGATCCACTATCTGTTTGTTCATCTCAACGGTATTGGACCTTATTGTATTCGTGGAATGGGTATAGAAAGCAATCGCCATAAGCGCCGTAGCCAGAATGGATATCAGCGTAAATGACAAAGATATAGTCCATTGAAGACTTCTTTTTTTGTACTCTTCTTTAATGAAGTTCATAACTTAGTTACTGCCTGTACTTGGAAGGTGAGACCCCGAAATGCTTCTTAAAGACATAACTGAAGTAATTGGGCTCGTCATATCCTACCATACCCGCGATTATATAACTCTTCTCATCCGTAGTATCCAAGAGCCTCTGAGCCTCGTTCATGCGTATCTGTGTAAGATAAGTGACAAAGCTTACCCCCGTCTCTTTTTTGAATACTGATGAAAAATACGACGTACCTACTCCTAAGTGTGAGCAGATCTCATCAACCGAAAGCGACCTGTCGGAATAATGGTCTGCGATATACTGCTTGGCATCTTCGGCAAGCTTTTTGGTGCTGTCAAGTCTTCCGCTGCCTATCTTCTCTCTTAGTATTCCCGTAAGTTCGATAAGGCGGTCCGCAAATTCATCCATCGAAGCAAAGCCTGCCAGCTCCTCATTAGTATTGACGTTGCCAAGACCCATTTCGTCTATGCATAAATCATGACCTCTTGAGAGTCTGAACAGTTCGACCATGAATTCGGCATAGAATATCTGTAACTGGTTTAAGTTGATGTCCGATCTTTTTAACTTCTCTATAAAATCCCTTATCTCGGCCTCAAGGCTTTCCTTGGTTCCGATCTTGACCTGTCTCATAATGTGACGGATCTGCTTCTCGCTCACATAATCTTCTATATGCGACGAGGGCTCGACATCGCTTATACACAGGGCCTGATTCTCACCCACAAATATTCTGTGATGGAACGCGTCCTTGGCCTCAAGGAAAGATGTGTGAATACTCTCTGCGCTGCCGTATACTCTTCCGATACCGGCAGAAACATTGGCCATCAGAGACTTATGCGCTATCTTACAGATCTTATCCATCTCTTCGACGAATCTACTGTATTGATCTGTGCTCTTAAGACGTGCCATTATACACACCGTATCAAGATATACCAGAGCCTCCACATCAAGGATGCCTCTGAATCTCTCAATAACTATCTGTTTAAGCGATACGGCCATAAGGTTCTTATTAAGAGTCTCCCCGCCTTCTGCCAAAGGCGTGATTCTGAAAGCGCCGACACAGTAAAAAGCCGACTCGATCTTAAAATCAAAATCTATCTGATATCTCTCAAGGTCAAACTGCAGCTCCCTGCCTTCCAAAAGACCGATTATAAGCTGGTCCTTCATCATGGGTCTGCTCTCCTCATAATACTTGGATAACAGCTCAACATTCCTGCGCTGCTTAATCTTCTCATCAAGCCTTGCCTTAATGCGCGTAAAAATCTTGCGAAGCTCATCCGCATCCACAGGCTTAAGTATGTATTCCTCCGCCTCTAAACGTATAGCCTCTTTGGCGTATTCAAAATCATCATATCCGGAGAAGATGACACTGCGGATATCCGGTATCTTCTCCTTGAATTTCCTAAGCATAGTAAGGCCGTCCATGAAAGGCATCTGTATATCGGTCATCACAACATCGGGTTCAAGCGTCTCCGCAAGCTCAAGCGCATCTTCACCGTTTTCAGCCGTGCCGACAACGCAGAAGCCTATCTCTTCCCAATTAATCCTTTTTCTTATTGCTTCTCTGACCTCTTCCTCATCGTCCACGAGGATGACTTTATATAAATCCATGGGGCCTCCTTAATGTATATTCCCATCTTATCATTATGAGTGCAAATAGACAACAAGGCTGCCATATAATGCAGCCTTGTCATACCACAAACCGATTCTTATATGTATTTGTTAATTCTTCTTACGCTTTGACAAAACATCAAGTGTTACGGCACCTAACAAAACGGCACCCTTAACGATCTTCTGAATATCGGTTGACCATCCGAACAATGACATTCCGTTATTCAAAATACCCATTATGAATGCTCCGACAACCGCTCCGATGATTGTTCCGGAACCGCCCGCAACGGCTGCACCACCGATGTAGCACGATGCGATGGCATCCATCTCGAATCCGTCACCGGCCTTCGGAGTAGCCGATCCGTTTCTTGCCGAGAGCACGATACCTGCTATTGCAGATAAAACACCCATGTTGACATATACCCAGAAGAACACCTTATTCGTATCGATACCCGAAAGATTGGCTGCCTTTCTGTTTCCGCCGAGTGCGTATATCTGACGTCCCGCAACTGTATTGCTTGTGATGAATCCGTAGATTATGATAAGCACTACCATTATAAGCAGAACGAACGGAAGTCCGTTATATCTTGCAAGTCTTGTGAAGAAGAACCAGATGATGAACAGCATTAACGCAAGCTTAAGCGCTATCTGCCATATCGGGTTGACCGCGAAGTTGTACTTCTTCTTGGTCGCATAACTTCTTGCTTCCGCAAAAATGAGAGCAGCTGATGCAACCGCAGCCACGATTATGCTGACTAAGTCAAGCGTACCGTCGCCGAACGGAATCTTGATAACAGGCAAGAATCCTGCACCGATAAAGTTATAATTCTGCTCAAAAGGTCCCTTGGTCTGAGCCTGTAACAGCGTATAGGTAAGACCGCGGCCCATAAGCATCGTTGCCAGTGTTGTTACAAAAGGCGGTATTCCGAGATAAGCTATGAAGAATCCCGCGAATATACCGGTTAAAAGACCTACTAAAAGTGCTGCGCCTATAGCGACCCACATGTTCATCTTAAGGTCCATCATTATGATACCTGCAACCGAACCTGTAACGGCAACTACGGAACCGACACCGAGGTCGATGTTACCGGTAAGTACGCACAAGAGCATACCTATGGCCAGAATAACAACGTAACCGTTCTGCATTATAAGGTTGTTGATATTCATAGGAGTCAGATTGGCGCCATTGGTCAACACGGCAAATACCAGATAAATAGCTATCAGGGCAAAAAACATTCCGTACTGTTTCATGTCCATCTTGACTGTTTTTTTGTTATTCGTTTCCATTTCCATCTCCCTTTCTGTTATGAGCCACAATGCACTGCATTATCCTCTCCTGTGAGAATTCTTCTTTGCTTAATTCTCCGGCAATCTCGCCTTCATTGATAACATACAGTCTGTCGCAGGTACCTATAATCTCAGGCATCTCGGAAGAGATGACTATGACTGCTTTACCTGCCTTGGCAAGCTCATTGATTACGCAATATATTTCGTATTTTGCGCCTACATCGATACCTCTTGTAGGCTCATCCATGATCAGAACATCCGGCTGTGTGAGCATCCATTTGGCAACCACTACCTTCTGCTGGTTTCCGCCGGAAAGCGATCCGACCACCTGATTGATGGAATTCGTCTTGACATTGATACGTTCTTTGTATTCCTGCGCCGCTACGATCTCATCGTTTGCATTGATTACGCCGTGATTAGAGAAAAAGAACGGTCTTGCCGCGATCGCCATATTCTCTTTGACATCTCCGATAAGGTTAAGACCGTAAGTCTTTCTGTCTTCGGAGATATATGCAAGTTTGTTCTTAACGGCATCTTTAACCGTCTTAAGCTGTACTTCCTTGCCATTTATCAAAACGGTTCCCGATATCTTCTGTCCGTAACTGTGTCCGAACAGACTCATCGCAAGTTCCGTTCTTCCCGCACCCATGAGTCCCGCAAGTCCGACAACTTCACCGGCGCGTACATTGATATTGATATTCTTAAGCATCTGACGGTGTTCGTCATCGGGATGGAATACATTCCAGTCTTTTACTTCAAATACAACGTCACCTATCGTGACACCCTCTCTTACGGGATAACGATTGGTCATCTCGCGCCCTACCATGGCCTTGATGACCCTGTCCTCGGAATAATCGTCCACTCCCTTTACGAGGGTTTCTATAGTTTTTCCGTCTCGGATGATGGTAACCGAATCGGATACA
>JAEEGJ010023078.1_pt1 | contig 13115 bp, 12 predicted proteins | sample 8958761 | NCBI WGS metagenome assembly JAEEGJ01 (sample SAMN16246546, study PRJNA631951) | gut metagenome | biome: gut microbiome; feature: rumen; material: RS-attached | host: Bos | place: Iran: Karaj | collected 2018-10
CGTAATGAAAGCGTAAGCTCAACAAAAAAACGCAACCCGAAGGGCTGCGTTTCGATGTTGAGCGGAAAACGGGGCTCGGACCCGCGACCTCAACCTTGGCAAGGTTGCGCTCTACCAACTGAGCTATTTCCGCGATTGGGACTGCAAATATACGGCAAAAATTGAAATCCGCAAATTTTTTTACACTTCCACCGCAGTGCTGAATTCGCGGAGGAAGCGGAGGTCGTTCTCGAAGTAGTGTCGGAGGTCGTTGACCTGCCACTTGAGCATCGCGATGCGCTCGAGGCCCATTCCGAAGGCGAAGCCGCTGTACTTTTCGGGATCGATTCCCGAAGCTTTAAGGACGTTGGGGTCGACCATTCCGCAGCCGAGAATCTCGAGCCAGCCGGTTCCCTTGCAGATGTTGCAGCCTTTTCCGTGGCAGATGTTACAGCTGACATCGACCTCGGCGGATGGCTCGGTGAAGGGGAAGTAAGACGGGCGCATACGGATCTGGGTATCCGGGCCGAACATCTCGCGCGCAAACAGGAGGATGGCCTGCTTGAGGTCTGCGAAGGTTACGTTTTCGTCGATATAAAGGCCTTCGACCTGGTGGAAGATGCAGTGGGCCCTGGCGCTGATGGCTTCGTTGCGGAACACACGGCCGGGGCAGATGACGCGGATCGGAAGAGACATTTTCTCCATCGCGCGGACCTGAACGGAAGAAGTGTGTGTCCTCAGAAGAAGGGGATTTGGGTGTCCTGCAGAGACGAAGAAGGTATCCTGCATGTCGCGGGCAGGGTGGTTCGGAGGGAAGTTCAGGGCCTCGAAGACGTGGTAGTCGTCTTCGATTTCCGGTCCCTCGGCTACGTCGTAACCGAACTTGCGGAAAATATCCACGATTTCCTTGCGGACGATGCTTACGGGGTGGCGCGAGCCGAGCTCGAGGGTGTCTCCGGGCATCGAGAGGTCCTCTCGGGGGCCAGAAGCAGCTTCGGACAGGGCGAGCGAGTCGCGCAGCTCCTCGACCTTCGCGATCGCAAGCTGCTTGAGTTCGTTGAGCGGACGGCCGAATTCGGCTTTCTGCTCCCTGTCTACCGTACGGAATTCCTCAAAGAGGGCTGTGATGACGCCTTTCTTTCCGAGGAAATGTACCCTCGCTTCTTCTACATCCTTGAGAGTCTCACACTTCAGAGCTTGGAGCTCCGAAATCACCTGCTGAATATCTTCTTTCTTCATAATTACTTCGAAGAGCGCTTTGCTTCGCGCTTGTCGCGCGCCTTTTTATCCCTGGCCGCTCCGTTTTTAAGATACTTTGCCCACTGTTCTTCATCCAGGACCCGGTAAAAAGCCTGATAGATTTTCTCGGCCCATTTGTCCTGGATTGCAACATAGACATCAGTGTTTGCTACCCTGGCCTGGCTCTTTTCCTGCATCTCCGCCCTCATCGCGAAATAGTCGTGGGTAAGGATCGAATCGACATAGAATTCCTGTGCCATATCCAGATCGAGGGTATTGGTATATTTCTCCACCTCTTTCTCGATCATTGCATACATCTCCTTCTCCTGCTGCTCGGGACTCTTCTGTTCCTGGGCGGAAACGAAGGCCCCCGTTACGAGAAGGAGCGCGGCTGAAAGCAGTATGCGGAATAATTTCATTATATTTGCTAATCCACAGTAAGCACGCAAAATTAATCAATTCCAAGATAAAATGAAAAACAAGCTTCTCATTGCGGCCGCGGCGCTGATGATTCTAAGCGCAGCAGACGCTTTTGCATGCACTAACATCATCGTTACGAAGGATGCCAGCGCAGACGGCTCCACGATGGTTTCTTACGCAGCCGATTCCCACTGGCTCTACGGCGAGCTTTATCTCCGCCCGGCCGGAACCTTCAAGGAGAAGGCGATGCGCCAAGTGATCGAATGGGACACCTACAAGCCTCTCGGCAAGATTCCCGAGGTCCCTCAGACCTACCAGCGCCTTGGAAACATGAACGAACATCAGCTCATAATCGGAGAGACGACCTGGGGCGGACGCGAAGAGCAGATTAACGAAGGCGGCCTGATGGACTATGGTTCCCTTATCTATATCGCGCTCGAGCGTGCGAAATCGGCCCGCGAGGCCATCAAGGTCATCGCCGAGCTTGCCAATACCTATGGATATTGCTCGGAGGGCGAGACCTTCTCGATTGCCGACAAAGACGAGGCTTGGATAATGGACCTCGTCGGAAAGGGCAAGGAAAAAGGCATAGTCTGGGTAGCCTGCCGCGTTCCGGACGGCTACATCTGCGCCCATGCCAACCAGGCCCGAATCACCCGCTTCCCTCTCCATGACTCCGGCAACTGCCAGTATTCGCCGGACGTAATCAGCTTCGCCCGCGCAAACGGCTGGTTCAGTGGCAGCGACGAAGAATTCAGCTTCCGCGACGCTTACAACCCGCTCGATTTCGGCGGCGCAAGGGGCTGCGAGGCCCGCGTATGGTCAGCCTTCAACATCCTCTGCGACGGCCATTTCACCTACGTGGACGCCTTCGGCAACGAGCGTGGCGCCTCGGCAGACGATTACCTGAACTACGCGATGGGTCACGACCTGAGCAGCGAGATGCCGCTGTTCGTCAAGCCTTCGCGCAAGATCACGGTCAAGGACGTGGCCGACGCGATGCGCGATCACTACGAGGGTACGCCCATGGACATGAGGGTCGACGCCGGTGCGGGCGGAAATGCCTGCCCCTACCGCTGGAGGCCGATGAGTTTCAAGGTCGACGGCGACGAGTACGTCAACGAACGCGCGATTGCGACCCAGCAGACCGGATTCTGGTTCGTGGCCCAAGCTCGCCCGAGCCTGCCGGATGTTGTCGGCGCTCTCGTGTGGTTCGGCGTGGACGATGCCGCGACCTCCTGGCTCACCCCGATCTACGTGTGCTCGACCGAGGTTCCCGAGTGTTTCAAGGTAGGCAACGGAGACCTGCTCCACTATTCGGCCAAGTCCGCTTTCTGGATCAACAATCGCGTCTCGAACTCCTGCTACAGGATGTACAACCTGATGGAACCGTTCGTCCGCGAGAAGATAGACGCCTTTGAGAACGAACAGATTGGAAAAGCTGTCCCGGAGATGGACAAGAAGCTCGCTGAGCTCGTCCATTCCGGCAAGGCAGACAAAGCTGTCAAGCAGATGACAGACTTCTCGGTAAAGACCGCCCAGAAGCAGTTCAAGGCGTGGGTTAAGCTCGAGGAGACCCTTCTCGTCAAGTTTATCGATGGAAACGTCAAGGCTCAGGACGCCAAGGGCAACTTCAAACACACAAAGTACAACGACGGTACTCCCGAAGACCTTACTCAGCCCGGCTATACCGAGCGTTTCAAGAGGGCGATCGTCCGCGACAACGGCGAGGTCCTGCGCTCGCGATAGTCTGATAATTTGTCATTTACGTAAGTTTTTATAACTTTGCACCGCATTTTTGAACACATATTTTATTCAATAAAATGAAAAAAGTTCTTATGACTCTTGCACTCGTAGCTGTAGCAGCTACCAGCGCATTCGCACAGATCTCGGTCGGAGCCGGCTATCTTGCCAACACCCAGAAGTCTACCTACACCTCTGGCAGCACCTCCACCACCACCGCAACCCCTTCCAAGGGTGCTTACATCGGAGCAGATTATACTCTTGATCTCGGTCAGGGCCTTGGCGTTCAGGCTGGACTTAAGGGTACTTTCCTTACCCACACTGAGACCGCTAGCCTTCTTGGTGTAACCGGAACAACCAAGACCAACGAGCTCTACCTCGCAGTTCCCGTTCAGGCAGTTTACACCTACGCTCTCAGCAATGACCTCAAGCTCTTCGGCTTCGCTGGCCCCAGCTTCTCATTCGGTCTTTCTTCTAAGAGCACCTTCACCAACAACGTAACTGACGATGTTACTGTTACCGACAACTATGGCGATGACAGCAAGTATGGCAAGGTCAACGTATTCCTCGGAGCAGGCGTTGGCGCTGACATCATGAACACCATCCGCATCAAGGCTGGTTATGATATCGGTCTCCTCAACCGCTCTTCTGCTGACAACACCAAGGTTGGCGACGCTCAGTGGTTTGTTGGCGTAGCTTATCTCTTCTAGTCTGAAGATATAGAGTCAAACACAAAGACCGGCCCTCAGGGTCGGTCTTTTTTTATATGCTCCGGGCGACGGTTGCGCCCGTGCTCCAGGCGGCCTGGAGGTTGAAGCCGCCGGTAAGGGCGTCGATGTCCAGGACTTCCCCGGCGAAGAAGAGGCCGGGGCAGCGGCGCGATTCGAGGGTGGATGGGTCCACGGCAGACATCGACACTCCGCCGGCGGTAACAAACTCCTCTTTGAATTTTGCCCGGCCGGTTATTTCATAGCTGTCGGCCGTGAGAACGGCGACCAGACGGTTGAGGCCCTTTGAGCCGAGTTCAGCCCAGCGGATATCCTCGCGAAGGCCGGCCCGATTCAAAAGATGTTTCCACAGTCGGGCGGAGAGGCCCTCAGGATGGACATTGGCGAGGAGTTTCTGTCCGTCGGAAACGGAGTTAAGCCATTCGCGGGCCCCGGCTTCGGTCGTCGAGAGCCAATTAATCAGAAGCGTAGCCTTGTAGGCTGTTTCTGAGAGATATCTGGCAGCGTATGAAGACAGCCTAAGGGTTGCAGGTCCGCTGATGCCCCAATCGGTAAGCAGAAGTGTGCCGGAGGAGCGGAACTTGGTCCCGGCCAGAGCGAGGGTGACATCATCTACGGATGTCCCGGTAAGCTCTTTGATGCCGGGATCAGATAATTTAAATGTAAACAGAGAGGGAACAGGAGGGATTATTTCGATGTCCAGCCCTTCGAGCATACTGAGCGCTCCTCCTCCGGTAGTAACTACTACTTTATCTACAAGAACGGTTTCTCCGCCAGCAAGGGTCAGGCGGTAGCCACCAGCCTCATGAGAGATCTTTTCGACCTTCGCCTTACACCTTACCTCAACGCCAAGCTGACGCATCAGACGCTCAAGGGTGCGGACCACCTGCATCGCGTCCTGAGAGGCGGGAAAAGGCGGCCGTCAGGCTCGGAGAAGAGCCGCACGCCTTCCGCCTCCCACCAGCGATGCGTGTCTTCCGGAGAAAACGAGCGGAAAGCCTGACGGATAAGTTTTTCGCCCCGGGGGTACACTTCCGAAAGCGTCCCTACCGAGGCGAAAGTATTGCTGATATTACACCGGCCTCCGCCGGTTACGGAGACCTTGGCGAGGGGCCTTGCCCCCGCCTCAAGGACCGTAACGGCCGCGCCGGGCGTCCTGCGCTTCAATTCAATCGCGCAGAAACACCCGGCGGCTCCGGCTCCTATTATTACTACTTTTTCTTGCAAATCAGCTGACCTACAACGTAGATGACAGCCGCGGTGAGCATTCCGTTGATGGAAGGAATACCGACCTTAACGAGGTTAGCGACAACTGCGCCGCAGACAACGCCTGCGATTGCGAACCAGTCGACTGTCTTAATCTCGATAGTTCCGTCGAGATACTCTTTCCTGTGGAGGAAGTATCCGAGGATGAGGATGATACCTACCGGCGGCAGGGTGCAGTTGAGGATGTTGAGCCATCCGCAGAAGTTCCAGTAGAGCCAGACGGCTGCTACGGTACCGATGATTCCGGAAATAAGGACCATCAGTTTCTTCGAACCTCCTGTAATGTTGGCAAGGCCGAGACCGGTTGAGTAGAGGGCGTTGTCGTTGGTGGTCCAGATGTTCAGACCGAGAACTGCGACAGCAACATAGAAGAGGTTGAGGTTAAGCATAACCTCGAAGATATCGTTGCCTCCGACGTAGATTGAAGAAACGGCGCCGAAGAAGAACATAAGCGAGTTGCCGAGGAAGAAGGCGCAGACGGTGACGATGGCCGCGATCTTTCCGTTCTTTGCGAAGCGGGTGAAGTTCGGGGTGGCCGTACCTCCTGAGACGAAGCTTCCGATTACGAGGCCGGCTCCGGCGATGACGCCGAGGTCCTTGGTGCCCTTGGAGAACTGCTCGATAAGTCCGGTGTCACCATGCTTGACGGCGAGGATCATGGCGACTGTGCCGAGAATTGCGACCAGCGGGACGGCGATGTAGCTGACGATGGTCAGACTCTTGATTCCGAAGTAGGCGCTGGCGGTCATAAGGATACCGGCAATCGCGACGAGCAGGTAGCCCTCGAGAGGCATGAAATCGGGAGTGACTTCGAGGCCGAGGAGTTCCTTCGCGACGGGGATTGCGAACATTGCGAGACCTACGCCGAACCATCCCATCTGGGTGAAGCTGATCATCGCGCTGGGGAGCCAGCTGCCCTTACGGCCGAAGCTGCGCTGTGCGAGAAGATCGAGCGAAAGGCCGCTTTCAGCACCGATGTACCCTAAAGAGCCTGTGTATGCGCCGAGGATGACGCCGCCGAGGATGAGAGCGCCGATGAAGCCCTTGAAATCAAGGCCAGCGGCGAGATTCTGTCCGACCCACATACTTGCGGAGAAGAATGTGAAGCCAAGCATAATCATGAACATGGTCAGCGTTCCGCGACGCGAAGATGCGGGTACGCTCGAGTTGGAGAAGTCGAAATCGACTTTGCGGTTGTTGTTGCTCATTGTTTTATAAGATTAAATAATTGTGTCAGGCGTGCTTCGCAGATTGCCGTCAGGTTCTGTTTGCGAAGTTCAGCGAGGTACCGCTGTTCCTTTCTATATAGTGGTTCAAGATTCCAATCGGCCGGATAGCCGCAGAGATGCAGCCACTCGGGGTAGGTTGCCTCGGCATATCCGACTTTCTCGGCCAGGAAGGCATCGTAGTCGGCGGTATGGCTTGCCTCGAGCAGATCCTGCCAGTACTCAATTACCTCCTTGAAGTGGTCTTCAATCTCATAGCGGCGGGCTCCGCCGTCATAGATGATACACTTTTCAAGCAGAGCCGGAGCGTGGGTATAATCGAGTATGTATTCGCGGAATTCAGGGGTGATGCAACCGCCCTTCCATCCGAAATCGATCATGGGGACGTTGACTCCGGTAACGCCTTTATCTTCATAGACAGTAAAGGCACCCTCGAAGAAAATGCACTCGAAGCCTTCGAATTCGGGCCATCTCAGGCGTATGTGTTCGGTCATATCCTCCATCAGATTGAAGGCTTTCGTTCCTCCGATCGTGAAGAAGACAATCTTCTTTATCGAACCGCCTGCGCGGTCGAACTGCTCGATTGTGTATTTAAGACATTTGCGGATAGTGTCTCCGCTCGCGAGGATATCGCCGATAAGAAGGGTGCAGTCCTTTTCAGGATGCAGTTTTTCGTAGCGGATCTCGAGACCTTTTATAATATGGTTCTCAATAACCCTTTCGCAACTGAGGAAGTTGATGTTGTCGAGTCTGATTCCGAGAGAATGGCAGCATTCCTCCAGGGGATAATTGAGGCCGCCGCGAAGGATGGTAAGTATTGCCGCCTTTTTTAAATCGGGCTCCAGGGCCTTCAGGGCCGCAGTCATGGGCTTTTTCAGAACGTCGCAGCATTCATACCCAATCACCTCCGGAGAGGCCATCAAACGGCGGCTGCCTTCACTGCTGATTACATAATACGCATTCAGAGTATCCTTGGAGACGAGGCTATAGAGAGCGGTCTCCTGATCTTTTCGGACTAATTTGAGCTGCATTCCCGATACGAACTAATCGGGATACAAATATAAACAAATTTTCTTCATTTATCCGTGTAAACACTTTTTTACACGGATTTTTATTTGTCCCTTTGCAGAAGAACCAAACTACAACTAGCTATGAAACTTATACTCAGACTTATCGCGGCCTCTATTCTGGCCGGCTCAATTATCTCCTGCAGCAAATACATATCCGGGCCTTCTTATTATGCGCCCGACAATTCTGCCGTCGAGAACGGATCCGATTCTTCCGGATTCGACTTATCGTCTTTGGCCCGGATGTTTGCTGCGCTACCGATAGGATTGGATCAGATGGAGGAAGTGAAAGACGCAGCGTCGGCCTCGATCGGGAACGGCTACGACGAAGAATATACGATGAAGCAGCTGATCGAGGCCCCAGGCTGCGGCGTCGGAGACAACCCTACAAAAGCCGGAACCTATACTCGTCCGCTGAGGGATATGATAGCGGAATACCTTGCAACCGAGACAAAAGCGGGGGCAAAAGATGTAGAGGAGTATTTGAACGACCTCTCGCAGTCGGACCTGCAGCTGTATTGGCCGTATTCAGAAGAATGGGATGGCGAGGAGCTGCCTATCATTACCTTCGACCCCGGCTATGGGTCTGACTATAATTATGGGTATAAACTGGGAAGAGACTCGAATGGCTTCAGCGTAGTGGACTCCGTCTATGTAGACGAACAGGTAGCCAGGGAACACCCGGTGTGGGTCATCAACACAAACGACGATGCCGGTTTTACGCCCTTGGACCTCTATACAGAAGCCACCCAGTCCTCAACCAAATCCGGCCCGAGAAAACTGTTCCTGCGATCCTTCACGATGCTTCGCCATTATGACTCCTGGTTTCGCGGCGGAAGTGAGTTCTTCGTAAAATGCGGAGCCGTAAATGGTTTCCACGCCACCACCGAAGCAGAAATGAGACTCTACTACCCCAGCGTTACGGACTTTATGGTGGTCGTCAAGCGCAAGCAGCTGGGAGAAGAGGTGCCATACAACGGCATCATTATGACCGACTTCACCAACCAGCTGGAGAACCTAGCCTTCCTGATAACCGAAGACGACGGAGGAACCCAGACTTCGTGGAAGTGTTCTGCTACCGTCAAGGTAAAATCCAAGAGCTACGGTTTCGAGTGCGACATTCCCTATAATGAAAAAGACGATATAGTCTGGCGCGGCCAGCTCAGCGCCAGCTTCTTCCAGGAAGCCGATTATGTCTCCGGCCGTTTCGGCGACGTGTTAATCTCTTTCGTCCTTGAATAATTCGTATAATGAGTTCAGAAATTTCCTTATATTTACACTCATAATTAGGGGTAATTATGAACTCACCAAGAAAGAAAGAGTACGATTATTTGTCTTTGAGACTGAGGGGGCGCACCAAAGCACGCATTAAGACTGCGGCAAAAAGTGCAAAAATGAGCGTGAATGAGTATTTGAACCGCGCCCTTGAAGAAATTACAAAGGACATCGTTTCAGAAGAAGAGATTATGGAAGAGAAGAAAAAAACAGAAGCGTTCCTGGATGCTGTTTGCGGCACCTGGAAGACAGATAAGACGACGGATGAGATAATGTCGGAGATCAAGTCTTCACTCAAGTCAAAGAAAGTCGAAGACCTATGGTAAAGTACCTTCTTGATACGAACATTATTATAGACCTGCTGCGCGGCACTTCTCCTGAAACCAAGCAACTTATAGTCAGTCTTGGGATCAGCAACTGCGCCATCTCGGACATCACTTTATATGAATTATATGTCGGGGTGGAACTATTCGGCGGGCCAGACGGAGAAGCAGCAATCGAGCGCATCGTCGGCGGATTAACTGTCCTTCCGTCCAAAGATGGATTCCGCGAGGCGGCCAGACAGTACGTTCGGTTAAAAGCCAAGGGTGAGACTATCGAAGACCTTGACCTTTTCATTGGCTGTACGGCAATAGTCAATGACCTATATATGGTTACTGGAAACGTGAAACACCTCTCACGCCTGGAGAATATCAGAATTCTTTAAACGTCCGTCGCCCGGAGTCTATAGCCCAAGGGGTTCCAGTACCGCCATCTCGCAGGCTTTGCAGTCGAAGAGGAGGGGGAAGCGGCGGGAGTTGTTGACCAGGAAGAGGCTGCCGGTCTGTTTTGCGCCCTGGTGGACGGGGCAAAGACCGAGTTCGTACTTGATACAGTACTTTGAGCGCATAAGCTCGCCCTGGAGGCGGCCGATCTGGAGGGTCTCAGGGACGATGACGGGGGCGCTGCCAGTAGTCAGGGGAATCGCGCGGACGGGCTGAGAATCGAGCTCGGCGGCGAGCTGACGGCGAAGGCCGTTGAGGGCTGCGGCGCTGAGATGGGGGAATCCGCCGTCGGAATCAACAGAGGCTACGGCGAAGCAGTAATGGTCTACGCGCTTCGAGAGCTGACCCGAAATCAGTGAGGCCGCGCGCTCGGAATCGCGGGCCGTTTCGCAATCCGAGACCGAGACAGAAGCCTGACGGCCGTCTTCGGAAGTCGCAACCACCGGGAGCGATGACCCGCTAGCCGCAACGTCCAGTTCCACCCCTACGAACCTCCTGCAGGGATTCGCGTCCAGGCTCTTTTCAAAGGCGGTGGAGATGTTGCGCCAGAGAGTGACTCCCGGCTTTAAACCTGCGACCGGTTTGCAAACAATCTTATTTCCCTGGCACACATCGCCCCTGAAACCGATAATCTCGCCATCGGAAACGAAGGCAAAACCGTCGCCATTATGAAGATCCAGCGCCCTCGGGCCCATGGTAAGCTCCATCCCCTGCGCCACCGGACGGACGGACACTACGGCCCCGATTTCTTCGCCCATCGACTTAGGTGTATCGATCGAGGCCCATTTCCCGCGCTTGCCGTCCAGGAACAGTTCGGTAAACCCACGGTTGAAGGTCTTCGAAAGATCGGGCGTAAAACCGCCTTCCACCCGGCCAAACGAAGCGCGCCTCAAAGCGCCTCCGGAGGCCTGGACAAGTTTGTCGATCAGCAGGGAGTAGTGTCTTACTGTATTTCGAACGTATGAAGCGTTTTTCAGACGGCCTTCGATCTTGAAGGAGGTAGCGCCGGCGGCAACCAGATCAGAAAGCCTTGCGCTGAGATTGAAATCTTTCAAAGACAGCAGCGCTTTGTCGCGAACCAGCACCTTTCCTTCGGAATCTACCAGGTCGTAGAGATTTCTGCAGGCCTGGATACACTCGCCGCGGTCGCCGCTCCTGGCCCCATCAGTCAGGACCTCCGACATAGTACACTGTCCGCTGTAACAGACGCAGAGGGCGCCGTGGACAAAGCACTCGATTTCGCAGGGGACAGCCGAAGCAATCTCCCGGATAACCGAAAGCGGCAGTTCCCTCTCCAGAATAAGCCTGGAACAGCCAGCCTCAGCAAACAGCCGCGCACGCTCAGGAGTTCTTATCGAACACTGCGTTGAGGCGTGGAGGGGGACTCTGATATCCTCCCACAGCCCAACCCTGGGATCGCGGATGATGAAGGCGTCCGCGCCCGCCTGCTGCGCCGCGATCATCTGGCGGTGGACTTCGTCCATCTCGCCCTCCCGCAGCAGGATATTGAACGTTACGAAGATTCTGGCACCGAACTTATGTGCGTACGCGCAGAGTCGGGCAACGTCGTCGACTGAATTACCCGCATCTTTACGCGCCCCGAAATCAGGCCCGGCGATATACACCGCATCGGCACCGCAGTCGATAGCCGCGATGCCGATGTCTGTGTTTCTTGCCGGGGCAAGAAGTTCGAGTGTTTTCATTAACTACTTGAGAGCCTTGAGCTGCTTCTGAGCCTCGGGGCCGTAGGTAGGATCGTTCTCGACCATCTTGTAGTACTCGATAGCCTTGGCGTTGTTTTTCTGGCCCTGGTAGAGAGTTGCGATGGTGAACTTCACGGCTGAGACATTGCCTGCGCCGGGTTTGAGCTCAACATATTTCTCGAAGCTGGCGATAGCCTTTTCTACCTTGCTGAGGTTCTGGGCTGCAAGACCTGCGATGTAGCAGGCGTCTGCGTTCTCAAGGTAAGAGTTGCTCTTGTCTGCATTCTCGATAGCCTCGGCGAACTTCTTAGCCTTGTTGGCGGCGTTTGCTTTCTTGAGGAAGATTCCGGAAAGCTGCTTCTTTGCTGCCTTTTCCTGGCCGAGAGCGGCTGCTGCCTCATAAGTCTCAACTGCCTTCTCAATATTGCCGGTCTTCTCGTATGCCTGACCGAGGTAAAGGGTTGCCTTAGCATTTGTAGGGTCGACCTCGAGAGTCTTCTGGAAAGCCTCTGCTGCGGCCTCGAATTCCTTTGCCTTCAGGAGTTTGGAACCTTTCTGGATATAGGCCTGAGGGATGAGGGCCTGGGCTTCAACTGCGGTAGATTCTGCTCCGAGCTTCTCGGCAAGGGCTACAGCTTCTGCGAGTTTTACGACTGCTCCGTCGTAGTCTCCTTCCTTAAGGACGTCCTTTGCGATAGAAAGGCTGAGCGAGGGCATAATGCTCTCGCAGTTGGCTACGATATCCGCGGCGCCTTCGGCCTCTCCGCAAGCAATAGCGAGATCGTATGCTTTCTGGAAATACTCCATGGCTCCGGTCTTGTCTCCGAGAGCGATAGCCTCTGCGCCATGGTTGTAAAGATCTGTTGCTTCATTTACGTCCTGCGCGAAGCCCAGCGAAAGGGCTGCGAAAAGCGCGCAAACTGATACTAATACCTTCTTCATATCGTTAAATTTTTTGTTGCCGATTGAAAGGCAAAATTATTAAAAAATACTAACTACTCCAAACCAATGGGGCTGGTTTTTACCTTAAGCCACCGGGCTACCTCTTCATCAAGCAGCGTGCCAAGATTGTCGAACACCCTCTTGTTGTAGGCGTTCAGCCACTCGATTTCCCACCTGTCCAGCAGGCTCAGATCGAGAATTGAGGTGTCGAAATGACACATCGTAAGCGGCTCAAAGCGAAGGAAATGGCCGAATTCGGTGGTCCCGGCATCGACCGTCAGGACGAGGTTTTCGTGGCGCACGCCGTGTTTGCCCTCGCGGTAGATTCCAGGCTCGTCGGAGCTGACCATTCCCTCGACCATAGGGGTGGGGTCGAGGTTCTGCCGGATCTGGTGGGGCCCTTCGTGGACCCCGAGGAAGAAACCGACGCCGTGGCCGGTCCCATGTCCGAAGTTCATCAGGTTGCGCCAGAGAGGCAGGCGGGCCGCAGCGTCGATCCGGCAACCGGGCGTCCCGGCGGGGAAGACGGCGGTAGCCAGCCCGATATGGGCCTTCAGGACCAGGGTGTAGTCGCGTATTTCTTCGGGCGTACATTCGCCCATCGGGACGGTACGGGTGATGTCGGTCGTGCCGCTCAGGAACTGGCCGCCCGAATCGCAGAGGTACAGGCCGCGCGGTTCGATTACCGGTGCTCCCTCGCCGCGGGGAGTGATATAATGGGGCAGCGCGGCGCCCTTCCCGTAGGCCGATATAGTCTCGAAAC
>JAEEGJ010023080.1_pt1 | contig 13113 bp, 8 predicted proteins | sample 8958761 | NCBI WGS metagenome assembly JAEEGJ01 (sample SAMN16246546, study PRJNA631951) | gut metagenome | biome: gut microbiome; feature: rumen; material: RS-attached | host: Bos | place: Iran: Karaj | collected 2018-10
GGTGGCACTGTATGAGTCTCCTTCCGAAGATTCCAATGTTGTCGGCACGATAGACCAGCAGGAAGCTCTCGTGAATCCTCTCGACGTGAATTCTGACGGCTCCTGGGTCAAGGTCAAATGGGGCAAGCTTTCCGGCTGGCTGGATTCCGAATGGCTCTGCGGAAACTCTCTGACTACCTGTCCGTAAGAATATTCCATTATCTTGCTATTATATGGGAAGAAGTCTTTTATTACTGATTTGTGTATCGTTATCCCTTACCTCATGCGTCAGGGGTAACGATGTTTGTATCTATGGTGGATCCTCGGCTTGTGCCACCGCGGCGTTCTCGGCGGCCAAATTGGGGAGCAATGTCACAGTCATCTGCCCTGATGTGACAATCGGAGGCATGACGACCGGTGGCTTGGGCCAGACTGATATCGGCAACAAGCAAGCTGTCGTCGGCCTTTCCAGGCAATTCTACCGCAAGCTCGGAACCCACTACGGCAAGCTTGAGCAATGGGTGTTCGAGCCTCACGTGGCGGAGGAGATATTGATGGAATACCTTGACCATCCTCGGATCAAGGTGATGCAAGGATGGTATCTCGAGTCCGTTGAGAAGAATGGAACCCGCATAGTGTCAATCACTTGCAAGAACAAGGAGGGGCAAGTTACCACCATCCATGCCGATCAGTTCATCGATTGTTCCTATGAGGGCGATTTGATGGCTAAGGCAGGTGTAAGCTACAAGGTAGGAAGAGAAGGCAATGATGTCTATGGCGAGTCTTACGATGGCGTGCAACTCTCTATCCTGCACCAGTTTGTCGACGGCATCGATCCTTTTGTCGTGAAAGGCAAACCTGAGAGTGGGCTTCTTTGGGGAATAAGTGACTGGAAACTCCAGGAGACGGGGACGGGAGATGACTACGTCCAGGCCTACAACTATCGTATCTGTCTGACGGATGTGCCTGAGAATCAGATTCCTATCCCGAAACCGGATAATTACGACCCCTCGATGTATGAGCTTTTGGTCAGGGTGTTCGAGGCTGATCCGGATCCACAGCTCAACAACTATTTCATTTGGAGCCGGATGCCCAACCATAAGACGGACATCAACAACCGTGGTCCTTTCTCCACTGACATGATCGGAATGAACCATGCCTATCCTGAGGCGACTTGGGAAGAAAGGGAAGAGATCCTGAAGGCTCACAAGGATTACACTCTCGGCTTATTCTATTTCTATATGACTGATCCTCGGGTGCCGAAGGTCCTTCAGGATGAGATCAAGCGCTGGGGACTCCCTAAAGATGAGTATTTAAGGACCGACCATTGGACCCACCAGATCTATGTCCGTGAGGCCAGGAGGCTCATCGGTGAATATGTGGCCACTCAGGCTGATTGCCAGAACAAGACGGAGATTACCGATGGGATCGGTTTTGCCGCCTACCAGATGGATTCACATAACTGCCAACGAGTTGTGGTAGAGAAAGATGGGAAACTGATGGTCAAGAATGAGGGTGACGTGGAGAGGGGAGGTGGCCGTCCTTATCCCATTTCCTACCGTAGCCTGACCCCTAAGCGCGAGGAGTGCGTGAATCTTCTCGTCCCTGTCTGCCTCTCTGCTTCGCACATCGCTTACGGCTCCATCAGGATGGAGCCTGTGTTCATGGGCATGGGCCAGTCCAGTGGCCTTGCCGCCGCGATGGCCGGCAAAGGCGCCGTCCAGGATGTGGATGTGAGCAAGATCCAGGAGATCTATGCCACTGATCCTTATCTTGACGGCAGGGAGCCTGATACCCTCATCGACGAGGACTCAGAATACATCACGGGAACCGAGGGCTGGGAGGTCGTTAACGGCCGTGGAGCTTACGGTAAAACCTATTTGAGTTTTAGTGGTTCTCCTTCAGATAACCAATTGGTTTACAATATCCCGGAGTCTCTTGACGGAGAATATGACATCTATTCCTTCCAGCAAAGGACAGGTTGCGAGAACATGACCTTCACGATTGAGACTGACGGGAAGTCCTTCACCAAGGACTTCAACAGGGCGAGCCTCACAGTTGAGGGCCAGACTCAAGGTGAGTGGGTCAATCTGGGAACCTTCACGCTTAAGAAGGGCACTTCAGGTTCCATCCGGCTCACCGGTGATGGGCCTGATGTCCGCGCGGACGCGGTTCTTTTTGTGAAGAAGTAGTATCCGGAACTATTTGAATATCTGCTTCATGGGCTTCCCCCTCCAGTCGTCGGGGATCTGGAGGCCGAGAATGTAGGCGATAGTCGCGGCAGTGTCATACTGCATCATCGGCTCGGGGAACTCAAATCCTTTCTTCACCTTCTTTCCGAAGACAATGAAAGGGGTCTCGAGCTCTTGCATCGTGAATCCTCCATGTCCCTTGTCTTTGCCGCCATGGTCTGAGGAAATGATGATGATCGTGTCGTCGAATATTCCAGCGTCCTTAAGGGCCTGGATGATTATTCCTATGCCCTTGTCGATTTCCTTCTGGCATTCCATGTATTCGGGGCTGTACCATCCGTACTGGTGTCCCACGTTGTCCTGGACACCATAGTAGAAGGTGAAGAAATCAGGCTTCTTCTCCTTTATGTAGTTCACCGCCAGTTTTGTGTATTCCTCCGTGGGGATAAGGGTCTCTTTGCCCCTGTAGGTTTTGATGAAATAGTTGTAATCCAACGCGAGAGAGTCAGCGAGGATGCCTATGCAGTCCCAGTCGTAGACACATCCGATCTCGGCGGAAGGCCTTTGCTGGCGCAGAATCGTGAATATTGTCGGAGGAATGCCGTTCCCATTATCAGAAGTAGAGGGGATGGTGCCTCTGGTGGAGTTCCATTTGTCGAATCCGTGCATCTCAGTCGGAAGACCGTTGAACATTGACGTCCAGTTGATCGCTGAGGCTGAAGGCATGACTGAACGTTTGGCGAGAGTCCAACTGCCGTTCTCCATAAGGTAGTGGATGTTCGGGAGGTCTGCCGCCGGTGCCATCCTGACAGCCTCGGAAGCCCAGCCGTCTATTCCGATCATGACAACATGTTTGGCCTTTTTCTTTGCGGCGTCAGCATCAATTGATGAAATGATGCAAAGGGTCACCAGTAGGAATAGTAACTTTTTCATAATCAATTATTTCATATTAAAGTCAATCATGATTGGCAGGTGATCCGATGGCCGCCAGAAGTTGGACAGGTTCTGTGGATCACGGATAGGTGTGGTGTACTCGTCCCAAATGATGTCGGCGAAGGTGACCCTGTCGAAAAGTGGTTTTGTGCAATATACGAAGTCGATACGGGAACTCTTGCTGCCCACGCTGGGCTTGAACTCATCCGGGTATTTCTCCTTGATAACATCGATGTAGGGAGTGTTCTCACGGATATAATCGTGCACTAGAAGCCTGGGGTCGTCATCGGGGTAGTTATACTTGTCGTTATCCACCCTTGACCGGGAGTTGAAATCTCCCATCATCATCCAGAGCTGGTCTTTAGCCTCCGGGACAGTGCCGATAGTATGCTCGCAAATATATTTCATTTCCATCGCCCGGTACTTATCTCCTCCGTGATCGGCCTTGGAGGCCTCCCTGTCCTCTACTCCCGGGGCATATGCTTGTGGCCAAGTGTGGAGGGTGACGATGTTAACAGTCTTCCCGTTTACCTCGACCGTGGCCCAGCCGGCACCGTGCGCCACGATCTTATCAGGCACTTCTCCGGTGATTTTGTCAATATAAGTAATTGGATATTTAGAGGTTATGACTTGAGGGTAATTATCCCTGTACCCTCCGATGTCCCAATATTGATGTCCATAACGGGCTGCAAGCTCCCCCCAGCCATCCACCAGGTAGCGATCCTCTTTCGGCATGGCCTGGTCGGAATCGGTGAGCCATATAGACTGAGCCTCGCACCAGACGCATATATCCGGATCCTGGGCTTTGACAAACTCGACAAACCTGTCATAGTTGTCGTTTTGCCCGTCCCACATACCGTTCTGGATGTTCCAGTATAACAGGCGCATATTCACCGGTTTCTTATCGCAAGAACTAAGGGAAAGCATGGTTATGGCCAAGAGAGCCATGAAGATTAATCTGATGCTTCTCATATCTGGATTGGTTATCTGATATAAAGATAGCTTTTATTTTTCAATAATACTGATTATATTGTCAAGAAAGAAAGTAACAATATGAAGAACGGATCCTTTTTAAAGTTGGCAGGGGATCGATTCTCTTGCAGGAAGTTCAATCAGCGTCCTGTCTCAGCCAGCAAACTGGCCAAGATACTTGAGGCTGCCAGGCTTGCTCCCAGCGCCAAAAACCAGCAGCCAGTCCATGTTTGGGCGCTTACAAGTCCGGAGGCACTCGCCCGTGTCCGCCCCATCCACACGATGTTCGACGCTCCAGTTGTAATTATGGTCGGCGCGAGCGCTGACGAGGCTTGTACCCGCGCTTGCGATGGCAGGAACTGGGCTGAGACTGACGCCACGATAGCTGGTACGCATATCATGCTAGCCGCCGCCGATCTCGAATTGGGCTGCACTTGGGTGGGCTCTTTTGACCCCACGAAGGTGAGGGAGGTTTTCCCCGAGACTGAAGGATACGAGATATCCGCCTTGTTCGCCATAGGGCATCCAGCGGCTCACACCAGCCCTTCGGAGCGGCACTCAATCAGGAAGAGTATGGAGGAATTCGCCACCGAGCTTTAATCAGCCTCGGGGGTATCTCACGGTGAAACAGGCTCCCTTCAGGGTGAATGATTTCGAGTAGAATATCTCTCCGTTGCACTTCTCGACTATGTTACGGCATATGGACAATCCCAGTCCTGTGCCGTTACTTTTTGTCGTGAAGTTCGGGGTGAATAGCCTGGAGCGGTTCTCGTCACTGACTCCTGGCCCATTGTCCTCGAACACGATGTCGTAGAAGCCTTCCTTGTTAGAGAGTCTGAGAGACACTAATACCTGTCCCTTAGGAGGTTGCTCCCCTTTATCAAAAGCTTCTCCACGGGCGTTCTCAATGGCCTGGACAGAGTTGCTGATGAGGTTGACGAACACCCGGGTGAGCTGAGGCTTTGGCCCTACCGCCTTAGCGCCATCAAGACCCATGTAAGAGAAGTTGATGTCCTCCCTGCTGTCAAAGAGATCTATCTGCTCCTTGAGCATCTTGTCAAGATCAATCTCGACAGGTTCCTCTGTGTAGAGTTTCGCGAATGTGGAGAACTCATTGGCCGTGTCGGCCAGAAGGTCAATCTGCGAGAGGACTTCCTGGGAGATCTCATCGAAACGGTCAGCCCATGCGGGATTGCCGTTGCTCTTCATACGTATGAGCCTCTGGATCTGCAGTTTGATGGGTGTCAGAGGATTCTTGATCTCATGCGCGACCTGACGGGCCATGGTCGCCCAAGCCTTGTCTCTCTCAGCCTGGGTGAGCTGTTTGGTGGAATTGTAAAGGTCATGGACCATGAGGTTATATGCCCGGACAAGCGTCGAGACCTCATCATCCCTCTCATAGACTATGTACTCGAGATTATTGATGTCGACCTCATTCATCTTTCTTCCCACCTCTGTGATAGGCTTGAACATTTTGTCCACGGCGCGTCCCATCAGGAGTCTGGCCAGGAGCAGCAGGATCATGAACACCGTCACGATGGTGATGGAGTGGAGAACGGCCTCTGACTTGAAGTCGAAACTCTCATCGGTGAACGGGGCGCTCATGATAGCGATCATTTTGCCTTGGCCATTGAAGACTGGGGCATAAAGGAAATATGTCTCCTCCCTGCCGACATTCTCCTTCCCAATGTAGTACCTCCTGTTCTTGTAAATGATGTTCTCAAAAGCGTCCTGGTTCATCCTCGTGCCGAGGAGCATCCTGTCGAACACTTCCGGTGTGGTGGATTTGAACTCCTTCCCGCTAGTGGTGTAGAGCGTGATGTCGCATTTCATCGTGTTGCTCACATCCTCCAGCGCCGCGGATGCCTCTTGGGAGTTGAAGTCGGTGTAATCCCTCGCGAACCTGCATCTGGCCTCCAGGAGAGTCTGGATGGAAGTCGTCTTCTCCGCCATCGAGAACTTGAGGTTGGCGTTGTTTCTCCTGTACACGAAAAGCACACTGACAGCAGCGAGGGCGATGAGGGTCATGACGAGAGCCACCATCATCGCCGCGTTGATCCTGGATTTATAGTAGTTCTTCTCAGGGTCTTCCCTCTTGTCACGGAACAATGCCAGGAAGGTGAGGCAGAAGTATAAGATGAGGGTCAGGAAGAGGAAAGCCACGAAATAGTAGAAATCCTCAGTCTTAGGCCTCGATATCAAAATCAGGTCCTCATCAGAGACATTGTTGACGAAATGGGTGTATCCGTTCACCCTCACAAATTCTCCGTTAGCCTTGAGCATTTCCTCTTCACGTTCCTCATCCAGGAGGGTGGGGTAGGCGTAGTTGCCTTTGTAGGAAACGAGCTTGTTGGTGGAATATTTAGCATAGGAATACCTCGCGGGCAGAAGCACATCACCTGGGGCGGAATATCCTAGAATCCTGGCGTAGCCCCTGTCTTCCCTGTTGGACTTAGGGGATACGGTGAGGAGCATCATCGTCACCCCGCTACCTTGGTTGTAATAAGCGAAATTGCCTGTGTAGAAGCTATTTCCGCCAGCATCTCTATGGTATCGGAACCTGGTCCCGTCGGCGATCACAGTGCCGCCGGTGACCATGCTGGTGAAATAGCTGATTGCCGCGGGGTTTTTCTCGTTTTCCGGGAATAACTCAACTATGATGTCATTGTCCTGAGACAAACCTACCATGTAGCTCTCCACAATCCTGTTCTGGATTATGCTGTTGCTGTTGGAGAGAGAAGCCAGCGAGGATATGAGCTGATCTGAGGCGATTTTCTCCTCGACCAATCTCAGTTGGAGTTCCAGGCTGATGTTCCGCTCCATGGAAAGCCGGTTGGCCAGCACATTCACCCTGTCCTTCTCTTTTTTGAAACCCAGAATACCGACCATAGTGACCAGGTAAGCAGCGAACATCACCGCTGTGATGATTCTGGCTGTCCCGGACAACAAATCGATCCTGATTCCTGTCAGTTTCCTGAGGGGAGGGGAGATCATAACCCCCAGAAGGGGAATGGTCATCAGGAGGAGAATCAAAGTCACATATACAAGGAGGCTGTATACACTCAAATCATTGAGCCGGTAGAGCTCGAGTGAAATGCTTGAGTTGAGTATTATGCTCTTGAATATGAGATGAATGAATATGACAATCCCTGCCAGCAGCAAGAACAGGAGTATGGTATGGGCACCCAAGAGAGCCTTCCAGTGTTTCTTGTCCATGATTCTCCGCAGGACTCGTTTCCGGAATAGGAAGAAGGTGAGGACCCCGAGGAAAACCACCAGGGAGAATATGATAATCGCTCCCAGTGAATTGAAATACTTGCCGTCCGCATATATGGTCGGGGAGAACAGTTTTGAGAATAGGGCCGCTCTGGCGAATGTCCCTTGGCCAGTGATTGATTCTGAGACGACTTTGAAAACTGGAATCTCCCCCAAAGTGACAAGGGATCCTCCATTCTCCGAGAGAGGGACTATCGTGAAGCCTCTGCCAGTGGAGATTCTTGGATTGATGCCGCTGGAGTTCTCCTCGTCCATCGTGTCCATTATCTCGAGTCCCGCTATCACTTTCACAGGACCGCTTGACTTGGACTTGACGAGATACCATTTCGTGCCGTAATTCACGAACATGGGATCCTCGCCGATCTCCGCGAGTGGTGATGAGATGTTCTCCCTCGGTCTGGACAGTCTCTGGATGACCACCTTACCTGTGATGTCATCGTTCTTGACCGGGAATTGGTTGCACCAAGACTGAAGGGAGTCCTCAATGTAGCGGTAGACCACCATATCGTCAGGCACTCCGAGACTGCCAATCCAGACATTGTTCTCCGCTAAGGCGGTATTGATGTGGCTGTCAAGAGTTTCCATGCGCTTCTCAAGCGCTTTCCCGGTACGCTGCGCGGCTTTCACCACGTCTGAAGGTGATGAGTGAGGCGCGAAAAAGACCGCTATGAGGATGGCCGCGGCAGCGAGGGCTCCCCATAGTAAAAATCTCATTATATTATTCTTGCCTCTCCTCATTCGTGGTGATATGGCTCTCCTTTGATGATAGTGAATGACCGGTATAGCTGCTCGACGAATATCGCACGGACCATCTGGTGTGTGAAAGTCATCCTTGAGAGGGACACTTTCCCGTCACTTCTGGCATAGACAGCGTCTGAGAAACCGAAAGCGCCGCCGATAACGAATACAATATTTTTGCCACTCGAGATCAATTTCTCCACTTCCTTCGCGAACTCGCTGGAGGAGTATTCCTTCCCCTTCTCGTCAAGCAGTATCACAGTGTCTTTGGCGGTCACACGTGATAGGATCAGCTCGCCTTCCTTCTCTTTGACCTGGGCCTTTGAGAGTGACGAGGCGTTCTTAAGCTCGGGAATCTCATTGACGCTGAAAGGCACATAACGGGAAAGCCTGGAAGAGTATGTCTCCAGACCCTCCCTGACCCATCCGGCATCGGTTTTGCCGACAGTGAGCAAGCATATTCTCATCAATCGCGAAAATACGAAAGTGGCTCGGTATTTGCAACAAATGAAGGCATCATGAGGATTAGTATGAAGTTATTCCTCGCTACCGCGGCTTTGTTGCTGTGCCTGTCCGCTAATGCGGCCAAGGACAGCTATGATGTTTTCGTGCCCATATCCAAGTATCTGGGCAGTGGAGACGCTGAGAGCCTGTCGGCTTGGTTCTCCGACAATCTTGAGATATCCATAATGTCCTCAACGAATGACTCCAGCCGTAATCAGGCGAAGCAGATTCTGAAGTCTTTTTTCGAATCCCACACTCCGCGCTCTTTCGAGATCAATCATACAGCCTCCAGGTCCAACTCCAAGTATGCTCTCGGCTATCTCAATGCCGGAGGGGAGCTTTTCGAGGTGACAATATTCGTCAGTAAAAGCAAGGATCGCTACACGATCCAGCAGCTGAAGATCGACAGGATCAGATGAGAACCTTGAGGATATTCCTTGTTGCCGCCTTCTTTCTAACCTCGTTCATAGCCCCAGCCAACATGGTGGCGCAGACCACGAAAGTCAGAGGAAAGGTATTGGACATGTCCACTGGGGATGGTATTCCTTTCGCCACCGTCTTTTTCAAGGGTACCTCAATAAGCGCCACAGCTGATGTGGAAGGCTGGTTCGCTATCGAGACCAAGATAGACACTTTGACATCCCTCTCAGCCAGCCGTGTGGGCTATTCTTCAGTCGAGGCCAAAATTACCCCAGGCCGTTTCAACACCGTTTATCTGGCGTTGGAACCTGCTGTTGATGAACTCGATCCGGCAATCGTCAAGTCGGATGCACAACTTGTGAAGAGGATACTCACCAGTGCCAAGGAGGCCAAAGGACGTAATAATCCCGAATCCCGGGAGCACTATGATTGCGGGATATACAGCAGGAACGAGCTGGATATGGTCAATCCCCAGAATCCTATCGTGAGGAGACTCCTTCCGAGGGGATTCCGTTTCGTGTACGATTATGTGGACACGTCCCTCGTGTCCGGCTTGCCCTATCTCCCTATGATGCTTTCTGAGTCGAAGTCGCATTATTACCACTCTAAGAACCCGGAGATCAAGAAGGAAGTGATTGAGTCAAGCCGTATCTCGGGTATAGAGGAGGAGAAGACAGTAGCCCAGTTCACGGGGGGATTGTACATCAAGGCCAATTTCTACGAGAACTACATCAACGTTTTCCAGGTCGAGATTCCTTCCCCATTGGCTGACAACGGATCCATGTTCTATGACTACAGTCTTCTCGACAGCCTGTATGTTGACGGTCGTTTGACCTACCGTTTGCGTTTCACCCCTTCCCGTTGGGTGTCTTCCCCGGCGTTTGACGGCGAGATGTCGATAGACGCTGAGGAGTCCGCCATCAGATCCGTCAATGCGAGGTTGAAGGGAGGTGCAGGAGTCAATTGGGTTAGAAATCTAGTCCTGAATGTTGAGAATCAGCGACTTCCGGATGCCTCATGGTTCTATAAACAAGACAATTTCTTCATTGATATGGCCCTGTCCCTTCCTGGGTCATCCAATGAGATTGCCTTTATGGCGAGCAGGCGTATCGATTATTCAGAGCCATCTTTTGAGGAGAGCCAGCTTTTAGGAATCCTGGATTCCAAGGCGCCGGTTCTGATGCACAACGATGTCCTGAGGCATGATGAGGACTACTGGGCGTCTGTAAGACCATATCCGTTGAACGAGAAGGAGCAGGGTATCTACGAGATGGTGGACTCCGTGAAGAACGTGCCTCTTTACAGAGGTGCCGAGAAGGTCGTGGACATGTTCTCCACGGGATTCTTCAAGTTCAAGTATTTCGGTTTAGGACCATACGACTCGATTTACAGTTTCAATGATTTGGAGGGGCCGAGATTCCAAATGGGGTTCCGGACCACCAAGGAACTCAGCAGGACGTTCCGCTTTATGGGCTACGGCGCTTATGGCCTTGAGGATAAGATGTGGAAAGGCGGATTCTCTACCGAGATAATGTTCGGTAATATGCCTTACAGGAAGCTAAACCTCACCTATAAGCGTGACATGCTTCCTCTCGGGGCAGGGTCGTTTGGCTTTGGCAACGGAGATGTGGTCAACTCCATACTCACGAAGAAGGGGGGAAGAAAGATGAGCATGATCAACGATCTCGCCATCACCTACCAGCATGAGTGGTCACATGGCTTCAACATGACCATGGGATTGGAGAGAAGGGAGATATTCCCCAGCCGGGTGGTTCCCATGATTCGACCTGATGGCACCTCTCTTGGGTCAGTGGGCATAGACCAGGCCCTTTTGCAGTTGCGTTTCTCCAAGGACGAGATCATCACAAGGGGAGTGTTCGACAGGCATTTCGTGTTCTCCTCATATCCTGTGGTGACGTTCAACTTCGCCGCGGCCATGAAAGATTTGGGACGCAATGAATATACCTTCTTCCGCCCGGAAATGAAGATTCAATATACCTTGTTGACGCCTCCGGTGGGATCTTCCAACATAGTCCTCAATGCGGGTACAGTGGTCGGCAAGGTGCCTTATCTGTTGCTCAAGATATATGAGGGCAACGAGACTTACAAGATCAAGAGCAAGGCCTTCTCTTGCATGGATTACTACGAGTTCGCCTCGGACACTTGGGCGACCTTGTTCTGGGAGCATGATTTCAGGGGTTTCTTCTTGGGAAAGATACCTCTGATCAAGAAACTCAAACTCAGGGAAGTGGTCCTGGTGAGGGCAGCCTACGGTACATTGAGGGACGAGAACAATGGCATCCAGGATAATCCGACCTTAAACGCAGAGTTGGTCTTCCCGGAAGGCATGAGGAATCTTGAGACCCCCTACGTTGAGGCGGGAGTTGGACTTTCCAACATATTCAAGGTGTTCAGGGTTGATGCCGTCTGGAGGTTGACCCACCGTGAGAGAATGATCAATGGAGAGATGGTGCCTCATCCGAACAGGTTCGTGATCAACCTCGGCTTTGAATTCAATCTCTGATGTCTTATATTCGCGGAACATGTCCAAAAAGGCTTTCATACTGCCACTGATACTTCTTTCTTCAGTTCTCCTCAGCATCCCTTTCCTCGTGCCTGGGACCGGCTACCTGTCGCTTGTCGCTTTTGTTCCCTTGCTTTTCGCTGAGAAGGCCGCTGAGGAGTCCGGGATGAGAGGCTTCTGCTGGTGGCACTATCTGTGTTTCCTTCTATGGAATGCCGTCACCACTTTCTGGGTGTGCAACGCCACCGTTGGAGGTGGGATTTTCGCTTGCGTGGCGAACGCGTTCCAGATGTCCTTGGTTTTCGGGCTGTTCAGATGGAGCAAGAAGACATTGAAAGGAATACTTCCGTATCTATTCCTTCTTTTCGCCTGGATAGCGTGGGAGCGTTGGTATTTGACATGGGCCCAAATCAGCTGGCCTTGGCTGGTTCTTGGTAACTCTTTCGCAAGGACCACGGGATGGATTCAGTGGTACGAATACACCGGTACGGTTGGTGGCTCAGTCTGGATCTGGGCTTGTAACCTCACTGTGTACGGGATATTGATGGCATTCCGCAGTGGAAAATGGAAACAGTTCAATTACAAGGCGAAAACAGCTTCCATAGTTGGTGCGGTAATGCTTTTCCTGGCTCCTCCCGCCATCTCTCTCTTCATCATTCCGGAGCAGTCTGAGGGGAGTCTTGACGTCTATATCGCTCAGCCGAATATCGACGTTTACGGCAAGCATGGTGGTCTCACTCAGGAAGAACAGACCAAGACTCTATTGGGGTTGATGGATAAAGCCCCCAAAGACTCTGCTTTCCTGTTCATCGCTCCGGAGACTTTCACCAGCGATATAGTGATGAACGGCATTCAGGCGAGTCCTACAGTACAGTCTTTCAGGGCGTTCATGTCAGACAGGCCTTCTTCCGAACTCTTGTTCGGCGCCTCCACATGGGAGTATATCGCAGGTAACGCGAGACCTTCAGAGACCGCCCGCCATCTTAACAACGGTAACTGGGTTGAGTCCCACAACACGGCCCTGCTGATGTCAGCGGAGGGTGATATTCAGACATATCACAAGAATAAATTGGTAGTGGGTGTGGAGATGACTCCATATCCGGCCTTTTTCCGTCCAATTGATGACAAACTGGGAGGAGTTATGGGACGTTGCATCGGAGACGGTAAGGCGAAGTGCCTGGACTGTAAAGGGACGAGGATAGGTTGCGCCATATGCTACGAATCCGTTTACGGCGAGTTCTGCGCTGATTATGTCCGGGATGGTGCTAAGCTTTTGACCATCATCACTAATGACGCGTGGTGGGGGGATACCCCTGGTTACAGGCAACACCTCTCATACGCTTCATTGAGGGCTATCGAGACCCGGCGTTGGATAGCCCGCTGCGGCAATACCGGAATATCCGCCATTATTGATCCGGCGGGGAGGATCCTCAAACAAACTTCATGGTGGGTGCCGGACACGCTTCAAGGGAAGGTGGGACTTTCAGACAAGCAGACCTTCTTTGTAAGGCACGGGGATTTCGCAGGAAGAATCTGCCTGATGATGTTCCTTTTGATGTTTTGCGCCACCATAGT
>JAEEGJ010023086.1_pt1 | contig 13110 bp, 8 predicted proteins | sample 8958761 | NCBI WGS metagenome assembly JAEEGJ01 (sample SAMN16246546, study PRJNA631951) | gut metagenome | biome: gut microbiome; feature: rumen; material: RS-attached | host: Bos | place: Iran: Karaj | collected 2018-10
AGCTCGGCCTCAAGATTATCGGCCACATGCGCGATTTCTGCGACAAGGAAAGCAAGCGCCTCGGCCTCAACTTCAGCTTGCTCGCCACGCCTGCCGAAGGCCTTTCCGGCCGCTTCGTGCGCATGGACAAGAAGAAGTACGGCATTATCCCGGGCGTTACCGACCGCGACTACTACACCAACTCGTTCCACGTGCCAGTGTACTACAAGATTTCGGCCTTCAAGAAGCTCGCTCTCGAAGCCCCGTACCATGCGCTCACCAACGCGGGCCACATCAGCTACATCGAGCTCGATGGCGACCCGACGCAGAACCTCGACGCGTTCGAGAAGATTGTGCGCTACATGGCCGAGGTGGGCATCGGTTACGGTTCCATCAACCACCCGGTTGACCGCGACCCGGTCTGTGGTTTCGTCGGTGTCATCGGTGACACCTGCCCCCGCTGCGGACGTAGCGACGGCCATTACATTTCTGAAGAAAAACTGAATGAACTCCGGAAGAAGTTCCCGGGAATGCCTGCTTTCCGTGGCATTAGATAAACCATTTTAACCAAGGAGTAAAAACATGTCCGAAAAAGAAAAATCCCTCTATGGCGAAGGCGTGTGCTTCGAACGCATCCGCCGCATCACGGGTTACCTCGTGGGTACGGTCGACCGCTTCAACAATGCAAAGCGTGCCGAAGTCAACGACCGCGTGAAGCACGGCGTATAAGATGGACGAATACCCGCGTTTGCGGATTGCCGGAATTGTTCATGAATCCTTCGTGGACGGTCCCGGAATCCGCTTGGTCGTCTTTACCCAGGGTTGCAATCACCATTGCCCCGGCTGCCAGAACCCCCAGACCCACGATTTCAACGGGGGTCGTTTTTCTGATGTAGAAGAAGTTATCGCTGCGCTGGACGAGAACCCGCTTTATGACGGGGTCACTTTTAGCGGCGGCGACCCGATGGACCAGGCGGAAGCCTTGGTTCCCTATGCACGCGCCATCAAGGAACGCGGACTCAACCTCGTGATTTTCACGGGCTACACCTACGAACGCCTCATGGAACTTTCCGCAAGCCGTCCGGGGTTCTTTGAACTCCTCTCGTTTGCCGACATCCTCATCGACGGTCCGTTCATTATGGCGAAGAAGTCGCTCGAACTCAAGTTCCGCGGGTCCAGCAACCAGCGCATCATCGATGTGCAGAAGAGCCTTGTCGAAGGCCACGTGGTGCTTCACAAGATCCAGCTCGAGGAAATGGAAGAACATCCGGACTGGCATTTCGGGTAAATAAAGGCTTTTTGGGGATTGTGGCATTCCCGTAGCAAAAAACAAGTTCTCGCCCGGTATAGGCGGGAATTTTTAATTTATATTAAGAAAACAAAATGTTTAGGGCCTTAAAGGGAGGAAATCCATGAGAAAGCTGTTTGCCGGCTGTATTGCCGTTTCTTTTGCCGCGATGCTTGCTGCGTGCGGTGACGATTCTTCGTCCACTTCTCCGGGAACTTCCGGGAACGAAAGTTCCTCTTCTGAAGAAGACGTTTCTTCGTCCGGCAAGGCACCTTCATCATCTGAGGCGGCTCCTGCGTCGTCTTCCTCTGTCGCTTCGAGCGAAAGTCGCTCCCTGGTCTCGGGAGGTGTCTGGCCGCAGTTCCTCTGGGACGGTTCTGCCGATGAGGAAGGTCGCGTAGTGACCGGAAGTGACGGTGAAATGGCGGGATATTGGTATGAAATCAACGACATTGACGATGGCGGCTCCTCGAAGTTTACCTTTCCGCCGGACATTAAAAAAGCGTGTGACGAAAACTGGTATACCGGCACCTGCTACGAATTCATGATGGAAACCTATGGCGGAATAAAGGAAAAGGTTGTTTTGGGCGCTGGTGCCGAAAATCCGTATGTGGGGCTCGGCTTTAACATCCTGAACGAGGAACAAGAAGGTGCCGATGTCTCGGAATGGGACGGTCTCTGTCTGGAATACTCTTCTGGACTCGATTTCAATGTCTGGCTTCAGGCAGAAGATGGTACCTTGACGACTGACTGTCAACTAGTTTACCGTCTAGGCGCTTCGGAATCCAAGAAGGTCGTCGATATCCCGTGGAGCAAGTTCGGGTCGAGTTGCGGTTTTGGAGTGCCCATGGATGCGTCTAAGGTCATTGCGAATGCTTCTGCGGTCCACCTGCGGTTCGATGGCAAGGCGGGAGATACGGGTGATTTCCTTCTCAAGAAAATCGGGTCGCTCGGGCAGTGCGGTTCCGGCAGCGCTCCGGTGTCATCTTCTTCGTCATCCGCTGTTGCGCCGGAATCCTCTTCGTCTGCCACTCCGGCGTCATCTTCTAGTGCCAAGTCCATTATCGGGAATATGCTCTGGGATGGCTATAACGACCGCGGTAAAGGTCAAGTTGAAACGGGTGGTGACAGCCGCACTTCTGGGTACTGGTATCAATTTAACGATGGCGATAACGGAGGAACTTCTGCACTTCAGTTCCCGTCCGATGTTGATACGCTAATTTACGGTTCTCCGTTCCCGGAACTCATTAAAAAACGCCACGGAATTGAGTTGGGAGTCAAGTTCGGAGAAGGCTACGAAAAGCCGTATGCGGGTGTGGCTTTCAATGTCTGGAACGAAGAACAGGAAGGTGTGAGTGTTTCTCCGTGGGGCGGAATTTGCCTTCAGTACAAATCATCTATTGATTTCGAGATCGAGCTTGGTCTTGAAGACGGTGCAATCCCGACGATGGGGTCGTGTAGCTTTGTGGCGAGAGTTCCGGCTTCTACAAGTGAAAAAGTCAGCGATTTTGTCTGGGAAAAGTTCAAGAACAACTGCGGTGCTGGCGTAAGCCCCGATTTAACGGATGTCTTGAAAAAGGTTGCTTCTGTTAGGCTGAAGTTCTCGGGCGCGGCCGGGACTACGGGAGATTTCTTAATTCAGCGAATCGGGGCCGTGGGCATGTGTCACGATATGATACCTGCCGGTCCGTAAGCAAGAAAGAGTTAGTTTGTATGTAGCCTTGCCCTGAAAGGGACAGGGATTTTTTAGTTTGTATGAGAAATAAGAGCGGGAAAAGGGAATGCGAGGTTTTGGTCACTCGCTACGCGAGCCGAAGCCTCGCCCTACGGGCTTGAGGCTTGCGCCTCAAGTGCTGAAATTTTTCAGTTATGCTCACGATGTTCGCATGTGAAAAATTTCAGTCGCACCCTCTTCTCGGCTCTGAGTTCCTTTTTATCCCGGCACATAAAAAAAGAAACCACCCAAAAGGGTGGTTTTCTTTTTTTTTAGAGCGGGAAAAGGGACTCGGACCCTCGACCCCGACCTTGGCAAGGTCGTGCTCTACCAACTGAGCTATTCCCGCGAGGTGAGACCAATTATAGAATATTAATTTAGACTTGTCAAGGGCCTTTGCAAAGAAAATATCAAAATTTCGTGTTTTTTTCCGCGTAATTCGAAAAAACCTTCCTTTTTGCTCATGTACCCGTGCGGGAACGGCTTCGGCAGCACGTTGTAGAGGTCTTCCGAGATAAGGAATTCCTGGCCGAGCCTCGCGCAGAGCGACTGTATGCGGCTCGTGGTGTTGAGGACGTCGCCGTGGTAGGCCATCTCGCTGCCGAAGTTCCCGACCTCGGTGGTCACGACGGTCCCGCAGTGCGCCCCGGCCTTGAACTTGGGCGCGGCGCCGTATTTCTTGATGAATTTCGGGCTTATGCGCTCCAGACATTCGCAAAAGTCGAAGAAGCAGTCGATGGGGCGTGCCCTGTTCCTGCAGGCAGAAATGGGCCAGGTGAGGAATGCCCCGTCGCCTGCAATCTGGTAGATCTGCCCGCGGTTCTCCTCGCAGCAGTTCGAGAGGAACTTGTAGTAGTCCTTCATGAAGTTGCTGTACTTCACGTGCCCGAGTTCCTCGGCGAGCGCGGTGGAATGCCGCAGGTCTATGAACATGAAAATCAGGTTTTCCTCGAGCGGTTCCTGCGACTTGCCCAGGAGCGTATTCCAGAACACGCGCGTACCGAATTTCTTGTGCACGCTCCTCACGAACGTGATGAGATAGGCCACCAGGAAGAACGTTATGACCTGCGCCTGTTCCGAGGGGCTGTGTATGGCGTCCATGAGGGCGTAGAAGCCGTCCTCGTTCATAAGGCCTTCTCCGCTCTTGATGCGCAGAAGGAGTATGCAGAGAATCTTGCTCGTGATTATCGCCGCAAGGAAGTACAGCGAGCGTATGAGCAGGGAATGCCACACCGGGCGGCAGTCCATCTCGTCCTTTAGGATAAGGATGTCGTAGACCCCGTGCGAAAAGCCCATGAACAGCGCGAACTGCAGCATCTGGAGCACGATTCCCAGGTCGAAGTAGCCGCGCTCGGCGTACGTGACAAGCATGGAAATCCCCACTGAAGCGAGTATCCAGCAGAGCACGTAGAAGCAGACGGCGTTGAACTTTCTTTCGGTTTGGCGGGTCAGGGTTATCATGGGGCGGTCAGTGGATGAACAGGGGGAGTGACCACACCATCGCGATTAGGATAATGTCCTTGTACGAATCGTCCAGGAGAAGGGTCGATGCGAGGAAAAACGCTATCGTGGCGATAGCGAGGAAGACGAACAGGGGTATTCGCTTTTTCAACGTGGCGATGAATTTTTTGTTCTTCGGGTCTTCCATGTTTACGGATATAAATTAAATTTTTACAAAAAGTATGCCCAAAATTATCAAAAATTCTTAAAAAAGATGCTTGGCCTGTATATTCATGTCCCTTTTTGCAAGAAAATCTGCGATTATTGCGATTTTCACGCGTTTCCGGCTCCCGAATGGTTGAAGTTGGAATATTTGGACTTGGTATTGAGGGAGGTTTCCGCCTTTGCGGAAAGGCATCCGGGGGCATTTTCGGCGGTCAAGACGCTCTACGTGGGCGGCGGGACGCCTTCTGCGCTCTCGCCCGAGCAGATGGCCCGCCTTTTCGGGATCCTTGCGGGCGCGGGTCTCGATTTTGGCCGCCTGAAGGAGGCGACTTTCGAGTTCAATCCGGAATCCTGCGACGCGGAGCGCGTTGCAGTGGCCCGGGAATGCGGTATCACGCGGGCGAGTCTCGGGCTCCAGAGCCTGCACCAGCGCCTGCTCGACCGGGTGGGGCGCTCCCACAGCGTAGAAACGGGCATGCGCGCGCTGGACCTGCTCCTTTCGGGCGGGAACCTGCGGGTGAACGCCGACCTCATGTTCGACCTGCCGGGGCAGAGCCTCGCCGACCTCCTGCAAGACGTGGAACGGCTCGCGGGTAGCGGGGTCGGGCACATCAGCCTCTACGGGCTCAAGGTCGACCCGGCGAGACGCCTGGGAATCCGCGTTTCCAAGGGTCTCGAGACCGTAGACGAGGACCTGTATGCGGAAATGTACCTGAAAAGCGTCGAATTGCTCGAAAAATGCGGCTTTTCGCGGTACGAGACGTCGAATTTCGCCCGCGCGGGCGAGGAAAGCCTGCACAACCTGAACTACTGGAACCGCGGGGAGTACCTGGCCTTCGGGCCGAGCGCCCACGGGTTCTACGGGGGAGTGCGGTTCTACGCCCCCGAAAAGTATGCAAGATGGCGCGATTATGTGAAAAACGGCTGCCCGAGGGAGGGGCTCACGCTCGATACGCTCACTCCCGAGGATGTTGCCGCCGAATACGTGCAGCTCTCGTTACGTACAAAGTATGGAATGCGCCTTGACGGGCTCAAGAAACTGGGATATTCCGTTCCGGAAGAGGCCCTTTCGAGGTGGGTATCGGAGGGCTATGCCGAACTTTCCGGGGGCGTTTTCCGCCTAGTCGGGCGGGGATGGCTATTTATGGATACGGTCGTGCTCGATGTTTATTCCAAGATGGAATAGAAACGCCCCTCCTGTCGCCCCATTTTCCTAAAAAAAAAGATACATTTAATAATGTATTATGGTCTATACGTGTCGTATTGTCCGTTTTTGAGGTTTTTATGCAGTTCCTGAATCGAAATATCGCGTGTTTGCTCCTGTGGTTGCTGTTGCTCCCGGCAGGGCTTTTGGCGCAAGAGAAGGTGGACTGCATCGACTACTCGGGCAGTGAACCGGACCCGCGTTGCGTGTACCAGCGCCTCGAGGCGGGCCCTAAGGGCGTCGGGCTCTTTGTCGTTCCCGCCGGTAAAGATGCCGTTCGCGAAAACGCCCTCCCGAATACGGATTTCTACGTGTACGCGCCCAAGGCCGCTTCTGATTCGGTTGAGATTTCCCTGAGGGAATCCGGCAAGAGGATTTCTCACATGGATGTGGTCAATTCCGGTGCGACCGGCGAGATTGTTGTCGCCGTTAACGCAAAATATCCCATCTACAACGTGGTCGTCGGGACGGCGCTATCGGTGGATGGTGATTTCGCTATTGCCCGTGTCTACAACTACTACGTGCCTTCCGTTCAGTACTGCCTCGATCTCGATTGTAACGAGCCCATAAGCGACGTGACCAAGATTCAGCTCGAGGTGGGCGACTCGCTCGTGGTTTACGCCCGTCTCTTTATTCCGGTTGGCCCCGACAAGGGCGTCACGGATTCCACCCTCGAAAAGACCTTCTACATCAAGCCGCTCGAATCGGCGCTCCGCTACTACAGCCTTTCCGGCGTGGAACTGCCGCTGCGCCCGTTCGGCTACCAGATTGATTTCCACAGCGGACGTGCGGTGTTCGTCATCCACGCGACGAAGGCGGTGGTCGGTGACGATTCCCCGTTCTCGATGAATTCCTACGTAGATACCACGGGTGGCGACACGAACTTCATCGTGACGCAGGAATTCCCCGGCAGCCTGCAGTTCGTGAATCCCGACATGCCGGTCCTGGATAGCGCATTCATCTTCGATACCAACGGTGACGGTGCGGGCGACAGTATTGCCGCGTACTTCTCGGGCCGCAAGGATTCCGTGGAGATGGAAAAGTTCTTCTACGACTGGCCGAATGGCGGCAAGTTCGTGGAGCACGATGGCGAATGGGACTGGTCCAAGAATACAGGCCTGCTTGAACTGACTAACGTGAAGTCGGGTGTCCCGGAAGATTCCGGCAACGGCACGCTGAAGGTCGACATGAAGTCGGTGAACACCGGGGCCTCCGCCAGTGCCGAGGGCACCATGGTTGACCGCATTGGTCCCGTCATCCTGGAGGCGAACCTCATTCCGGGCGATGGCGCCACCGATACGCTCGAACTCTTCTACAACAAACCTATCGACGAATCGTGGAACGAGGGCAAGGGCTACATCCTGAACGGCACGCCGATTAACCTCAAGACCATCAAGAAGGATGGCAAGCGCTGGGTGTTCGTGCTCGATACGGGTATTGTGGACTTCGGCGATTCCATCAAGATTGCGACGACTTGCGCCGACAAGGCCTGCCCCGATGGCCTCGTGAAGGCTGCCGACGGCAACAAGACGGGCAAGAACAATCCTGCAGTCATCAAGAATTCGGGCCGCAAGTATTCGGACGACGAACGCAACGGGTTCTACGACCGCGATGGCGATGGCCGCATGGATAGCGCTTCGGTTGCGTTCAAGAACCCGATCAGTCAGGCCGATCTCGAAAAAATGACTTTCCGCTACTACTGGCTCGATACGAACGGGCAGGTGGTTGAAATCGTGCCCGATGTGGACAAGCTTACGCTTTCCGATGACGGAACCCTCGTGGGCTTCGCGTTGAACCTGAAGAAAGACGAGTACGGCATCAGGGAAAAGCTGACCTCGATAGACATGGACTACTCCAAGTCGGGCGAGGAATACGGCTACGTTACGGTGACCTACTTCGAGACGGTGGAGGGTGAGAAGAAAGAGAAAACGGATACCCTCGGGATGCACGACCGCATGGCGCCCGTGATTTCGGGGACGTTCCTCAAGCCGGAATCCTACCAGAAGATGGCTTCCGACGTGTTCTTCATCGAGTTCTCCGAGGCGATTGACTACAGGAACGTGGAAGGCGCAGAAGATGCGTTCAAGTTCCACGTGGACGGCGAGTGGGTGAGCATCCCGTTCACGGGTGTCGTGTGGGCTCCCGATGGCAAGTCTGCCGAAATCCGCATGGAAAGCGGTACCCGCCTCGTGGAACGCATGAACCCCGCCGATTCCGTGAGGTTCGATGAATCGTGCCTGAGTTTCAAGGATAGCGAAGGCAACGGGCTTTCGGGACTTGCGCCCGCAGTGATGGTGGAAGGCGACCCGCGCGTGATTACGCAGAACTACTCGTTTGCTTCCATACAGAATATCGACGAGTCCGTGGACGAGGCGATTACCTTCGAGGTGGCCGACGGGCTTACCTCGGAAGAGGCCCACAAGGCGCTCGGCGTGCTCATGGACGTGAGCTTCGCGACTATCCTCAAGGAAGAGACCGAAGACGTGGAGATGGACCTCTCGAAGATTGGCATGGACTGGGAACTCTACGTGTACACGAACCTGGGTGTGTTTGTCGCGAAGGCGTCGGAAAAAATCAAGTGCGACGACCGCGATATCTTTGACGGCAACTGTTTTGAAAACCCGCACCAGCTGTACCTGCGTTGGAACATGCGTGACAACAACGGAAGGCGCGTTGGCGTGGGTGCGTATGTTGCGCACATCAAGGTGCGCGTGTATGGTGCGAAGGAAAGTTTTAAAGTGGAAAGGTACTATAATTGGGGCATTACCGGATCCCGCAAGATTCGGTCCAAGGACTAGCGCCTTTCGGAGGTTAACACTATGAAAACGATAGTGAAGACATTACTAGCATTAGCGTTCGGCTGTGGCTTTGCCATGGCTCAAGGCACTATGGCGGCACCGGAAAACCCGGCGACCGGTATCTGGATTCAGCAGGTTGGCGATATTGTTCCTCATGCCTCCACTAAGGCAACCCTGTATTACACGAAGTATAGTCAGAACGACCGCGTTAAGGACTTGAACTACTACTATGACGGCGCGGGCTACTTGCAGTTGCTCAGCAAGGAGATTTTGTGTACTTCGAATGATGGAATGGCGGGTGCCGACGGTATCGTGCACCATCCGGACGGAGACCTCCTTGTGGCGGCTCAGGGTATCAATATCCACAAGGTGAGTAAGGTCGCGAAGAAGGATGGAACGACAAATGGCGGAAAATGTGTCGTGAAGACGGCGCAGCCTGCGGTTCCTAATAGCACTAATGGTTTTTGGCATTTGATGATGGACCCGAACCAGGAATGGCTCTGGGCGGCAGGTATTCCTGGCTACCTCTTCAGGTTCTCGACCAAGGTGGACTCCCTGAACCCCGCAAACAAGAATTTTGCGGATAAGGGCTACAAGGTGGAACTCGCTCCCAATGATACCGATAGGGTGAAAAAAGACAAACTTGCCACGCTCATCTGGGACAAGGACGGCAATGCGTTCTTCACGTATTCCGACTACTTTGGCGGTGGCTGCGAGACAAATGCCAACACGGGAAATCCTTGTAGCGAAAGTGACAAGAAAAAACGCAGGGCGGGCGCCTATTTCGGCTACGTCACCGACACGACGAAGGTACTCGTGACGGCAGAAAACAAGAACACTGTCGGTGGTGAAATCGGTGATTCCGTGATTACCCGGCTCGGTACGACCATCTTGATCGACTCGCTGGAAGGTGCGCACGGCGGTACGTATGACCCGTATTCCGAAACCATTTTCGTGTTCGGCGGTTCTCGCATTGTGCAAATCAGGCCGTACAAGTCCAATGGCAGGATGAGGGCCGAGGTGGTCGCCTTCATTGACCTGCGCCAGTATTTCTTCCAGGAAGATCTTGAGCACCTGACCTTGCCGAGAACCTATGATGGCGGCTATGTGGGCTGGCGCTTGGACCAGGGTACGGTCGATGGCATGGGACACCTGTTTGTGGCAAGTAATACGGGTCACCTTGTGTTTGTGGACTATGCGGCGAATCCGAGCAAGTATATCAACGACAACGTGCTTGTGCATGTGCAGTGGATCGATAACTTCCTTGATGACCTTGCTCCCCTTTCGGGTGCGGGCGTTATCCGTACCGGTGCGAATACCGGTTCCGATGTTGAAATCTCTAGTAGCAGTATCGGGTTCAGTTCTTCGCGCGTGGTGTACGAGGAATCCTCGTCCAGCGTGAATTCCAGCAGCTCTAGGCCCGGTTCCAGCTCTTCGGGCAACAATCCGGGTACGAGTTCTTCGGGTAACAATCCTGGCACGAGCTCTTCGGGCAACAACCCGGGTACGAGTTCCTCCGGCAATAATCCTGGCTCTTCGGGTAACAACCCTGGCACGAGTTCCTCCGGCGACAATCCTGGCTCTTCGGGCAACAACCCCGGCACGAGTTCTTCCGGCAATAATCCTGGCTCTTCGGGCAACAACCCTGGCACGAGTTCTTCCGGCAACAATCCTGGTTCTTCGGGCAACAATCCGGGCACGAGTTCCTCCGGCAATAACCCCGGTTCTTCGGGTGGCAACTCCGGCAGCAGTTCCTCCAACAAGGGCGGCTCCGAAGATATCAACTTCGGGTCTAGTTCTTCCCGCGTCTACGTCGGGTTCGAGGACTTCGATGTTTCCAGCAGTGGCGGCGGTATAGACTTCTACCCGTCCGATGACAAGTTCGAGAAGGGCGACTCCATCGTTACCTCCGCAACGATTCTCTTGCCGGTGGATTCCGCGGGCGGTGCGGGCGTCATCAAGATTGGCGAAAACTACTACATGGAACAGAACAACCCGGCGGCGCTCAATCTCGACCTGCGCGTGAATTCCGGCCTCGATTCTGCCCAGGTGGGCCAGGTTGTAGCCATCACACTCGATCCGGACAAGGTGAAGGAATACTTTGGCGACGTGGATAGCCTCACGTTTGCCTCCGGTTCGGGCCTTACCCTGATCGACCCCACGAACCCGGCCGCGAACGATACCATCCGCGTGAATGCCGACGGCTCCGTTACCATCTGGGTGACGGCCGACAGCGTGGTCAATGGCGGTTCCATCATCGTGCATGACCCCGGTAGCGGAACGACTGTCATTATAGATAACATCAACTTCTACGACCCGATTCCGGATGCCGAACTCGGTTACATCAAGGATTCCGATGGCGACCATGCTCTCGACTATGTGGAGATTGTCCTGAAGGATTCCGTGATTTCCGATCTCGAGGTCACATCGGTGGTGCTCGTGGTGAAGGGCGATACGCTCAAACCCAAGACGAAACCTACGCTGAACGGTACGCGCGACCGCATTACGCTCGATGTATCTGACCTGGACTTCCCGGAAAAGTTCCCGGAAGATGCGTATGCGGTGATTACCTACACCAACGTTCACGACGATATTGCCTACACGCGCGATGCCTATATCGTGGAAGTGGGTAGCCGTGTGATCAAGGATGCGTTTGCCATCCGTGACGTGCATGGTAAGGATTCACTCTTCATCGAGTTCAATATTGACCTTATCCCGAAGGACCTTTCTACGCCCGAGATGCTCGTGCTCCTGAAACAGGAAGGGGAACGTTACGGGTTTAACCTGGACCAGATCAGCAATATCTACATGCCGACCAGGAACATGGTGATTCTCGTGGGCGAGAACATGGGCCTGAAGGGCGAAAAACGTGACAGCGTGTCGCTGCATCCGGGTGTGCAGTTCAACAACCTCAAGTACCTGACTTCCGATGAGTACGACCGCGAGGTTGTTATATCGGTTGTGGATCGCCTGCCCTCCGTGGTGGACGTGGAATACCGGGATACCGATGGCGATGGCACGCTCGACCAGATTGTGACGAACTTCAGCGGTCCGCTGACCGAGAAGGAAAAGAACATGCTGTATGCGACATACCCGTGGTATAGCGAGCGTGGTATGATGATTCAGCTGCAGGCGCAGCCTGCCGACCTGAAGTTTGATGGGACGGATTCCAGCCGCGTGGTATGGAATGTGGTCTCGACAACCCCGCTGGCGAAGGGCGTCACGAGCATCAGCGAATCGCTCCCGCAGGCGACTATCTATAGTTACTATGATGTACTTGGCCAGACGTTCGTGAACGAGGAGTCTGCCCCGCTGGTCGACAAGATGTCGCCGATTGTCTCTGCCGTTACCCTCAGTTACGGCCAGAAGGCGGATACCCTCATCGTGTACTTCTCCGAGATCATCAAGTACAAGGATCTCGAAGGTCGGGACTTCTTCAGTTACATCCACGGGAAGGATACCATCGATATCCTCCCGAAGGACATCGACTGGGCGTCTGACGGCATGAGCGCGAAGTTGATTATCGACGGTAGCGTCTCTACAATCCTCCCGGGCGACTCGCTCATGGTGGTGCGTGGCGAGAAGAGCGTTATTCAGGATAACTTCGGGAACGTTGCGGGCGATGACCCGAGCCCTGTTGTGATTGCTGGCCTCCTGAACCACCTGGTGGATGCGACCAACATGGGTACCTTCGATGGCGAGGACGATGTGCTCCAGACGCTGAGTTCCGTGAACCTGCGCTACATGCCGGGTTCTACCACGAAGGAAGACCTGGAGAAGGAAGGTGCGCTGGGCCAGTTGGTGCAGTTAGGCGAGCGGTTCGTGCCGCAGTTGCTTGACCGCGCACAGATATCTGCCGACGGTACGGTGGACCCGTCCGTGCTCGATTCCCTCGACCCGGAAAAGGTGTTCATTACCTTCGTCGTGAACTACTACGATCACCTGGGACAGTACGTGAACGACACGACCATCCTGGTGCCGTGTAACAGCCCGAAGTTCGGTGGCAACTGCCTTGTTTCTGACAAGAAGCTGTTCGTGAACTGGAACTTCAAGGATCACCGCGGTCGCTTCGTGGGTACCGGCGTTTACACGGTGCAGTTCAAGATGGTTGTCCGTTACGAAAAGAAGAAGATCGAAGAAGAAATCAAGGACAAGTGGGGCGTGCGCCGCAAGAAACACAAGAAGTGACGGAGTCATCCTGAGCAAGGTGTCGTAGACGCCGCGTCGAAGGATCCAGACAAGAGTATCCATGAAAATTAAGGCTTCGCGTATGCGAAGCCTTTTCTAGTTTAATGTTGGTCTAGATCCTAGCGACGTCTTTCAGCCATCTCTTTCTTCAAGATGTCCATGACGGCGCCGAGGTCTGCCGGGGCCTTGAACACGGGGTTCGCGAACTTGGAGGCTATGTTCTCGAGTTTCTTTTCGTGGTAGCCGACCTTGAATTCGGTGAACTTGAGGCCTT
>JAEEGJ010023087.1_pt1 | contig 13110 bp, 11 predicted proteins | sample 8958761 | NCBI WGS metagenome assembly JAEEGJ01 (sample SAMN16246546, study PRJNA631951) | gut metagenome | biome: gut microbiome; feature: rumen; material: RS-attached | host: Bos | place: Iran: Karaj | collected 2018-10
GAGAGGGGATAACCCAAAATCACGTTCTATCGTCGAAAAGTGTGATTTTTTACACATGGTTCTGCGATAAAGTGTGAAATACTGAATGAGACTTTACTGTGCCGGGAGGATAAACGGACTTTCGGTGATGCGGCCGCAGTTTCCTTTGTAGCCGCCGCCAATGCCGGCACTGCATTGTGAGATTTTGGGCAGTTTTGACAAAATAAATTGTTAGATTTTCGGCAAGAAAGGCCAAAATTGTGAGATTTTGGGCAGATTTGGCAAAATAAAAAGTGGGATTTTGGAATATTTGGAGCGAAAAAATTTGGGGATTTTGGAAAATATGCTTATTTTTGCACCAAAAATCTAATAAAAAATGTCAGACACAAGGGTTTTCAGGCGGAAGATCTATGACCGCATGCTCCAATGGAAAAAGGAACGTGACGGAAAGACTGCACTCCTCGTAAAGGGCGCCAGACGAATAGGCAAGTCCACCATCGGTGAGGAATTTGCGCGCCATGAGTACGACTCCTACTTGCTCAGCGATTTTGCGCGAGCTTCAGAGGAAGTCAAGTCGCTGTTCAACGACCTGATGAACCTGGACTTTATCTTCTTGCGTCTGCAGGCGATATATAATGTTGTTCTTCTGGAACGACGGTCAGTCATTATCTTCGACGAAGTTCAACAATGCCCCCTTGCCAGACAGGCCATTAAGCAGCTGGTGAAAGACCGCCGCTACGATTATATTGAGACCGGCTCGCTCATTTCCATCCGCAAAAACACTGAGGGAATCATCATCCCGAGCGAAGAAACACGCATAGACATGTTCCCGATGGACTATGAGGAATTTCGCTGGGCCGTGGGCGATAAAGCCACCGTTCCGCTTCTGCGCCAGTTCTTTGACAAGAAGATGCCGCTGGAACAGGCTTTCCGCAAATCCATGCGCGATTTCCGTTTGTATATGCTTATTGGCGGAATGCCACAAGCTGTCAACGAATACCTTGACACCAACAATCTCAGCAAGGTTGATACGGTCAAGCGTGAGATTATCGAACTTTATTTCGACGATTTTCTTAAGATAGATCCTTCCGGTCGTGCTTCCCAGCTCTTTCTGGCCATCCCCTCGGAGCTGAGCAAGAACGCCTCACGCTATCAGGTGAGCAGCGTCCTCTCAGACAGCGAGCGCAAGAACCTCTCGGAAGTGTTGAAAGCGATGAAAGACAGCATGGTCGTCAATTTCTCCTACCACTCCAACGACCCCAATGTGGGTTTTGCGCTCAACAGCGACAAAGACCGATACAAGATGTTCGTCGGTGATACGGGGCTGTTTGTCACGCTTGCATTTTGGGATAAAGATGTCACGGAGAACGTCATCTATCAGAAGCTCCTCTCTGATAAATTGTCTGCCAATCTCGGATATGTTTATGAGAACATCGTGGCCCAGATGCTTACGGCATCGGGCAACAAGCTCTTCTATCATTCGTGGTCTAAGGAGAACAGCAACCACAACTACGAGGTGGATTTTCTGCTCTCTCGTGGCAGCAAGATATGGCCGATAGAGGTAAAATCCTCCGGCTACAAAACCCACGCCTCGCTTGATGCCTTCTGTCAGAAGTTCTCCGAACGCGTCGGAGAGCGTTGTCTGGTCTATACAAAAGACTATCGGAAAGACGGCGCCACGACACTGTTACCCGTAGTTATGGTAATGTTTTTGTGAAAAATAATATGAAGAAAGCACTGTTGATGATTGTTGCCCTGCTGTGTATGGTCGTGCAGGGAACGGCGAAGGATTATTTCACCTTGTGGAACGAGTGCGAGGCGCTGAAGGCCCTGAAGGCGTATGTGACGGATGTCACCGACCCGCAGTCCGCCGACTACATCAGGGATGAAGACCGCATCGCCACGTTCGACATGGACGGCACGTTCATCGCAGAACTCTGTCCCACCTACTTTGAGTACAGCCTCTTGGAGTATCGCGCCCTGGACGATTCTCTCTACATGGACAAGGCCCCCGACGACGTTCGCCGGGCAGCGCAGAGCATTCGCGACTTCGTGCGAGGGGGCACGCCGTTGCCCGAGGGCTTCGACATGATTCACGCCCGTACTGCTGCCAAGGCCTACGCCGGCATGACGCTGGCGGAGTTCGATGCCTATGTGAAGCGTTTCGCCGCCAGAGCGGCCTGCGGCTTCAGGGGGATGAGCTATGCCGGGAGTTTTTACAAGCCCATGCTGGAGGTCTTCGACTACCTGAAGGACAACGGCTTCACCTGCTACGTGGTGTCCGGTTCCGACCGCTTCCTCTGCCGCGCCTTGGTCGAGCCGCTGGGCATTCAGCCTGGCAGGGTCATCGGCATGGACGTATGCCTCAGTGCCAGTCGTCAGGGCGCCGACGCCGGTGTAGACTACACCATGGGCCGTGACGAGTGTCTCTTGCGCACGGACAGCCTCATCATCAAGAACCTGAAGACGAACAAGGTGCTGCAAATCAGTCAGGAGATCGGCAAGACGCCCGTGCTGTCGTTCGGCAACAGCGGCGGCGACTGTGCCATGCACAACTACTGCCTGAGCAACCCCCGTCACCGCACCGCCGCCTTCATGCTCGTGGCCGACGACGATGTCCGCGACCATGCCGATCTGGCGGAGGGCGAGCGTCGCAGGAAGCAGTGGACGGACTCCGGCTATACCGTCATCTCCATGAAGAACGACTTCAAGACCATCTATGGCTACGGTGTGGTGAAGACCGGTTTCGTGTTCCCCTGAACGAAAGAGACTTTGAGACAATGAGAAATGGCCGCCGGAACAACTCCGACGGCCTCATTTTATTATTCATTTTCAATTTCTCCTCACGGCAACTCGCTCACCAGCTTGCGGTAGAGGCCGTACTTCACCGTCTCCACCACGCCGTCTTCCTGGAAGCGGACAATGGCACGGGAAGCGGCAGGCTGAGAGCAGCCGAACACCTCCATGAACTGTTGCGTCCTGAACTCCTCGGGCAGCTTGCGGAAGCAGTCGTCGTAGCGCGAAGAGCGACGGCGCTGCACGAACTCCTTGCTCTGGTTCTCGAAGTAGTTATGCGCCATTTCACCGAAGAAGAAGTGCTGGCAGCGATACTGGATGTCCATCGCCAGACGGCACAGGCGCCGGTCCAGACCGTCCATCGTCAGTGTGCGGCTCTCCTGCCACTCGTCCCAGTGGCGCATCAGGATGAAGGGCAGCGACACGCCGATGCCGTAATACGGGATGCGCTTGAGCAGCGTGCGGTCGGCCTTGTCGCCGTCGAACTCGGCAATCTCCAGACGCCTCGACTGCCACTCGACGGTCTCGTCGTTGAGCGCCTCCAGCGGGATCTCACCCTCTACGCGGTCCAGACGGTAGGCCCACGTGCGCAACGTCTCGCCGGCGTCGGGGTCCACCGGCTGATGACGCTCGGCGCGCCCCTTGTCGGGCAGGGGAATCACCGCCAGGCGGGTGGACATGCCGGTGCCGAAGTTGCGCTGGTTCACCTTGCGGTGGAGCGCGTAGGGCGTGCCCGTGTAGATGAAGTTCCAATAGACGTTGAACATCCCCGTGACGCTCTCCTGATTGGCATACATCTGTCCGTCCTCCTCGTTGTGGAAGGCTTTCAGCTCCAAGACCTCACGGTCTTTCCAGTCGCCGCCCTTGTTCTGCTTGGTGACGTTGTCCAGCTCGGCGTCGAAGGAGAACATGTGGAGGTTGAGGGGACGCCCGTCCACCGTCTCCACCGCCGCATTCATGTGGCGGATGAACTCTCCCGTCGCCGTGCGGGCGGGGTGCACGCGGATGCCCACCATGGGGCGCTTCAGCGCCTCGCCCTTCTGCGCCTTGGTGGAGGTGGAGCGCTCGGTGCGCCCCTCCTTGTAGCGGTTGACGGCTTCGATGAGACAGCTGTCGGCCTGCACCATCGGGTCGGCAATCCTCTTGTAGAACTTCTCTATCACATTCTTGCCGGCACCGGGGTCGCCGATGATGAAGATGCAGTAGTTGAGGCGGCGGAGGATCTCGGGCTCAAACCAGAAGCGATACCAGGTGCGCGTCATCAGCGTGCCCAGCAGCGCCGCACCGGAGAAGAGCACGGCAGGCATCTTGTGGGGATGCACATTCAGGAAGAGCTCCTTCATGCAGGGAAACTCCGGCGCCATCTCCTGCAGCTCCTCCGCCCAGCGGTCCAGAGGGAGCGAGGCGTAGACATCGTCGGGAGAATTGACAATTGACAATTGACAATTGGCAGGTGAGAGGGCACCGGCCCGTTCCAAGGCTTCGCGCAGCTTCTTGGGCATGTGCTCGTGATACTTGAAGTCCATCACCGAACGCACGGTGGAAGCGACGTTTTCGCCCTCCGAGGCCAACTGCTGCACCCACGGCAGCTGCATCACAGCCGCCTCGATGCGGACGGGATTCTTGCCGATGACGTAGCGCAGATGGCTGGCGAGGTCCACGAGGGTGTTGTGGCGGTTGCCCTCCAGACTCACCCCTTCCATCCAGGCCTCGATAATCCTGGCGCAGGGCACGCCGTTGTAACTCACAGGCGACTCAGCATCCACAGCGCCGCGCCCTTCAGCGCCTTGTTGAGCCGGCTGGTCGGCCACAGCAGGAGCCTGAGCAGCAGCACTGCGACCAGCCCTGTAGTCAGCATTGTATTTTTCAGAAAAAGCAGGGTTTTCATACGTAAACAGTTCTTTAGTGTTAATAAACAGGATGTCCTTCTCCCGGCAGATGAAGCTCATGCGCGAGGCGTCCTTGCCGCTCTCGTCCACCGCCACGCCGAGCACACGGCCCATGGCGTGCTGGTTGTCGATGAGGTTGCCCCGGGCCGCGTCGGCCTTGAAGACCACCTTCAGCCCGCGCCCCGAGGGCGTCACGTAGATGAGCAGGATGCCGAGCTCCGCCGCCTTGGCCCGGAAAGCCTCCGAGGCGTATTCTTCACTCTTCACGCTTAGCTCTTCAGGCCCCACATGGTCGATGTCCATCACGCAGAGCCCCGTCAGGCGCGAGGCGGCCTGCTTGCGCCAGCGCCCCTTGAGGCCCGAGCGCGAGACGCTCTCGTCGAAGGTGGCCTGGAAGATGAAGGCCGGCAGACGGCGCTTGAGGGCGGCGTCGCCCGTAGAGCGGAAACCCTCGATGAGCTCCGCGGTGTAGGGCGCTCTGACGAGCGCCCAAAACACCTCCTCAGTCACTGCTTCTGTGGGGCGACTGAAGCTTCGTTGATAACAAAACATTTGTCTATCTTGCTGGTCAGGTTGTACAACGCTCTCCTCATCTCAAGCAGGCTCTTCGTCTCGAAGGTGAGCCAGGCCACCACCTTCTGCTCCCCGGGGGCGAAGCGCACCTTCACGCAGGTTTCGTCGAGCAGATACTCGCCGTCGGGCAGCTCCGGCGCCTCTATCTCCATGTCGCGCGTCAGCTTGGCGAGCTCGCGGCGGAAGTAGGCCGCCTTGTCGGGCACCTCTGCGGGGCATTTCAGCTCCACGCAGGTCAGGGGACTCTTGCCGTTGGTCACGTAGCGCTTCGACTTGCCCACCTTCTTCACGTCCTTCTGGCTGGGCTCGCCGGGCAGCTGGGGATCCACCTCTATCGAACCGTCGTCGTAGAGACGCGTGTTCGACTTGTATGATTTCGTCAACTTCTTCATGGCTTACTGCATGCTGATTTTGTCCACATAAATCGTCGTGGCCTGCATCGTCTCGCCGGTCTGACTCGAATTCCACTCTCTGACCACCATCGAGCACTGCACCCGGTAGAGGCGCATGGGGTCGTACTTGGGGCAGTTCACCGCCTTCTCGCCGGTGATCTCACCGAGGAAGGTGTCGAGCCCGTCCGTCATCTTGAGGGTCACGGCGTTCACCGTGCGCTCCTCGCCCGTCTTTTTGTCGTTGTAGCGGCGCGTCGTCAGTTTCGACTGCTGCAAAATCCTAACTGTTGATTCCATTTCTTATTTATTACAGTTATGTTCTCGTTCTTTCCTTGTCCTTGGGATCCGGTTTCCTTCTTTCGACGCTGCAAAGGTACGGCAAGCCCACAGAATGACAATGGACCGGACGGATTTGGGATGGATTTGGGATGGATTTGGGAAAACGGATTTTTCTCAACCCAGCAATTCGAGCAAATTGACGTGCATGGTGTTCACCACATAGCGGTAATCCATGAACTCGTCCTGCTCGTTGCGGCTGACCGCGATGTCGTCGAGCCTCAGGGCGTGCTTCTTGGTGAAGCCGTAGCCGCTTCCTTTTCTTACGCTGTCGTACACGCACGCGTATTCGAGCTCCTCAATGCCGGGCAGAGCCTGGATTTTGGCGCAGAAGTCGACGGTACGGGGAGGAAAGTTGCAGGCCCACTTGAGAAACCAGTGGACGGCGCCCCACAGCTGCTGTGTGTAGACGGGTTTGCCGCTCCCCACGACGGAGCGCAGCAGCGCGACGACCTGCTCGTCGGTGAGCTCGTAGAAGTTGAGCGGATAACGTCCGAACGTGTCGCCGTCGGACGGCTGATGCGGGGTGACGCTGACAGCGATGGGAGATAATGAGGCGTCGAGATCGATGCGGACGTCACAGTCCTTGAACACCAACGTCTGTCCATCTTCCCCGGGGTGTGATAAGTTCTGCGGGGAGGAAGTTCCCGTTGATGTAAGATTTTGCATTTATGAGCATGCTTTATTTTTGAATTAAAATGGCTGCAAAGGTACGAAAAAAAAGCCACTTATTCACTTATTCACTTATTCACTTTTGACATTTGTCTCTTTTTGCTTTGAAAAGGGTGGAAAAGGGGGTTAAATGGTCTATTTTAAATTTTATAATATATTATATTATAAAATTCTATAAAGGGTATTTTGTCCATACTGAAAAACCTAAATGTCAAAAGTGAGTAAGTTGTAACTGAGTAACCTCTTTGCCCCAAAATGCATTTTTCTTGAAAATAGTTGCTGAAAAATTTGGAAATCGCGAAAAAATGTCGTACCTTTGCATCGTTGATGCAAAAGACAGAAAAAGCATCCAATTTTTACGGGTAAGGCATCCGGAAAATTTTTCTAAGTTTACCAGAAAATTCGCCGTAACTTAGCCGTAAAAACGAGGCTCAAGGAATAGGTTTTAAGGACGTGACAAAAACTTTACACCCTTAAAATTTATCAATTTTATGGCACTTAAGGTAAAGGCAGTTGAGAGACTGCTCAAGTTCAACAAGGAAACGGCGGGCGAGTACCGCTACGTGATGAAGCCCGAGCTCTACATCGCCCTCTCGCAGAAGAAGGTGATTCGTGAGGCAGCGCTGCGCAGCGGCGTGAGCCAGGGCGTGATGCAGGCATGCTGGGACGCTGCCGGCGAGGTGATCAAGGCATGGGCCACCGAGGGCCACAGCGTTGCCCTGCCCGGTCTGGGCTCCATGCGCTTCGGTCTGCGCTCCAAGAGTGTGGCCGACGTCAACGACGTGCGCACCGGTCTCATCAAGAGCCGCCGCATCGTGTTCACGCCCTCCGTGGACCTCAAGGAGGAGCTCAGCGCCACCGCCATCGTCATCACCTGCTACGACCGCAACGGCAACGAGGTGAAGCGCGTCACCTCCGGCGACGAGGGCAAGGTGGAAGACCCCGAGGACGGAACCGACCCCGAGGGCGGTGACGGTGGAAACTCTGGATCTACGGAATCAGGGAATCACGGAAACACGGACGGTGGCTCCGTAGATCCGAATCCCGTAAATCCTGATCCCGCTGCAGGTGAAACCTACAGCATTGCTGCAGGGGGAAGTGTTGACGGTGGCGGCACGGTCTCCATCAAGAAGAACGGCACCGTCGTTGAGGGTGGCTCTGTGCAGGCTTCTGCCAGTGACACGGTGGTCATCGAGGCTGTGCCTGAGAACGACAACTTCCAGTTCATGAGCTGGAGCGACGGCAGCAGCCAGAACCCCCGCACCATTCAGCCCAGCGCTGACATGAACCTCGAGGCCTCGTTCATGGATCTCTCGAAGATTTGAGCTGAGCCATGAAGCGTCGTTTGGCCTTCCTGTCATGGGGCGCGGCAGTCCTTTTCGGGGCTGCCGCCCTCTTCCTTCCTCCGCAAGGAGAGATTGACCACACCGTGCTGCTGCTTTGCGCACAGTTCCTGCTCTTTGCCGCCACGCTCCTTGGCGTGGATGGCTACTACGACAAGATGCGTGACCTCATCAAGAAGTAAACCCCAACGGGGTCTTTAATTATCAATTATCAACATCCGCCCGAGGCGAGCGCCGCAACAAGCTCGCTTGATTGTGGCCGAGCCGAGCAGGATGTCTATGTAACAATGTTACATGAATTATCAATTATCAATTAGAGAAATGAAACTAACCGAACATTTTACCCTCGAAGAGATGCTCGACAGCAGGGTTGCTGAAAAGAGGCATATCGAGAACAGAATAAATGCAACCGAAGTAAATAATTTAGTCAGGCTCTGCCAGAAGGTCTTGGAGCCTCTGCGCGAACATTTTGGCGTACCGATTAAAATCAACAGCGGTTTCCGCTGCAGAGATCTCAACGACGCCGTCAAGGGTGCAGACAACAGTTACCACATGAAGGGTCGAGCTGTTGACATCCCGATGCACCCCGGCTGGCTCGCGTACATCAGAGACCATCTGCCGCACACGGAGTTGATCAATGAAGGTTCATGGATACATGTAGCACTGTAGAAGCCCCCTCCCCGCTCCCCCTTTGGGTGAGTGCCTGACACATTTCTCTGCCCCCCAAATAAAAAGTACTCCCCCAAGGGGGAGCGGAGAGGGGGTCGACATTGGCCGTCGGAACTATCCGGCGGCCATTTCTTATTTCTGCCCATTTTCATGTAACTTCGTTCCATAGACATCCTACTCGGCTCAGCAAAGTCGGAACAAGCTCCACTTTGCGTTCACCTCGGGCGGATGTTCCCATTTTCCCATTTTCCCATCATCATTTTTTGAGTTTTTCAAAATGCGGCTTCAGCCCGCGCCGCGTTGGTCAAGCCCCCCATTCCCTCGCCCCGCATCGTCATCAACGACAGCCCTGCAACCCGGCGGGGCTTTTTTGTGGCGGGAATGCAAAAAATGATGCACATAGTGACAAAAATGATACATTGAATAAAAATTTACGGACAAGGCGCTTTAATTTTCAATAAATTGCAGTAGTTTTGTAGCCGATTATATAAATAGATCATAGAAAATGATGAAGAAAACGTATCAAAAGCCGGCAATGAGGGTAAGCACGTTGCTAGTAGAGAATCAACTGCTTAGCGGCAGTGAGACTGTCCCGGGCGAGGCCGACTTGAAGGACTACGACTGGACGGACGAAGTTGAAGAGTGATTAACCCGCTGAAACGAACGAAACAATGAAGACAATGAAATACTTGGGCATCGCCGCCCTCGCATTGGCGGGCGCCCTGATGAGCGGCTGCGCCACCGACAACGACATCACCGAGAGCGCACCGCAGACCGCCGCCGAACAGACCGCCAAGGAACACAACATCGTGGTGCTCACCACCACCGTCAACAGAGGCGCACAGACCAAAGCACTGACTCCCGAAGGCGTGAAGACCTTCGCTGTGGGCGAGAAGATGGCGCTTCAATATGCGGAAAATATACTTGGGGCCGGCGTTATGGCCGTGAGCAACCCCCTGACAGAAGACGACATCGCCAATGGCGGCAAGACGGCAAAGTTCACCTTCTCGCTGCGTGATCCACAGACGACGTGTGATGTCACTTACGTTTACCCTGCCTCAATGGCCGATGACTTTTACAACATCAACTATTTAGCGCTCGACACACAGGACGGCACGCTGTCGTATGTCGCCGCCAACTGCGACCTGGCCACCTGCAGCGGAAAGATGACGGACCTGGTGCTGCCCGAGCTCACCCTGGAGAACCGACTGCCCATCCTGGCCATCACGCTGTAGAACAGCGACGGCACCCAAGACATCACCAAAGACATCACGCGACTGACTCTCAATGTTCTTTCGCTCCTTCCGAATTCTCATTTCTACACCGTTGAGCGCACGCCAGCCGACGGCCCCATTTATGTGGCGATGCACAGCGTAGTTGAAGGGAACATCGAAGTGACCGCCTCCACCGGCACGAAATACTACACGAAGACATTGACCGGCAAGACCTACGAAGCGAATCAAGGCTATAACGTCGGCTGGATAATGACGGAGCTGCCGGCCCCGGCATCCACCCTTTCAGAGCTGAAGTTACTGATAAACAGCGGCGCTGACTGCTCCAGCTACATAGGTTGGCAGGTTAACAGTGGGGGCGCCATTGCCGAAAGTGTCAGCGGCACCAAGATAGGCTATGTGGCCTATGTGTCCACCTCCGATGTGGATGCTAGTGTGCCCTACAGCCGCATCCTGGTCATTGCCTCTGCCGACGTACCAGAGGGCGTACTGGCCTGGGGTGACAATAATTATGTTTACGGTCTGTATGATGAACTGAACGGCTATGGCAACACCAAGGAGCTGGATAGCTATTATGGCGGCTATGGAGAGAGTCCCGCAGCACACTTCGCCTGGAACTACAGCGCAACGATACCCGGTGGCGGTTCTCTGCCGGCTCATTGGTTCATGCCGGGCGTGCGGCAGTGGACGAACATGCGCGACGCCCAAAGCGGCGCCGACGACCAAGCGAAGCGCAATGCCATGAACACTGCTTACGGGCTCGATGGAGGCGACTATTGGTCCAGCACATGCCAAAACTACGGCAATGCCTCCTTCTTCTCCGAGGATGGCGGCGCCCGCCAGAACGAGAGGGGCGTACAATACCGGGTTCGCGCCTGCTTCGCTTACTAAGCCGGTCTTGCAGTCAGTTATAGCCATAAACCCTTTATAACGACAACTTGAAATGAAGCGAATTGTTCTCTCCCTGCTGCTTGCGGCAAGCGGTTTTGCAATGAATGCGGCCGACGTGCAGGCACAGACGACCTACAAGATGGCCGGACCCTACGAGGTGGTGGCCCGCGACGGCGAACACCGAGCCACGAAAGGCGGCAGCGAACGCGACATGCACACGGCATGGGACTGCGCCCGCACGGGAGAGACGGACAAAGCGCTGGAGATCATCAACGCCTACGCCACGACGCTGCAGCGCTTCGACGGACACGACGCGCCGCTGTGCACCATACAGGCCTACTGGCTGGTGAGGGCCATGACGGAGGCAAAAGCACATCAGAGGCCCGAGTGGACGGCGATGATACAGCGCGCCATCCTGCCGCTGATGGAGCAGTTTGAGGCCGACAGCCCCTACGCCAACGGCAACTGGGGCGCCATCGTGAACCGCTGCCGCATGGCCTGCGCCATCTTCCTGGAAGACAGCGCGCTCTACCGGGCCGCCATCGACTACCACCTCAACGCCAACGACAACGGTGCCCTGCCCCGCTACATCGGCCAGACGGGACAGTGTCAGGAGACGGGGCGCGACCAGGCGCACGTGCAGCTGGGACTCGGAGCGCTGTGTGACATCTGCGAGATGGCCTGGGCGCAGGGCGACGACCTCTGGGGCGCGCTGGATAACAGGCTGATGAAGGGGCTGGAATACACGGCCCGCTACAATCTGGGGCACGACGTGCCCTTCGAGACCTGGCAGGACTGCACGGGGCTCTACTGCGACTGGACGGAACCCGGAGCGATGCAGCGCGGACGCATCCGCTGCATCTATGATGCGGCCTACAAGCACTACACGACGGTGAAGGGCCTGAAGATGCCCTACACGAAGAAGCTCCTCGAGCTGCAACGCAAAGCGGAGCGTCGGGGCGAGATCATACGCGACCCGGAGGCCGACCGCTTCGACGTGAAGGGCGTGAAGGAGGGCGTGCGTCTGCACCGGCTCTTCGCCTACCCCGCCCCCGAAGGCGCGCCACTCAAGCACGACTACGACGTGTTCGTGCAGGCGCTGGGCAGCAGGGAATGGACGAAGATCGACACCTACATGGCGAAGGTGAACGCCCCCGCGGGAGACAGCAAACACCGCCAGAGCGAGATCAGCTACGCCTGGTTTGACTTCACGGGCAGCGTGAAGGTGCGCGTGGTGACGAAAAACAAAAAATACAGGAACGTGCGCGTGCGACCCGACTACAGAGGCGTGATCGCCAACCAGCAGAACGACTCAACGGTGCAGTTCCTGCTCTTCCAGCCGGAAAACCTCAGCGTGGAGTTCGACGGCGACATCACGAACAACCTGTTGCTCTTCACCTCGAAGCCCGTCATCGCCAAAGAGGAGGCCGAGCGGCAGGCCAAGGCCGAAGGACGCCGCTTCACGTACTACGCACCGGGCCTCTACACTCAGGACACCCTCCGCGTGGCCTCGAACACGACGGTCTATCTGGCTCCCGGGGCCTACTTCACCGGCACCTTCGCCATCGAGGATGCACACGACGTGCAGATCCTGGGACGCGGCATCGCCCGCCCCAGAAGCGGCTACGAAGGCTGCCACGTGCACCGCTCGCAGCGCGTGCTCATCGACGGGCTGACGGTGAACACCTGCCCCGTGGGCGGTTCGGACGGCGTGACGCTGCGCAACGTAAAGAGCATCTCCCACCCCGGATGGGGAGACGGCCTGAACGTCTTCGCCTCGCAGAACGTGCTCTACGAACGCGTGTTCTGCCGCAACTCGGACGACTGCACCACAGCCTACGCCACGCGCAAGGGCTTCTCGGGCAACTGCCGCAACGTGACCATGCGCAACGCCACACTGTGGGCCGACGTGGCGCACCCCATCTTCATCGGCATCCACGGCAACTCGGAGCGCGGCGACACCATAGAGAATCTGCGCTATGAGAACATCGACATACTCTGCCAGAGCGAGCCTCAGGTGGACTATCAGGGCTGCATGGCCATCAACTGCGGCGACAACAACCTGGTGCGCAACGTCACCTTCGAGAACATCCGCGTGGAGCAGATTCACCAGGGCAGCCTGCTGCAGGTCAAGATCGGCTACAACCAGAAATACTGCACGGCGCCCGGACGCGGCATCGAAGGCGTCCGCTTCAGGAACATCCGCTACAACGGCACGCAACCCTACCTCTCCGTCATCAACGGCTACAGCGAGGAGCGCAAGGTGAAAGACATCACCTTCGAAGGCCTCAAGATCAACGGACGGAGGCTGTATGACAAGATGAAGGGCAAGCCCGCC
>JAEEGJ010023088.1_pt1 | contig 13108 bp, 6 predicted proteins | sample 8958761 | NCBI WGS metagenome assembly JAEEGJ01 (sample SAMN16246546, study PRJNA631951) | gut metagenome | biome: gut microbiome; feature: rumen; material: RS-attached | host: Bos | place: Iran: Karaj | collected 2018-10
ATTTCTCGATATCTTTAAGTTAGATACTGACTCTCTTTTTTTCGGACTGCAAAAATACAACTTTTTTCAATCGGAAAAGATTTTCTTTTCGTTTTTCGCATTAATTTTCTTCAAAAAGTCGTAAAACAAAATGCAAGTTGTTGATAAATAATAAAATATAAATTGTGATATTTGTGTTATAAAAATGTGTAAATTTGCAGCCTGTTTTGCCTAAGGCATTAATACCTATATTATTAATGAACGAAAACGAGCTCAAGGTCCTTCTCGACAAAATCAAAGGTGGCGACAGGGAGTCATTCAACAAGGTCTTCCGTCACTATTATGCGCCCTTGACCCGTTTTTGTGTCCGGTTTGTGGGCGATGGAGACCAAGCTGCCGAGATTGTGCAAGACTTGTTCGTGAAAGTATGGACCAATCGGGAGAAACTGACGTTCACCTCCTCGTTTGAGTCCTATATGCTGCGCTCGGTACGCAATTCGGCTATCACCTATATTAATAAGGAACGCTCCCATGCTGATGTCAATGAGCGTATCTACACCGACGAATCGGATGCCAACGACCCCTCGGAGACTTTGCAGTCCAATAACTTGGAAGCCTCTTACCAAAAGGTCTTGGCCACCATGCCTGAAAAGCGTCGTGAGGTGTTCTTGGCCAGCCGTTTCGATGGACTGAAATATGCCGAAATCGCAACAAAAATGGGGTTGTCACAAAAGACCGTGGAGGCTCACATGAGTGCCGCCATCAAACAATTGCGTGAAGGCTTGAAGGAGTATCTGTAACTCGGCAACGACTCCAAGAAATTCCCCTACGCGGGATGGAGTTGTGATACGGTTTTTATGCGGTGGCATAAACAAGTTGACTGCTCGTACGCTTCACCAACCGCCGTCATAAAAAAACAAGTAAACACCATTTCCAAATGGAGTCTCAATATGTTCAATATGCAAATTAATTATGCTTATTTATTAGTTTAAATTTTTTCTTTTTTCGACTAAGGGTAAAACCAAAGTTATTAGTCTTTTAGGTGAATCGTCGAGATAAATACGATTGAAATGTACTCGGTAAACGACAAATATGAAGCTTTGATCATGAGCTACTTGGACGGGCATTGCACGGCTGAGGAAGCCCATGAACTGCTTTTATGGGTGGCCGAGTCTGAAGAGAATCGTCTTTATTTCAAGGCATTAAAGGATCAGTATGAGGTTTGGAACCTCACCGACTTCGCCATGCCAGAGCTTGACGAAGCCGATGTGGAGGCCGCTCTTGATGCCGTCAATGCCAAGATTGATGCCATTGAAGAGACAGAGACCAATGTCGTTCAGATGCCTTGGCTTCGTAGGAACTACAGATATGTTTCTGGCGTGGCCGCCGCCTTCCTCATTGCCTTGTTTGTGGGTTTCTTGGTGCGTAATAATCCTTTCAATTCGACCGTAACTTACGCCTATAACGGGCAAAACGAATCATCATACGTGCTGCCCGACGGCACTTCGGTCAATTTCAATAGCGAGAGCACCATTAGCTATCCAGAACACTTTACGAAGTCGGAGCGTTCCGTCGATTTTGAAGGCGTTGCTTATTTCGATGTCGCCAAAGATGAGACTCATCCTTTCGTGCTTCATTGCAACAAAATGGATGTTGAAGTGCTGGGTACCAGCTTCTTGCTGAATGCCGAGAAGAATGCCGAGCGTTACACCGTCGACCTCTATACGGGTAAGGTGAAGATGACCGCTTTCGATGAAAAGGGCAATGTTTTGTCACTGGTGGAAGTCAATCCGGGTGAACGCGGTGTGTGGTATACCTCTTCAAGTGAGCTGAAGACGATGAACTATTCCGAAGTGAAGGAAGACGAGTTGAAGACCGAACATGTGCTGGTGTTCAACAACGAGATGCTGTCGAAGATTGTCGAAGCCTTGGAGTACATTTACAAGGTTGAAATCGACCTTGGCGAGTCGTGTGCCTCCAAGAAACTCACCGCCCGTTTCTCCGATGACGAATCCATCGACGAGGTGCTCGAAACCATCGCTTTGGTGTCGGAAGTGACGGTCACCAAGACAGACGAAGGCTACCAGATTCGCTAATCGAAATCCTGTTTCCAAGTTTCTTTTTTCAATGAAATGAGAGTACTCTCATTTTTTTGTCGTATCTTAGCGGCCTATTTTGAATTAATTTGGAAATGGACTACCCTAACCCCAATATACGCTTTGAAAAACGGAATGCTAGGAGAAATGAGCTGCGATGGCTCCCGCTATTGCTCCTGTTTTTCTTGGCATTAATTTGTCCTCAACAATCGCAGGCCCAGACATTCAACCCGCTGATTTCGTTCTCGGTCGAGTCGTGTAGCTTGGACAAAGCCCTGGAAAAACTCTTTGCCGATTACGAATTGAATGTGGCCTTCAGCAAGGCGGAACTGAGCAAAATCCGCATCGATAGCTATTCCTGCTCTTATAAATCAGTCGAGGAGGTGTTGACCGACCTGTTGGAAGGCACCGATTACGGCTTTAAGAAAATCGGCAAACAGTATGTGATTCGGAAAAACCAACAGCTTGCAAATGACCCCGAGGCAACGGTGACGCCTCCCATCGATCCACAGGCCGAAATCATCAAGCCCAAGCGCGACACCATTGTCAGCAAAACAGACAACATTATCCGCATCTATGACACCGTGCAAATCATCCGTTCCGTGATGCGCTACGATACCGTTGTTCGGATACAACATGAGGTGAAAACTGATACGGTGTATACCGTGAAATACCAAGGTTGGCAAATCCCGTGGCCGAAATTCAGAAACAATGGCTGGTTCATCACGCCTTATGTCGCTTTGGGCTCAGCACAATTCAAGCACGAAGTTGATATGCCAAAGCCTGAAAATGATTTGGTTGAGGTGGTTCCGAGTTTGGTGTACGGCCTTGGCCTCGATGGCGGTTACAAATACAACCGCCTCAGCGGAGGTGTAACTCTCGGCTATCGTTCAGTGCGTTACCGTTTCCTGCTGGAGCAGACCCTCTATTCTGGGGATTATTACGTGAACGACACTTTAGACACCTATTATGTGGTGCATGAAACCGACACTACCTATCACTATATTTTGGATTCGACCTATATCCCGTTGACCACAACCAACTATGCCTATCGCGATGTCAACCGCTTGGATTATCTGACTGTGGGGGTATTTGCCGCCTATGATTTTGTCAAGTTGGAGCATTTCAGGGCTTTCGCCAAGGCAGGAGCATCGTTGGATTTTTTGGTCGACTATGCGGGTTCACTTAACGCAACGGAGTCGCCTTATCATGTGCCGATTTCCAAGGAACAGGTTGCGCCAGTTCGGTTCTCATATTACGGAGGTCTGGGCGTGGCATGGAAGGTGGCCAACCGTATTGAGTTCGTGCCAGAGGTGCACTATCGCGTGACCAACGGTTCGTTATATCGCGCCGACTTCCCCTTCGACATACGGATGCGACTTTGGGACTTCCGTCTGGGTATGACCTATTATTTCTAAACCATGAAACCGCTCAAGCACATACGGCATCTTTTGTTCCTGCTCTTCTTGATGCAGGGTGTGTGGGTCGAGGCGCAGCATTATGTTCCGATTAACGGAGAGATTGACACGTTGTTGGTACTGCCGAGACTGGGCGGAGATTCGGTGTATTGGGTGAATGAGTCGCTTACCGTGCAAAACGGTGGCACTTTGCGTGTGGAAAGTGGCGTGAAGATGTATTTCGGACAATCGGCCTATTTACGTGTCGATGGCGGCAATCTTATGCTTGACGGTCAACGAAACGACTCGATTTATCTGCTCTGCTATGAGTTTTCGCATGACTGGGCAGGTATCCAATTGAAGAATATCAACGAAGAAGATACCGTGAGGATATCGTATGTCGAAGTTGTTGGTGCCCTCACTGCCCTTAACGCTTCGACTAGCAACCAAGCTACCATCAAGCATTGTTCGTTCAGCAACTACTATGCCGGCAAAGGCATCGAACTCATCGACTGCAATAACTTTTTGGTCGATAGCTGTTTCTTCTATCAATGTGTGTCGGGCATTGAGCTGAAAGCCCGTGCTGCCGATAGCGAGGATAACGTTTTTTCGCACAACATCTTCGACCAAGGACAGATTAATATTGAGATTTCCAATGTGGCTTATGGTTTCAAATGCAATCGTAACCACATCACGGACAACTGTTTCCAAGGCGCGGCCACGGCTATCAACTTTGATGTGGTAGGCGGCATTTCTGATAGATATGCTACCAATTACATTGAAAACAATTTGATTTCCTCTGACTTGCCTGATGGAGGTTCGGGTTATTCGTCCTATGGTCTAAAGGCAGCCATGGACTCGATTGTCATCCGAAACAATGTGTTTTGGAGCAATGATGAAGCTATCAGGATGATGCGAGTGTGCCATCTCGTTGTGGAACAAAACACCTTCTTTGACAACGAGTTGACCATTACAAACCTACAATCCTCAGGGTCGATGCGTTTTGTTGGCAATACCATCAGCGAGGCGAAGAAGAGGATCGTGAGTTTCCCTTCGGCTAAATCGCAGATGAACGGTAACAACTTCATGCATTACAAAAAGGATGCGATTCTTTTTGCCAACGTTACGACCGAAGATATCGATATGCGAGGCAACTATTGGGATGCTGAATCTACTGCTGACATCGAATCTGTGATTCTCGACAAGCACGACTCGCCTGCCTTGGGTGAAATCGTTTATGAAAACTATCTGGCCGAATGCGATACAACCGCTCCTGTAGCACCTCCATTCAAGGTGAAGAAACAATTGGTGAACAGCAAATGGCTGATTTCGTGGGACGAAAATCTGGAACAGGACATTGACCATTATGTGCTGTTTTATGGTGATTTTAATTACTATAAGTTCGCACAGCATATTGATGACATTGCTGAGAATTCCTATATTCTAACACCACAGCAGGCTGAAAATGTAGCTGTTATAGCTTGTGACTGTGCTTATGACCCCAATGTGTATGCTTCAATTGGGCAGAGCGCTTACGCTTTTGCCACCTATTACCCATACGCAGGTCCCGACGCCTCACTTTGTGCCTCACAATCAGGTTATTCCATCAGAGACGCCAATATTCCATACATTTACAGCAATTTTGTGTGGCAGACTTCGGGCTCGGGTGTGTTTTCCGATTCTATTGCATTGCGCACCACTTATTTCCCTTCGGAAGCAGACTTTGATGCTGGAGAAGTGGTACTTACTTTGCGCGTGACCAGCAATGGTGTGACCAAGACGGACGCTTTGCATTTGGACCTATACAAAGCTTTGAGCGTGTATGCAGGCGAAGATGGCTTCAGTGGCATGAACCAATCACTAGTGCTAGACCAAGCCGAGGCCCATAACTACGACTCATTGCGCTGGCATTCTTTGGGCGACGGCCGTTTTGAGGACTCGTTGGCTTTACAGACCCTTTATTATCCAGGTGAGATGGACAAAGAGCAAGGCTTCGTGGAGTTGGTGCTTGAAGCATGGTCGTTCTGCGGCAACGCTTCTGATGTGGTACGTTTCGATCTGTTCAAGGACTATTCCCTTGAGGGTAGAACTTGGTCAAAAGGAGTGTTGCGTCCTTACACTCAAGTGATTGCCGCTGCATTGAGAGATGATAACCCCTATGTTTCTGGATTCTATCGCACGATGTCCGATGATGAAGGATTCTTTAGGTTTGATGCCTTGTTGCCCGATATTTATGTTCTTTACGCCTTCCCCGACACTTTGGATGTAGAGGTGGGCGGCTGCTATTACCTCGGTGACCTGCAATGGAACGAGTCAAACATGATTGAAGTGGATGGCAATGTCTATGATGTGGACATAGCCTTGCCTCCAATGATGACCGAATTTAACGTGGGAGAAGGCCAAATCAGTGGTGTTTTCGACTATCCTGACAATCCTTTCAAAGCCCGTGATTTCTATTGCCAGTCCTGGCTGCGCGAAGGCGGTGATGAGGACTATTGTACGGAAGGGCTATCAAATGTTGGAGTTTTGCTGCTCAATGCGACCCAACAACGCATCTTGGGTTTTGCCCTGACAGGCCCTAATGGACAATTCAACTTTAGAAACTTGCCTTTCGGTACCTATCATGTGATGGCCGACCTGCCACGCTATGGTCGTGGGATGTGCGAGGAAATCACCCTTTCGGCAGAGCAACCTTCAGTAGAAGGCTTGCACCTCTATGTCAATCAGGAGGGCAGGGTAAGGATGAGTTATCCAAACAATGGCCAGCTTCTGACGGAATTGTGGGTATATCCCAATCCCGCAGAAGAGCTTGTGAAGGTGAGTGGTTTGAGTGGTAATACATCTTATAGTGTCACCGTTCGGAATAGTTTGGGTATGAAGGTAATACCCGAAGCCCAGTTAAATTCCAATTTGTTGGGTGAGCTACAGATTTCTGTCGACTCCTTGTCAAGTGGCATTTATTTCATCCAGTTGAAAGACTCAACGGGAACAATGATGGCCAAATTTGTGAAACAATGAGAAAGGGTGAAGAGATGAGAAGATGGGCGGCCTTATTGGTTTTAGCTATTATCACTATGGGTCGCTATGTCTGGGCACAGGTGCCTGTCAGTGGTAATGTATACGAACAGGATGCCGTTACCCCCATAGAAGCGGCTTCGGTCACTTTTTCGGGTATCAGCGAGATGGGAGACACGCTTGTTTATCACTTTGTTACGGATTCATTAGGGTGTTATTCCAATAGTTTGATGGCGGGCACTTATCGCGTTTGGGCTGCTGCCGAAGGTTATGCCACTGCGTATCTTTCTGATTCTCTGCATTTAATAGAAGGTCAGGTGCATAATAGCATCAATTTCTTTCTTCATGAATTGTTTTATCCCGTGCGTTATGTGGCGGCGAGGCAGTTTACGAGTGATTTGGTACGCATCAGTTGGTCGATGCATGATCCTTTGCTTTTCGAAGACTTCGAAACGGGCGACTTCAGTCGTTTCCCTTGGAGCAACAACGTGAGTGATTATCCTTGGGCTATCGATAGAACCCATGCATACGAGGGCGACCATTGCATGAAATCGACCTGCGAAGGTGTTGGAAATGGGCTTTCTAGGATTGAGGTTTCGGTTTACGTGCCTTTGGAGGGACAGATGAGTTTCTACAGCAAGATTTCATCGGAAAGCCCTTGGGATATGGGCCGTTTTTATCTTGACGGGGTGAAGAAAATGGAATGCTCTGGCGAGGAGGGATGGACTGAACATCAGTTTGATATCACCGTTGGAGAGCATGTATTCAGTTGGGAATATGTCAAAGACGGTTCCTCCGATGTGGGTGATGACTGTTTCTATGTGGACTGCATCCGCTTCTATCAGGAGTATGGTGCAAAATCGGTTCGTTCTTTCCAATACTACGACCTGTTCCGCAGCCGTTTCGAAGAGGATCCCGTGATGATGGCCTCCCATCTGACCGACACGGTGTTCATGGAAATGAATTGGAGTAGTCTTGATTGGGGACAATATCGTTGGGGCGTGAGTTGCTATTACGAAGGCAACCGGAGCCATTCCGACACCATCTGGTCGGCCTATTTGGACAAGGACATGACCACGACCTTTGCCCTTGATGCCACTACCAACATAGGATTGCCGCCTGTTGGTGCCTTGGTGACGCTTTCATCGCACGACAGACAAGGACATACCTATCAATCGACTTTGGATGCCAATGGGCATATGATATTGCCTGTAGTCTATCGTGATGCGTATGACCTTAGGGTGCATCTTGACGGTTTTGTGGACTATGTTTCAGATTCAGTGGTCTCTGTTTTTGAGCCGACACAAGTCGAAATTGAGTTGATGGAAGCCACAAACGGTGTTGACAGCCTATATGTCTCTTCCACGGGTTGGGCGATGTGGAGCTTGGACGAGGGACAGAACCGTGATTTACAATATTTTGAAATTATGTTGGACAGTGTTTTTGTGGCTACTACAACGGCAACATTTTTTCAGTTTAATGTGAATGGCCTTTCGGAAGGCGATACTTGCTTGGCTCAGGTACGTCCCATTTATCTGTCGGACACTTGCGATTGGTACGCTTGTCGGTGGGTATATCGCCTGTGTAGTGATTTCGAAGGCAGCACCAATGGGTTGAATTGGTCGCAGCAAAGTGAGGCTGTTCAGCTATCATGGACATATCCAGAAGGAAGTCTTATAGGTGCGGTTTTGTTCCGGGATGGCGATTTTTTAGGCTTTACGGAAGGGAATGTGTTTGTGGATGAGACTGTGGAACTTCATGGCGAGGTAGAATATGGCTTGCGTTTAGTGTATGATGGTGCATTGGATGGAACATATTATTCCATGTCGTGTGAACAAAACATAGTTGCAAGTTTTCCAAATTATTGTGACCCACCAGTGAAATTGGATGGCACAGTGTATTATGAAGACGAGAATGACCATGGTGCTTTGATTTCGTGGGGCGAGCGTCCCGAGCCTATTAATGGGTGGTTGTATTACGATGATGGTGTGTTCAAGCGTTCCTTGGGCGGTGATGATGAGCCACGCATCTTCTGGGCTATCCGTTTTGAGCCAGAGGACTTAGCGGATTATGTCGGCATTGATTTGAAGAAGGTGTTGCTTTACGATGTGGGGGCAGGCACTTACCACCTTTGGATTTATGTCGGTGGTGAAACAGCACCACGTACCCTTGTCCGCTCACAGAACATGACTTTGGCTGGTGCCCAAGCTTGGCATGAAGAAACCATAAGTCCGGCCTTTGAAATCCCTGAAAACGAGCCTATTTGGATTGTCGTCGGGCAACAAGGCTTAGCGCGTCCGGCAGCCGCCTGTGAGGATATGGGTGATCCCGATGGGCGTTGGGTGTCGCTGGATGGTGAAACCTGGACCGACATGCACACCTTCAACATGTACTACACCTGGATGCTGCGTGCCTTTGTCACCAACCAAGCGGGACGCGAGATGGCACTCGGCAAGGACGGCTACATCTTGCAGCAATACAATTTGTATCGCTCGTTTGACAATACGGATTACCAACTGACAGCATCGATTCCTGCCGTTGATGGACAGCTATATTATGAGTATCGCGACAACTTGGCCGATGATAACCACGAGGATGTCTATTATCGCTTGACGGCCTTCTATTTGGCCGACAACGGAGAGACCTGTGAGTCGGACTATGCTGGCTCTTTGAACGACCTCGAACAGAACTATGTCACAATAGACCTGACTTCGACCGATGAAAACCAAGCGCTTGATTTCAAGCTCTATCCTAATCCGACGAGCGGCCAAATCACCATTGCATTGGAAGGGTTGCAGAAGGTATTGGTTTATAACACTTTGGGACAGGCTTTGCTCGACAAAGAAGCCAGCAGCGATATGTTACGACTCGATTTGTCTGGCTTCGGAAATGGCTTGTACTGGGTTAAGGTAATGGCGCAAAATGGCGTTGCGGTAAAGCCTTTCGTTTTGACTCATTGAGGAATTCTCAAAAATCCTTATCTTTGCCGCCTAAAACGGTAAGCGATGATTTCAATCCAAAACCTAAGCATGCATTTTACTGGTGAGGACCTCTTCACCGACATTTCCTTTTTGATTCGCGAGAAGGACCGCATCGGCTTGGTGGGCAAAAACGGTGCTGGCAAGACCACGCTACTGAAGCTTGTTTGTGGATTGGAACAACCTTCAAAGGGCGATGTCATCATCCCACAGGGCGTTACCATCGGCTATCTGCCTCAAGAAAAGAATGTCAACAGCACGAAAACCGTTTTGGATGAAGCACTTTCCGCTTTTGATGAATACCATCAGCTGGAACGCGATTCGGAGCGCTTGCAGCAGGAACTGGCCGACCGCACCGATTACGAAAGCCCACAGTACGAAAAGTTGATTGTCAAACTGAACAATTTGAACGACCGTTTAGCTTTGCTTGGTGGCAACAGCATCGAAGGTGAGGCGGAACGAATTCTGGTTGGTTTGGGCTTCGGTCATGACGACATGATGCGTCCTATGCGCGAGTTCAGCAACGGCTGGCAGATGCGCGTAGAACTGGCCAAAATCCTGCTGAAAAAGCCCAATCTACTCCTTCTCGACGAGCCTACCAACCACTTAGACATTGAATCCATTCAATGGCTCGAAGGTTTCTTGAAAGCCTATTATGGTGCCATCCTGATGGTCTCGCACGACCGCGCTTTCCTCGACAACATCACCATTCGAACGGTGGAAATAAGCAATGGCAAAATCTACGACTACAAAGTGCCATATTCCGATTATGTCGGTCTGCGCGAGGAGCGCGTCGACATGCAGCGTTCGGCCTATGAGAACCAGCAACGTGAAATCAAGAACATCGAGGCCTTCATCGAGCGGTTCCGCTACAAGGCGACCAAGGCCAAGCAGGTGCAGAGTCGCGTGAAGTTGCTGGAAAAGATGGATGAGATTGTGGTGGATGACATAGACAGCACGGCCATCCACTTCAAGTTTCCGCCTGCACCGCATTCCGGTAAGGTTACACTGGAGCTTAATCATGTTGGCAAGTCTTACGGCGACCAAGTTATCCTCAAGGACGTCAACCTGCTGATTCCGAGAGGTGAGAAAATAGCCTTTGTGGGACGCAATGGTGAAGGTAAGTCCACGCTGTCTAAAATTATTTGCGGTGTGCTTGACCATGAGGGCGAGGTAAAACTTGGACATGAGGTCAAAATCGGGTATTATGCCCAGAACCAGCAGGATATGCTTGATATGAACAAGACCGTCTTCGAGACCTTGGATGATGTGGCCGTGGGTGACATGCGTCTGAAGGTGAAGGCTCTGCTCGGCTCTTTCCTCTTCCGTGGAGACGACATCGACAAGAAGGTTAAAGTGCTCTCAGGTGGCGAAAAAGCCCGTCTTTCTTTGGCCAAGATGCTGCTTTTCCCAACGAATTTGTTGGTCCTCGACGAGCCTACCAACCACCTGGACATGCTTTCGAAAGACATTTTAAAGAATGCCTTAATCCAATATGACGGCACCTTAATCATCGTCTCTCACGACCGTGATTTCTTGCAAGGATTGACGAACAAGGTCTATGAATTCCGCAAGCCTAACATCAAGGAATACGTTGGTGACATTTATGACTTCTTGGAACAAAAGAACCTTACTCACTTGAAGGAGTTGGAGATAGCCGCCAAGCAACAACCTCAAAAAGTCGCCGCTGAACCTGTCTCGCAGAACAAAATCAATTACGAGCGCAAGAAACAGATTGACGCCAAGCTCCGCAAGGTTGACAAGGAAATCCAACGCCTCGAAGAAGCCATTGGCAAGTTGGAAGCCGAGTTAGCCGAGCAAGACGCCATCATGGCCCATCCCGACGAGCATCCCGACATCAAGATTGACAACGACTGGTATTGGGCCTACGGCCAAAAGAAAGAGCAACTCCAACACCTCATGGACGATTGGGGCGAGAAACAGATGGAGCGTGACGAGGTGATGGCGGAGTATGAGAAATAGTGCCGATGTTCTTTCAACCGCGTATAGGGCAGCATTATCAAGAGGGCTTTAAGGGTTATAGAACTCTTGTCTTGGGTGTGAAGCATCATTGTATTCTGAAGCAGTGTCCATTTTATGAGGATTGCGTAATGCAAAGGAATTGCGCAAGTTATGATGCTAAGTGCCCTGCCTATGGCGACCGCCACGACTTGCATCTTTCGCAAAGCAATCAAATTGAAATCGATGCTTTTTTGGAGGAATACGACCGTTATCCGACTTATTCCTATTTCACGAAACTGATGTTGGGCAAGACCGATAATTGCACCGAAGCCGAAAAAACGGCGTTTTGGGAACATGTGGCTTTCGCCAATTATTTGCAATATTTCTGTCCTTCGTCACAAGTGCCTGAATACGAAGAGGATGGCGTGGTCTATCGAATTGAGGATTGGGAGGCTTTCCAAGAATTATTGGAGGCCGTGAAACCTGAAGTGCTGTTGGTTTGGAATGCAGCCTTGAAAACGCTGTTGGACAAGAAAATAGCCGAAGGCGAAATCAAAGGTTTGACCCATTTCGATGATTTCCATTCAGAGACTTTGACCATCAACCGCTTCTTATATAAGGTGCAGCCAAAGAAAACGCCAAATGAATTATTTGACGATTTCCGATTGACGTTTTGTCTTAATGGGGATGAGGCCACTGCTGTACGACTGATGTTAAATGCTATACAAAAGGCGCGTTTCCGCCAGTTTGTGCCTGCTTTCGACTTGAATCTCACGCCTGATATGTTGGAGTGGGTGAGCGGCAGCATTTGGGACGAAGGATTGTCTCATTATCTCGTCGGTTTGAGGCAGAAGGAATTGGGAGTGGATGCGTTTGCAAGTCTTTTTGAATTAGAAATAAGGAATTCTACTAAAGGATGCCGCGTGGTTTCTTCGTTTATGTTGGATTTCATGGAGACTCAAGCAATCAATCTGGGCGATGTGCAGGAATTGTCATGGTTTGATTTGGGCAGAACTTGCCAGCCCGAAAACACAGATGTGGCCATCGTTTACCTTTCCGACACAAATGACGCGTTTATGTTTCTTCTCAAATTATTGAATGGCAATGGTTTGGAGAAAGTCTTGGCTCTAGTGAAAGTGGCTAATAGCGACAAATTGCTGCTAGATGTTGTGGCGAATGAAGGTCTGTACCGCATTACCGAAAAAGGAGATGCGTTATTGCTGGAAATCGGCAATGTGCCTTGCGAAAAGGTTGGGTTGGCCTGTGAAGGTAAAACCCTGTATCTCCGCCGCAGTAACCTTCAGCATGGGCAGTCTTTGTGCCCGTTGGATTATGTGTCGTCCAAAATGACGATGAGAGAGTTAAGGAATTTAGTTTACAGTGTTTTTCGAACTTCAGAAATCATAATACCGACGGCAAGGTGCGAGCTTGATTTGGTGGAATTGTTGGAGGGTTTGCAGAGCAGAAATCTCGTTTACAGGTTTGGCAAGCGGTTGAAAACGGTGCCAAGGAAGGCTGGACAACTGCTTTTCAGAGGCTTGTATAATGCTGGGCTTTCGTGGAACGAGTTGGAAGGGCTGTTTGTCGATGAAAATATTGCGAAAAACGCCAATCCAAAGAAGGTGGCCAAGCTGCTTGAAACCGACACGCCATCAGTCAGGTATTATCGCAATTTGTTTGG